>PDWI01000323.1_pt1 | contig 78453 bp, 84 predicted proteins | sample 1430891 | NCBI WGS metagenome assembly PDWI01 (sample SAMN01162508, study PRJNA174530) | Oral metagenome, whole genome shotgun sequencing project. | biome: Marine environment; feature: Marine mammal; material: Swab sample of the gingival sulcus; isolation source: swab sample of gingival sulcus... | reverse complement strand
ATCTGCGATTTCTTGTTTTTTATTTCTAGTAACATGAGCGTATATATTCATGGTTGTAGTTATATCTTTATGACCGAGTCTATCTTGAACTTGCTTAGGGGTTGCTCCAGCTTCGAATAGCAGTGAACAGTGCGTATGTCTAAAACCATGTACTGTGATTCGTGGAATGTTATATTTTTTAGTTATATGATTCAATCTTCGCAAAGGCTCAGAAGTGTATTTCTATCCCAAAAATTATCCTTAACTTTTTTTGATACTTCATTTATTCTTTTTATTTTAGGCATTTCAATATTTATCATAGGATTTGTATCTATTATTTCTAGTTTTATTGCATGTTTGAAAATATTATTTAGATGAGTTTTTAAATTTGTAGAGTTTTTTACCATTTTTCTTATAACTTTGTATTTTCATTTCATACCACGCTTTTTTATTTTCTTCAATGGCTCTTAGTGTTTCTTCGTTAGGGGTATAATTAACTTTTTTTATGATTATTTGTCCTTGCGTTTGTTCGATGCTTATTTCATCATCTGATTTTAAATGTAATGGTTCTAATATTTCAGCTATGTTTATATCTTGTACTGTTGTTATCATATGTTTTCACTCCTTTACATTAGATTTTATGATTAAGCATATTGTAATTTACCTTTTGGGGTAGGGATGGTTTTACCCATTAATTTAGCAGTTTCTATCCACTCGTTGATGATAATTTCAGCGTTCTGCAATGCTTCAAATCGTGTTTTTCCATCTGCCATGGCGCCGCTTAGTTCGGGTATTTCGGCAATAAATAAATTATCGTCTTTACTCCAATATAATATAATTTCATAGTTATACATTGTAAATACCTTTAAAATCCATTATGCCATATTTCATCGCTGGATAAGTCAATATAATCATTCCACATAATTCCATAACCGCCAATATCAACTTTGACTTGTTCGAATAGATTAGGTATTGTTACAAGGTCATTAAAGGCGTCATGCTTTTTTATAATGTTTTGCATATCATATTTTTTTATGGTGCCATCTGTGAATGTAGCTAGTAAGTGAAAATTACTTAATGGCTTGATTTTTTCTATTTTATGAAACATATGACACCTCCTGTTATTCTAGTGGTTCTATCTTAATAAAATTTTGGGTGTTCCAAATTTCTAATAATTCAGATTGATGAAGTTTTGTCCATTCTGCTACCATGGATAAAGCTTTTTTAGGCAAATCCCCTTCAATCATTTGTAATGTTTGTATGTCAATAGCTCCCATATATTCTCCATATATAGCGTGTATATGTGGCAGGTTATGTTCTGATTGTCTAAAGTACATTTTGATTACTATTCCGTAAAAACGTGATATTACTGGCATTTTTATATCCTTTCTACCCCTTATCTTCTTGTTGTTTCTTCCTCTTATGCTTCATTACAATACGCTTTAGCTGTGCGATTGTTTCTTCGTCGATGTTTTCCATATCATCAGCGTGTGCAGCGATTGTGTGGATTTCTAGAGACTCTACACGCTCAAGTTCGTTATCGATAGTTCTTTGGTTCATCTTCCCAACCCATGAGGTAGGAAGGTGTAGTGTTTAGAGCGTTAGCAAATTCTACTATTTTATCAGAAGGAATACCTCTTCCATCTTTTTCTATTTTATTAATAGAAGAACGAGAACTATAACCAATTTTTTTGGCAAGTTCTTCTTGTGATATGTTATATTTTTCTCTCAATTTTTTAATTCTTAATCCTATATCCATTGTTCTATCTCCTTGTAAAAACATTATACACCTATGTTCAAAAAAATTCAACTTTTTACAAAAAGCGTTGACAAATTTTAAACTGGCTGATATTATGTATTTGTAGACAAAAAGACAACAGGAAAAGAGGTGAGATTCAGTGCAGTTAGTAGATACAGAGTTGTTTGAAGATATGATTAGAAATAAAGGACTTAAATGAAGCATGGAAAGAGTATCATAAAATAGAAGTAGGCGATACGGATGGCTGGCAAAAATAATAAATTATATACTGTAGTCAATGTAGATACAGGAGGAGTTAGACAGATAAGAGGTTCATATCATCTAAGAAAAAATTTTACCGTGGCAGAACTGGCATGCTCTGATGGTACAGATGTCGTATTATATTCTGGTATATCACTAGACTGGGTACAAAAGATACGTGATAGAGTGGGGGCAATTAAAGTGCTATCGGCTTTTAGAACACAAAGTTATAATCATAAGCTTCAAGGAGCAGCAACGAACTCACAGCTTATACGGTCGTGCGTTGGATTTAAAGAGACCACGTCATATGTCTCTAGATGCCTTTTATAGAGTATGTGAAGAAGTATGTGGACATAATAGCGGTATCGGTTATTATTCTAGGTCACATGGTGATTTTATCCACATTGATAGTAGAGGTAGACATGCAAGATGGAGAAAGTAAAGGCCCGAAATGCCCCTTTATTTTTATGGGAAATATTTTTGATAAAATATAAAATTCGACGTAACAATTTTCGTAACAATTAACTTGTTAGAATTGCTAAACTTAGCTATTCCAAGTGTTTTAAGATAATTAGTTCGAATCTCTTACGGCACGCCAGATGATTTTGATTATTATAGACTTTTATTTTTTATTTTTTTACACGAAATTCTAAATAAATAGCTTGTTTTATTTATATCATATGTTATAATACCAAACGTGACATTTTGTATTGTAATTTTAAATTTTTTTATTGAGCATATGAATTTATTTATTTTTATAAATATATGGGAGGAATCATGGCGAAATATTTGGTAATCGTTGAATCGCCAGCAAAGGCTAAGACAATAGAAAAATTTCTTGGTAGAAATTATAAGGTGAAGGCATCGATTGGTCATGTTCGGGATCTTCCACGTAGTAAAATGGGCGTGGATGTAGATAATGATTTTGAACCAAAGTATATAACCATACGTGGTAAGGGTCCTGTGATTAAAGAACTTAGGACAGCAGCTAAAAAGGCGGATAAGGTTTTTCTTGCAACTGACCCCGATCGTGAAGGGGAGGCTATTGCTTGGCATTTGGCATTTTTACTAGGAATCGATGATAATGCGTTATGTAGGGTTACTTTTAGAGAAATTACCAAAGAAGCTGTAAAGGCTGCTATAAAGTCTCCACGTGCTATAAATTTAAATTTGGTAGATGCACAACAAGCTAGAAGAATTTTAGATAGACTAGTAGGATATAGTATTAGCCCACTATTATGGCGAAAGCTTAGAAAAGGACTTAGTGCTGGTAGAGTTCAATCTGTAGCTACTAAAATGATTTGTGATAGAGAAAAAATTATTAATAGTTTTGTACCAGAAGAATATTGGGATATAAATGTAAGGTTACAAAGTGAGAATTCAAAGCTAACAGAAAAATTTGATGTTTCACTAAAAAATAAAGATGAAAATGGATTTATTATTACAAATGAAAAAGATGTTAATACTATTTTAGAGGATTTAAAAAACGGAGAATACCGTATTTCTAGCATTAAAAAGAAAGTTCGACAAAGAATGCCGAATCCATGTTTTACAACAAGTTCTTTGCAACAAGAAGCATCTTCGAGATTTGGTTTTTCCACTAAAAAAACCATGGTCTTAGCACAGCAACTGTATGAAGGAATTAAGTTGGAAAATGAGGGTACAGTAGGTCTGATTACATATATGAGAACGGACTCAGTTCGTATTTCCGATGAAGCTTTTGAACAGAGAAAAACTTATATTAAACAAGAATTTTCTGATAAATATTTAGGTATAGATAAAAAGTCGAAGAAGAAAACGAAAAAGTCGGTACAAGATGCTCATGAGGCTATTCGCCCCTCATCGGTTTATCGTGTGCCAGAACAAATCCAAAATTCATTATCAAAAGATCAATTTAAATTGTACAGTTTAATATGGCAAAGATTTGTCGCTAATGGTATGGCTGATGCTTTATTTGATGCAGTTAAAGTGACTGTTCATAATGGAAATTATGAATTTAAGGCAAATGGTAGTCAATTAAAATTTGAGGGTTTTTTAAAAGTTTATTCTTATATAAAAATCACGGAAACGATACTACCTGAGTTAAATGAGAATGATATTTGTATGGCTGAAACTATCGAACCAGTACAACATTTTACACAACCTCCTGCTAGATACACAGAGGCAGGATTGGTCAAAGATATGGAAGAAAAAGGAATAGGACGTCCTAGTACCTATGCTCCTACTATTTCTACCATTTTGGCACGTGGTTATGTTGCTAAGGAAAAAAACTCTTTAAAACCTACAGAACTTGGTGGATTTGTTAATGAATTAATGGAGGATTATTTTAAGGATATTGTAAGTGTTGATTTTACGGCACGTAGGGAAACAGAATTTGATGATATTGAAAATGGCAATATGCAGTGGAAACAGGTTATAAGGGAATTTTATCAACCATTTCATATTAATCTCGAATATGCTGAAGAAGATATTGAAAAAGTCGATTTATCAGAGATGACAGATATTGATTGCGATAAGTGCGGGTACAAGATGGCAATTAAACATGGTAGATTTGGTAAGTTTTTGGCTTGTTCTAATTATCCTGATTGTAAAAATACAAAGGCGATTTTAAATAAAATTGGTATTAAATGCCCGCTTTGCAAAGATGGTGATGTGGTAGAGAGAAAAACCAAAAAGTTTAAAACGTTTTATGGTTGTAGTCATTTTCCAGATTGTCGATTTGTGTCATGGGATATACCAACGGGTGAAATTTGTCCTAAATGTGATAGCGTGTTGGTGCAGAAAAAAACAAAAAAAGAAACACGTGTTCAGTGTATTAATAAAGAATGTGGTTATAAGAGGGTGGTAAGTGAGTAAAAGTGTGAGCTAAATTTTAAATATTAAAATATAGAGGGCATGGCTAGAGTTTATCTAATATGTCCTTTTGTTGTATCAAAATAGAATTATTTCATTGATTAGAGGGGGATATCATTGATGTTAGATGATAAATATTGACAGTTTAAATTATATTATATATAGTGTAGAGGGGTAGTTATAAGGAAGTATTAGAATTAATGGAGTAAGCAATGCGAGGATTGACAGATAAGCAGGTAGAAGAATCTCAGATAAAATATGGTTTTAACATTCTGAGTGAAGTACAAACAGAAAGTTTTTGGAGTAAATTTAAGACTAATTTTTCTGATCCGATGATTAAAATATTATGCGTGGCACTAGCGATTAATGTTGTGTTTGCTTTTTTGGGTCAAGTGGAATGGTATGAGTCATTTGGCATTATGATAGCTGTGTTATTGGCTACTTTTGTGTCTACGTTTTCTGAGTATAAAAATGAAAATGCTTTTCAAAAATTACAAGAAGAAGCATCAAAAATTAAATGTAAAGTGTATCGTAATCATACATTAACAGAAATTAAGATAGATAATGTTGTTGTTGGTGATGTAATCGTATTACAAACTGGTGATAAAATCCCTGCAGATGGTTTTATTATCGAGGGTGAAATTAAGGTTGATCAATCGGTGCTTAATGGAGAAAGTGAATCTTCTAGAAAAACGAAGGCTTACGATGATTTCAAAATGACTGCGGATAGTATTGATTTTTTAAATCAACATCAAGTTTTTAGAGGAAGTGTTGTTCGTTCTGGAAATGCTTTAATGCAGGTGGCAATTGTAGGAGATAGTTCTGCATATGGGCAAATCGCCAGTGGATTACAAGATGATGAGGATAGGGATTCGCCTTTAAAAGTGAAACTTACAGATTTAGCTAATAGCATTAGTAAGTTTGGATATATTGGCGGTGTAGCAATAGCCTTTGCATTTTTATTCAAACAGATTGTTATTCAAAATTCTTTTAACTTATCTAACATACTTAATTATTGTTCTAATTTTATGGTACTTATTAATGATGTCGTGAGGGCAGTTATTTTAGCAGTTATTATCATCGTTGTGGCAGTTCCTGAAGGATTACCGTTGATGATTGCCATAGTGTCTGCATTAAATATGGGCAAAATGTTAAAAGATAATGTGTTAGTTCGAAAAATATCAGGGATTGAAACAGCAGGCAGTTTAAATATTTTATTTAGTGATAAAACTGGCACCATTACGAAAGGGCAGTTAGAAGCAGTGATATTTGTAGATGCACAGGGTAATGAATATCTCGATTATCAATGCATGCCTAAAGAGTTATCAGATTTATTATCCTTAAGTGTTGCTAATAATACCAGCTCCATCGTTTCGGTTGAGGATGATCAAATTAAAATTCTTGGAGGGAATGCTACAGAAAGGGCGATATTGGGCTTTGTTTCGAAGAATATTAAAAGTTTTGATATTTCTCAGAAACATAGTATTCCTTTTGATAGTGCTAATAAATATTCGGCAACTCAAATTGAGGGTGAGTATAATAAAATTTTATTAAAAGGTGCACCAGAAAAGATTATTTCTAAGTGCAAGAGTTACTATAATGATGATGGTGAGGTTTGTGACTTTACGGATACTAGTTTGATTGAGCAGCAGATTGATAATTTAGCAAAGCGAGCTATTAGGGTATTAGCTTTTGCTACTGCAGATGGACATTTAACGGAAAACACTTTAGAACAAGGAAATTTTACACTTGTAGGAATTATTGGAATTAGAGATGAAGTTAGACCAGAGTCTATCGTCGCCATTAAAGAAGTGCAACAAGCTGGTGTTCAGGTGGTGATGATTACGGGTGATAGAGAAGATACAGCAGTTGCTATTGCGAAGGAAGCTGGCTTATTTAATAAGTCAGAAGATATCGTATTATCTTCTAGTAAGTTGCAAGAGTTATCAGATGAAAAGTTAAAAAGTATGCTACCAAATATTCGGGTTATAGCTAGAGCGTTACCAAGTGATAAAAGTCGATTGGTCAGAATTGCTCAAGAGATGGATTTGGTAGTTGGAATGACTGGGGATGGCGTGAATGATTCACCTGCTTTAAAACTTGCTGATGTAGGCTTTGCAATGGGAGGGGGTACGGAAGTAGCTAAAGAATCAAGTGATATTGTTATTTTAGATGATAATTTTAACTCCATTGGTCGTGCAATTTTATATGGAAGAACTATTTTTAATAGTATTCGAAAGTTTATTATTTTCCAATTAACGATAAATGTATCTGCTGTTGTTGTTTCATTTGCCAGTCCTTTACTGGGTATGGAAAATCCATTGTCTATTACACAGTTTTTATGGATTAATCTAGTGATGGATACACTTGCAGCACTTGCCTTTGGTGGCGAACCAGCACTCAGTAAATTTATGCAAGAAAAACCAAAACGTCGTGATGAAAGAATTGTTAATTCTTATATGTGGTCATCGATTTTAACGGGTTCTGGATATGTGTTTATCATTAGTATGGTGTATTTATTGACCAATGTTATTAGAAATATTTTTAGAGAGGATATAACTGATAAGTATTTATTGACAGGTTATTTTACGTTTTTTATTTTAGTCTCAGTTGTCAATGCTTTTAATGCTAGAACGGAAAAGCTAAATATTTTTGATAATTTCACTTTAAATAAAGGCTTTATCCGTGTGATGGGAATAATAGTAATAGTGCAGATATCCATGACTTATTTAGGTAATGTGATTTTGCGTTGTTATGGATTAAATGTTGCTGAATGGATTGTGGTGATTGTACTTTCGCTCCTTATTGTTCCTGTAGATTTAATCCGAAAGCTTCTTTATAGCAGATTGGTGAAAGAGTAATGGTTTTGTTCAATGGATAGGGGGTATTATGGCTATTAATTTGCAAAAGGGACAAAAGATTGATTTGACCAAGGGGAATGCAGGTCTTAATAGACTTATGATTGGCTTGGGTTGGGATGAAGCTTCTCAGTCTAGTAATGGCAAGGGATTTTTAGGCATGTTTAAAGGTGGTGGAGCAGAGATAGACTGTGACGCCAGTGCTCTTTTACTGACAAATGGTAAATTTTTAGGCACTCAAGATTTGGTTTATTTTGGAAATTTAAAACATGCTTCAGGTTCTGTGATGCATCAAGGTGATAACTTAACGGGTGCTGGTGATGGTGATGATGAACAAATTAGAATAGTACTAGATAAAGTTCCTACTAATTGTGATAAAATAGTTTTTGTAGTGAATATTTATGAAGCGGTTAAGCGTAATCAAGATTTTGGTATGATACGAAATGCATTTATTCGTATTGTTGATGAAGCTAAGGGTAGTGAACTATGCAGATATAATTTATCCGAAAATTATGATGGTATGACAGCAATGATTTTTGGTGAGGTTTATCGTCATAATGGAGAATGGAAATTTAATGCAATTGGTCAAGCTACCAAAGATAAAGGTTTAGAGGATATAATGCGTCGTTATGTTTAAAAGTTTATAGTGTAGAAGCTCTTTTATACATGTGTATAAAAGAAGAAAGGATTGTAAAAATGGCTATAAGTTTATCAAAAGGACAAAAGGTTGATTTAACAAAGACAAATGCAGGATTAAAGAATTTACTTATTGGATTAGGTTGGGATACTAATAAGTACGATGGAGGTAGTGATTTTGACCTAGATGCATCAGCGTTTTTAACAGATGAAAATGGCAAGGTGCAGTCTGATGCTGATTTTGTTTTCTATGGCAATTTAAAGCATAGTAGTAATTCAGTGGTTCATACTGGTGATAACTTAACTGGCGAGGGCGATGGTGATGATGAAGTAATTAAGATAGATTTAAGCTTAGTGCCTAGTAATATTGCAAAAATATCTTTTGCTGTCACTATTTATGATGCTGAGACTAGAGCACAAAATTTTGGCATGGTATCGAATGCGTTTATCAGAGTAGCTGACGATAGCAATGGTACAGAACTTATTAGATATGATTTAGGTGAAGATTATTCTATTGAAACAGCTGTTGTTGTTGGCGAATTATATCGTCATAGCGGAGAGTGGAAATTTAATGCAATTGGCAGTGGTTTTAAAGGTGGATTAAAAGCTTTATGTGGTAATTTTGGTGTTAATGTATAAAGCTATTGAAAATGTATTTAATAAAAATCATAGGGGTTAAAACTTCTATGATTTTTATTAATATAAAACAGGTTATTATTTTTAAATAAAATTAATCATAAATCATATGATAAGTTTAATAATACTAGAAAATGGTGGTGATTATTATTAGTAAATATGAAATTTTATATCCAGGAGCTTTTCCCATTATTAAATATCGCTTGGATGCGGGTGAAAAAATTAAAGCTGAATCCGATGCAATGGTGTCTATGTCTTCTAATGTCGAAGTAACAGGTGGTATCGAGGGCGGATTTTTAAGCGGTGTAGCGAGGATGTTTGCGGGAGAATCATTTTTCTTTCAATACTTAAAGGCAAATAATAGAAGTGGTGAAGTTCTTTTGGCACATTCTTTTCCTGGTGAAATAATTGATGTAGAATTAGATGGTAGTTATGGTTTAAGGGTTCAAAAAGATGGTTTTCTAGCTGCCACAGAACATGTAGACGTCAGTACAAAAACGCAAAATTTAATGCAAGGTTTATTTAGTGGAGAAGGTTTTTTTGTATTAAATGTTAGTGGTAAAGGAACTGTTTTTCTAAGTAGTTATGGTGCTATTCATGCCATTAATTTAGAAGCTGGCGAAGAAATTGTTATTGATAATAATCATTTAGTGGCATGGGCTGATTATATGCAATATGATATTAAAAAAGCGTCCAATGGTTGGATAAATAGTATCACTTCTGGTGAATGCTTGGTTTGCCGTTTTACGGGACCAGGTATTATTTTAATTCAAACTAGAAATATAAAGGCAGTTGAAAGTTTTATTAGACGTGTAGCACCTAAGGGATAGTTATGTTAGATGTAAAAAGAGAATATTTAAAATATAAAGTGGGCACATTAATGTATGTGCCTGCTTTAAATAGTTCAGTACAGTATAAACTTTGTCGTGGTGATTTTTCTAATTTAAATTCGTTGGCATTTTGCTTAGAAGATACGATTAATGATAATAGCGTAACCAAAGCTGAAATACAATTATTTAAAAAATTAGAATATATTTCAAATAATTGTACAATAGATATACCGCTGTTATTTGTTCGAGTTCGAAATACTGCACAGTATCAACGATTAATCGGAGAATTTGGGAAATATTCCGACATTTTAACAGGAATAATTTTGCCGAAATTTGATTTAATAAATGCACAAAAATATTGTGAAATATCAGAACAATTCAATCGTGAGCATGATAGAGAATTATTTATTATGCCGACTTTAGAAAGTCACAGAATTTTAAATTTGGAAACTAGAAAAAATGAATTGCTAGAATTAAAAAAAATATTATCTAAGTATAGTAAAAATGTGTTAAATATAAGAGTTGGTGCCATGGATTTTTGTAAACATTATGGATTGAGACGAAGTATTGATCAGACTATTTATGATATTGCATTAGTGAGGGATGTATTATCTGACATCTTGGTTGTTTTTTCTGAAAATTTTATCGTATCAGCTCCAGTATGTGAATATTTTGAAAGCGACAATAAAATTGACTATACTTGGCAAGAATGTTTAAAGAAGGAAGTGTTATTGGATATTAGTAATGGGTTTGTGGGTAAAACAATCATTCATCCATCACAGATAGATGTTGTAAAGAATTACTCAAAACCTTTGAAAATGGATTTTGAGGATGCCAACGCTCTAATTAATTGGAAGGATAAAGAGTTAAAAGTGGCTAAAAATTTCTCTGGAAATAGGATGAATGAAGTTTCTACTCATTTAAAATGGGCGCAGAAGGTATTGCGACTCGCTGAAGTATATGGCATTAGAGAAGCCTGATAGTTAAAGGAGAAATTATGGATTTTGAACTTAAAATTGCGCTTAGAGATAGTAAAGTAGCAACCAGACCATATCTTATTGTTAATCCCAGTTTGGCAAAGCATTTGCCATATAAGGCGAGTGATTCATTAGTAATATTTAAAGAATTAGCGATTAAAATTTCTGATTATTGCAATAATAAAAAAGTGTTGGTAATAGGTTTTGCCGAAACAGCTACTGCAATTGGTGCAAGTGTTGCCTCTGTATTACCAAATAGCGTGTATGTTCACACTACCCGTAATTTAGAAAATTTAAAAGATGAGCAGTTACTAGTAGAATTTTTAGAAGAACATAGCCATGCGAAGAATCAAGCATTATATTTAAAGGAGCAGTTTAAGGATTTAAATATATTTGATGCGATAGTGTTTGTTGAAGATGAGATTACGACGGGTAAAACGATTTTAAATTTTATGAAACGAATTGATTTTGATGGAGAAATCATTTTATCAGCATTGGTGTTTAATGGTTTAGATGAGACTAGATTTAGCGATTATAATGCTAAGTTTATTTGTTTAAAAAAAATTGCTTATGTTGAAGAATTGGGAGTTCATCAGTTAAGTGATACACGTGTTGGCGTGAATGCACAAGATTATCATTCGTCGGTTTTAAATATAGTACAGCAGATTGAGAAAAAATTAAGATTTGAGGATATTAAAAATAGGGAAGTGCTGGTTGTTGGTACAGAAGAATTTATGTATCCAGCATTAATTTTGGCAGCTACATTAGAGGATAAAGCAAAAAATGTATATACACAGTCAACGACCAGAAGTCCCATTTTACCGATGGAAAAAGCTGATTATCCTATCCATTCACGAGCTGAATTTACCAGTGTATATGAGGATACTAGAACAACGTATTTGTATAATTTAAGGCATTATGATACCGTTATTGTTTTAAGTAATAGCGACAGACCTATCGTAGAACCTCTGGTGTCTAAATTTAAAGAACAGGCTTGTTCTAAAATATATTTTGCGAGGATTGAAAATGTCTAAGATTAATGAAGTATGTAGCTTTAAAGAGGATGATGTACAGTTATTATTAAGGGATATTAGCGGAAAAATTAAACCGAAAGCGGCAAAAGAACGTGAAAAATTGATACAGAGTGGTGTCCATTATTCAGAAATGCTGCCATTAGAGCAGAGTCCATCAAAGGATTATATCGATCAATATGAATATGCCTTATTTAATTTTTCAAAAAAGATGGCAGAGGCAGTACAGAGTGTAGCTGAAAAAATTTACGTATTAAAAAATAAAGATATTGTATTAGTTTCACTGGCTCGTGCAGGAACACCTATTGGAATTTTAATAAAGAGGTATTTACAAAAAAAATATAATATTAATGTGACACATTATACGATTTCCATTGTCAGAGGACGTGGTATTGATAAGGTGGCATTAGAATATATTTTAGCTAGACATGATAAACAAGCAATTCAGTTTGTGGATGGCTGGACGGGGAAGGGTGCGATTTTAAATGAATTAAGTGAAGCGATTAGTGAATATTGGGAGATTGAAAATAAACGTGAGTTATTGGCGGTTATTGCTGATCCTGCTAATATTACAGATATTTGTGGCACTCATGGTGATATTCCTATTGCCAGTTCTTTTTTAAATTCTACGGTATGTGGTCTTATGAGTCGTACCATTATGCATCCTAGTTTAAAAGATAAATTTCATGGTGTTGTATTTTTTGATCAATTTAGAGATGAAGATCGAACCTATGAATTTATTGATACTATAGAGAGCTATTTTAATTTTGAGGAGGGCATAGCTGAAGTCTATAAAATTGCGGATGAATTTGGAGTAGAGGATATTAATTTTATTAAACCAGGAATCGGAGAAACAACTCGTGTTCTTTTAAGAAGAATACCTGATTTAATATTGGTATCTGAGAATGCTAATGCAAAAGAGATAGCTCATATCGTTCAATTAGCGAAAGAAAAAAATGTTGCGGTAAAGTCCTATCCTTTAAAAAATTATCAAGCTTGTGGAATTATAAAAAAGTTACATGCTGATGTTTAGAGGTGTTAGATGTTATTTGTTTGTGATTTAGATAATACGTTAATTCATTCATATAAAAAAAGAAATATGGGTGATATTTGTGTGGAAATTAGAAATGGTAAAGAATTATCCTATATGACGGCAGAAAATTATAAACTTCTTGCCAAAGTGGTAACAATGTGTAAGTTTATTCCGTTAACAACTCGTTCTTTGGAGCAGTTTAGAAGAATAGACTTTGGGTTTGTTCCAAAATACGCAATTGTTGCCAACGGTGCCATTTTATTAAAACGGGGTGAGATTGATGATGAGTGGATGCAGCAAAGTAGAGCGTTGGTATCGACGCCGCTTCCTGCATTAACAGAAAATGAGTATATTTACGATATTAGGTATGTGGATGATTTTTTTATTTTTGCGAAGTCTACTCAAGTAGATAAGGCAGTAGCATATTTAAAAACAATGATTACAGATGAACGATTATTGATTACGGGAGTGGCTAATAAAGTTTATGTATTTCCAAAGCTATTACATAAAGGTACAGCATTAAATCGTATGCGATTGTTGTTGGCTAAATCGGACGAGAAGAAGCCATTTTGTTTAGCAGCGGGGGATAGTAATATTGACATACCGATGTTAAATAATGCTGATATGGCATTATATCCTAATAATTTGTCGATTAATAGGGAGAATGGTATTATGATACCAAGACGAAGTTTCCATTTGGATATGTTAAAAAATGCTAAATTAATAATACAAGAGATAAATACATACCATCAATAAATAACATTATTAAAAAATGGATAAATTTCCATCTTATTTCAATCGCTAAACTTATTGACAAATACGCATTTGAATATGGTATAATATTGTTTGGTAATGACGTGATATAAAGATATATGGCGTTATTGTTGTATGAAAATTTATGAAATATGGATTACCATGAGATTAAATATTTATAAGTGATTTTAAAAAATATATTATATGCCGATACGTTTATTAAAGGATGCTTGCATATAGGAGTTAATAATGTTAAAGAGTTCATTTAATCAAATAAATTTCATTAAGAAATCAATGGATGCATCATGGCTTAGAAATTCGGCTATTGCTGATAATATCGCTAATGTGGATACACCTAATTATAAAAAGAAGGTTGTTAATTTTGAAAATGAGCTTAAAATGATGATGGATATTAATAATGGTGTTGGTATGACGGTGACCCATGAGAAGCATATTCCTTTGATGGATTTGAAAAATTTTAAACCTAGAATTGAGGAAGAACTTTCGACTAATTTTCGTGCTGATAAAAATAATGTAGATATTGATGTGGAAATGGCGGAACTTGCACGTAACCAAGTTTGGTATAGAACGATGACGCAGCAGATAAAAAGTCAGATGAAAAGATTAAGTGATGCTATTAAATCTGGAAGTTAGGAGAGCTTATGAAATTTTTAAGTAATTTAAATATAAGTGCGAGTGGTCTGACGGCGGAAAGATTACGATTGGATGTTATTTCAGAAAATATTGCTAATGCCAATACTACAAGAACAGCGGCGGGAGTGCCGTATAGAAGGAAAATGGCTATTTTTAAAAGCAAAGAATCCAGTGATTTTGAACATATTTTTACAGAACTTAAAGGGCGTCCTTTAGGAAGTGGTGTTGAAGTTATCGGTGTTGATGAAGATATGTCTGAATTTAAAAAGGAATATAATCCAGGGCATCCTGATGCGGATGAAAATGGTTTTTTATTACTTCCCAATGTTGATATAGTATCAGAGATGATTAATATGATATCGGCTTCTCGTGCATATGAAGCGAATACTACCGCCATTAAAAGTACAAAGGCAATGGCTCTTGCCGCATTGGAAATCGGCAAATAATAGTTATATGCGTTAAGTTATAATGGTTAGCAAGGAGTTTTTATGAAGATAAACTTAAATGCAGCGGGATTTGTAGATCCAAAGACATTTTCAGTATCAAAATATAAGGATAGGGTGGAGCCTACTAATTTTAAGCAGGTTATTTTTGATGCGATAAACACTGTTGAACAAACAGAAAAAAAAGCGATTAATATGGATAATCAATTAGCTCTTGGAAATATGGAAAATATCCATGATATGAGAATTGCTACTATGAAGGCAGATTTGACATTAAATTTTGCTATTGCATTACAAAAAAAACTTCTTACTGCCTACAAGGAGATTATGCGAATACAGTTCTAATAAGTATAAAAAAGCGTTTCAATACTAATGATTAGTTAAAAGAGGTTGAAAATGGGTGAGTATATCACTAGATTTAGAACACAACTATCTGAAATTTTATCAAAATGGGATAAAAAGAAGAAAATAATTTATTTTGGAGGTGGCGGATTAGCCATCTTATTAATAGTGGTATTAATTATTTTTTTTACTAGGACCGAATATGTACCACTTGCTACTAATCTTTCCATTGAAGACGCTGCTAGAATTACTACATCGCTTTCAGAAATGGGGATACCATTTAAGGATAAAAATAATACAACGGTTATTTTAGTGCCGAAAGAACAGTTAAGTCGGGCTAAAATGCAACTTACCATTAATGGAACGTTAACTCGTCAAAATTTTGACTACGAAAGGGCATTTTCTAGCACCTCATTATCGTATACTTCAGAAGATAAAATGCAGATGTATGAATTGGCTCAGGAAAATTATTTAACGGAGATGATTACGACCATAGATGGTATTAAAAAGGCTAAAGTTAATTTGACTGTACCTAGTGATAGTGAATTTTTACTAAATGATAATGCCATTTCAAAAGCTTCTGTTACGTTGATGTTAGAAAATGGTTATCGGTTAAATAAACAGCAGGTCAATGGCATTGTGATGATATTGGTGAATTCTGTTAGAGGATTGGAAGAGACACATGTATCTATTGTCGATAATACCGGACGTGTGTTAAATGAAGAAAATAGTGCTGATGGTTTAATGAATTCTAATACTCAGCATGAATTACAAATGCAGATTGCTAAAAAATTAGAAAATGATTTACATAAATTTTTATCGGCTATATTTGGTGAAGAAGATGTAAGGGTTATGGTGTCGGTTAGATTAGATTTTGATAGTCAGGTGACGACATCTAAAATATTTAGCGTTCCAGTAGAAGGTGAAACCACTGGGCTTATTCGAAGCATGACCGATATCCAAGAAAATACAGTTAATGCTGCTTCTAGTGGAGTACCAGGTACGGATAGCAATCCTGATACAACAAATTATGCTGAAAATGAAAATGGCAGTAATGAATATCGAAAAGCTTCTAAAACCATTAATTATGAAATGAATGAAACGCTGACTACCGTTGAGAAAGCCAAGGGTTCTATAACGGATATTACGGTTAGTGTTATTATAAATCAAGAACAATTAGTTGATAAAACTCTTACAGAAGTTCAAAAAAAAGAAATTGTCGATTTGGTATCAGCAGCAGCTGGTCTGGATGCTAAATTGGTTAATGTATCGGCTCAGGCATTTGCTAAACCAGAAACTGATTTTACGGATTTAGAGGAGACGACAACAGATATTCCTATTTGGATTGTAGTCGTAGGATTAGCAGTTATCGCAGCTGTGGTGGGTGCTGTCTTTGTATTTATGAAGAAAAAAGCTCAAAAAGAAAAAGAAGAAGAAATCAAACGACTGGAAGAAGAACAACAAGAAGAAATTGAAAATATTAAGTTGCAAGAAGAAAATCAAGCCAGTCCAAAAGCTCAAATTGAGAAATTTATCGATACAAATCCAGAGGTTGTGGCTCAACTTTTACGTGCTTGGTTAAATGATGACTAGGGGGCTAATATGAAGAAAAAAAGTGGAATTTCTGGACGTGAAAAAGCGGCAATATTATTAATAGCCTTAGGTCCTGAAAAATCAGCACAGTTATTTTCTCATTTAAAAGAAGAAGAAATAGAGGAAATCACCTTAGAAATTGCCAATATGCATAAGATCGATACAGAAGAAAAGCAAGAAGTGCTAGAAGAATTTTACCAAGTATGCATTGCACAGGAATTTATCTCAGAAGGTGGCGTTGGTTATGCGAAGGAAGTGTTAGAAAAAGCAATGGGTTCACAGAAGGCACTTGAAATTATTAATAAATTAACATCTTCTTTACAAGTCAGACCATTTGATTTCGTCAGAAAGGCAGATGCTAGTCATCTGCTTAATTTTATACAAAATGAACATCCACAGACATTGGCGTTGATACTCTCCTATCTAAATCCAGGACAGGCGTCAACAATATTAGCAGCACTTCCTCAAGAAAAGCAGGCAGATGTAGTACAAAGAATTGCCCTAATGGAATCGACATCGCCTGATGTTATCAAAGAAGTCGAACTCGTTTTAGAGCGTAAATTATCGTCTATGATGACCCAAGACTATGCTGCCACTGGTGGAGTACAAGCTATTGTCGAAATTCTTAATAGTATTGATAGAGGAACAGAAAAATATATTATGGAAACACTTGAAGTTCAAAATGGTGAACTCGCTGAAGAAATTAGAAAGAGAATGTTTGTCTTTGAAGATATTATTAATCTAGATAGTGTTTCCATTCAACGATTTATTAGAGAAGTTGAAAATAATGAACTTTCTGTTGCATGCAAGGGTGCGGCAGAGGAAGTTCAAGATGTTATATTTGCTAATATGTCTAAGCGTATGGCAGAGATGCTCAAAGAGGAAATGGAATTTATGGGACCTGTTAGACTCAGAGATGTAGAAGAGGCACAGCAAAAAATTGTTAATATTATTAGAAAATTAGAAGAAGCAGGTGAAATCATTATTGCTCGTGGTGGAGGAGATGAGATAATTGTCTAGGATTGTAAAAAATCATAGAGTAATTCTCGATGATAAAACATTTTCTTTAGCACCTGATATTATTCCCAGTATATCTATAGAAGAAGAATTAGATGAGATAAATAAAAAAACGAAGAATTTATCAGATGAAATAGATGTATATAAAAAAGAAGAAAAAATGCGTGCTGATATGGAGCGGTTGCTTGAAGAAGCTGCTTCAGAAGCTAAAATGATCGAACAAAAGGCACAGGAGGAAGCAGAATTTATTTTAAATGATGCTTATGAAAATGCTAAGGGCATATATGAAAAGGCTAAAGATGATGGTTATCAAGATGGCTATGCCCACGCTTTAGAGGAGGCTAAAGAAGAGGCTGATGCTGTAGTGGAACAGGCTTTACAAATAAAATATGAAGTGGAAAATCAGTATAAACAAATGCTTCTAAATGCTGAAAATGAAATGATAAATTTAGTGTTGGAAACGACGAAATTAATATTAGATAATCGCATACAAGATGATATAAGTATTATTGAAACAGCTATACAAAAAGGCATTCTAAGCTGTGTTACTAAATCATCCGTGGTTTTAAGAGTGTCTGCAGAGGACTATGAATATGCCGTTTCGATTAAGGATAGTATACTTGCTTTATCAGAAAATGTCGATGAGTTAGAAATTAAAGCAGATCATGTTCTATCTAAGGGGGGATGTGTGATAGAGGCGGGTTCTGGAAGTGTTGACAGTGGTATTTATACTCAGTATGACAAAGTGAAAGATGTTTTTTTACAATTATTAAATGAGGGATAGCATGTGCTTATTTAGTTTTGATAAATACAAAGAAGCATTAGATACCATATCGGTGGTAAAGCGTATAGGTAGAGTTTCTAAGATAGTAGGACTTACGATAGAATCTATAGGTCCTACCGTTGAAATTGGCGAGGTATGTGATATATATCCCATTAAATCATCAAAGCCGATTCGAGCCGAAGTCGTAGGTTTTAAGGAAAATAGTGTATTTTTGATGCCGCTTGGTGATATGTCAGGCATAGGTGCTGGTAGCAAAGTGATAGCGACAGGGGAACAATTAGGCATCAGTGTTGGCGAAGAATTAACGGGTAGAGTGTTAGATGGTTTAGGCAATCCCATAGATGGCTATGATATTCCTAGTACATCGACAAAATATAGTGCGGATAATATGCCCCCTAATCCTCTTATGAGAGATAGAATTTTAGATAAATTAACATTGGGTGTTAGGGCATTGGATGGTCTAATCACCTGTGGTAGGGGTCAGAGAATAGGAATATTTGCTGGCTCTGGGGTTGGGAAAAGTACATTGCTTGGAATGATTGCTAAAAATACAGAGGCGGATATTAATGTTATTGCGTTAATAGGTGAGCGGGGACGTGAAGTTAGGGAATTTATAGAAAATGATCTTGGTGAACAAGGTTTAAAGCGTTCTATTGTGATAGTGGCTACATCTGATCAACCAGCTCTTGTGAGAGTAAAGGGTGCTATGTTAGCCACCTCTGTGGCGGAGTACTTTCGGGATCAAGGTAAGGATGTGCTATTGATGATGGATTCGCTGACACGTTTTTCTATGGCACAAAGAGAAATAGGCTTGGCTGTTGGAGAACCTCCTGTTACAAAAGGGTATCCTCCATCTGTATTTGCCATACTGCCTAAATTGTTAGAACGTGCGGGTAATTCTGAAAAAGGGTCTATTACAGCACTTTATACTGTTTTAGTAGATGGTGATGATTTTAATGAACCTATCTCGGATGCGGTTAGGGGGATACTGGATGGGCATATTGTATTATCTAGAAAGTTAGCGCATTTAGGGCATTATCCAGCGATAGATATACTGGGGAGTGTTAGTCGTGTTATGCCTCAAATCGTAGATGATGAGCATATGTCAGCGGCTCGAATGCTTAGAGAATATCTAGCAACATATTCCAAGGTCGAAGATTTAATTAATATTGGAGCCTATGTCAGAGGAACGGATTCAGTTATTGATAATGCTGTGGATAAGTATCCAAAATGTATTGAATTTCTACGTCAGCAGGTGCATGAGCAAAGTTCCTATGATGATACCATTATGAATTTAAAGCAAATAGTGATTTAAAGGCTGTTAGTAGAGGTTTTAATAGATGTTATGAAAAAATTTGTTTTTAGATATGACAGTATATTAAGTAAATATCAGATGGATGAAGATGATTTAAGAAATAATCTCTATAAAGAGCAAAAAATGCTTCAAAAGTTGATGTTGGATAAGCAACATTGTTTAAATAATCAGCATGAATTTGAAAGTTCTTTTTCGAAATCGCTGATAGATGGGATATCGGTGTCTGAATATAAATTATATGACAATGCGAAGCATCATTATCGACAAAGTGTGGAAAAACTGGATATGGAAATATCCGAGGTTAGTTTAGAAGTTGCCAGACTGAAAGAGCTAGTGCTAGGGGCTATGAAAAAAAGAAAAACGATGGAGAGTTTAAAAGAAAAAGATTATGAATTGTTTTTAGAAAATATAAAAATTGAAGAAAATAAGACAATAGAGGAGATAGTAAATTATAAGAGTTATCAAAAGGGAGGTAGAAGTTAATGGCAGAAAAAAAATCTACTCGTGGAGGAATGATTATAACCATACTTCTTCTTTTTTTTATTTTGGTCGTGATTCCTGCAATGATTCTATTAGGATTTTATTTTTTTAATGATGGATTTAAAGAGCAGACGAATCGAATTATGAGTTCGGCACCATTTGGTATAGGTGATTATTTTAAACAGTTTCCAACGCCACAGGAGAGAATTAATCAGTATAGAACCATGGCTAATTATTATTTAGATTTAGATTATGATAGGGCAATTGATAAGTTGGCAGTTTTGGAGGGGCAAGACCGTGAAGTTTATAATGATGTAATAAAGTATATGCTTAGAATTAATCCTAATAGTACAAAGGAAATATTAGAAGGCGTTAGAAAACAATCGCTTAAAAAAGATGTTGTATTAGATACTTTGGAAAAAATTGAGGCAGAAAAAAGCGAATATATTAAAGAAAAGGCAGAATATTTAAATCTTCTTAGTCTGCAAACGGCGGTGGAGGAAATAAATAATATTATTAATGAATCGGTCAATGGGCATAAAACGGTGGCGGAATATATGAATGCTTTGGAAGTAGAGCAGGCGGCTAAATATATGTTGCAAATATCGACGGTGGATGTTAATAAAATACTAAATTATATGCCTGAAGATAAGGCAAGGCAGATAAAAACGGCGATGTCTGCACAGAGAAAACATGAAAATGATTTAGAACATATTGCCTTTATATATTCTAGTAAAGATAATAAAAAGTTGGTAGAATTACTGGGTAATACAGATTTATATACCATCGAGGAATTAGCACTGCTTTTTTCTTCATTAGGTCCGATAAAAAGCGGGCAAGTGCTGGCTGAAATCGGAGATGATGAATTTACCTTTAAGATTATTGATAAAATGCGTGATCAGGAAATCGTTAATAAAGGGACGGATCAAATTACAAGTGATACATTGAAATCTTTAAAGATTTATAAAGAGTTTGACGATAATATCGATGAGATGGCTAAAGTGTATGAAAATATGGAAGTAGATAAAGTGTCTAGCCTTATTAAGAGATTGATTAGAAATAGCTCACCACCAAAGATATATGAACTTCAAAATGGTCAAAATATCATTATATCGGATGAAGATATGGCGATGGAGCTATTAAGTAGATTTGATGTTAAAAAAGTTAGTGAGATTATGTCAAAATTAGATGACACTTTATCGTCTGAGATATCTCGTAAGCTGACCATACCAGAAAATTGAAAAGGAGGCGTGCGTATGGCATATAATAACGCTGTTCATAAAAATGATGGCGTTTCGATGATTCCGCTTAAGAATTTTAAAATGTTAAAATCAGATTCTTCAAAATTAAGTTCTCGGAATATGAAATTTAGAGACACATTTAAAATTCAAACTTCTAAAATAAAGCATATTGATAAAAAAAATGAAGATTTGAGTTTAAAAAATAAGGTTTCTAATAATTTTTTTGAAAAGAAACTTGCCTCTAGCAACTATGCAGAGCAAAAAAGAAATGAGAAGTTTGATAATGAGAGCAATGATGAAATATCTGAATCTAATGTATCTGAGTTATATGACGATACACAACAATATCAAAATAATCAGATAGATGATATGAATGATATGGATGCTACACTGGATTTGCTTTATAAAATTATGGCGACAGGTGTCGGTAATTTATCAGAGGATACAAAACAAAGATTAGAAGATGTTCATCAACAGTTAGTATCTGGTAATATCTCCAAGGCGATGGAGTTGTTAGAAAATGTTATAAAGGATGTACTGGCTGATAATACTATATTAAGTGCTGAAAAGTCTAATAAAACAGATGCTAATTTATTGGAACTTCTAGAAAAACTCAAGGCAGAGGTTATAGAAAATCCGCAAGGTGAGTTAAAGTCTGAGGATAAAACGGTTCTTCGTCATATGGATAATATGAAAGATTATCTTTCTGTGCAAAATCAGACATCAAGTCAAATGTCAACTCAGACACAAAATCAGACATCAAATTCAGAACAGTCATTTGATGGAGAGAAGAATTTCGAGGGTAATATTTCTGTTCAAGAGAGAAATTTTGAACATTTAAATTCGATTTCTGAAACGAAGTTTGATCATAAAATTAATATGATGGATAGAATTGAAACTGCTAAAAATATAATGAATCAAATAATCGAAGGGACTAAGGCAAAACTTACTAATTTGCATGGAACTCAAAATTTAACGCTTAAATTAAAGCCACAGGAACTAGGACATGTAGATTTAAAAATATCTGTTGAAAAAGGAATTTTAATGGCAGAGTTTCAAGTGGAAAGTCAAATAGTAAAGGAAACACTAGAGTCTAATATGGCAGATTTAAAACAAGCACTTCAACAAAAAGGATATGGAGTGGAAGGTTTAGAAGTATCGGTAAGTCAACAAAATAATAAGCAGTCCAAAAAAGAGATGTTTGATGGACGAGATAATAGACGATATTTCTTTGCTGATGACGATGAAGTTATAGACTTTGATGGCGTAAATAAAACGCTTATGAGTCTGCAGTCGACTTTTGAGTATTTAGGTTAGGAGGTTAGTATGGCGAGTGGTATTAATACATCACCTATTCCAGCGTATTTTACAGAAAGCCAGTTAAAGGCGCTCGATAAAATTGATAAAGATAATGAAAATACAAAAAAAATTAAACAAACTAAGCTTGGAAAAGATGCCTTTTTACAGCTGATGATTAAACAGTTGCAGCATCAAGATCCCCTAAGCCCTATGGATAACAAGGATTTTATAGCACAGATGGCACAGTTTTCATCGGTGGAGCAAATGACAAATATCGCTAAGAATACGGCAAAGAGTGCTGAAAATGCAGAGGCAAATGCTAAAAGGGCTGATGAGTTACAAAAGGGCATACAAGATGTTAATGAAAATTTAAAGGCGATTCGAGATAATATGAAATATTCGCTAAATAAGGCAAATGAAGATGCTTTAGATGATGTAAATGGTGAAATAAAAAAGACACTAGATGATGTGAAAGAAATTAATAAAGAACTATTAAATGAAATGATAAAACTAAATAAAGCGATTGCGACATTTAATTAGTGGGTGATAAAATGGATGCAAAAAACGTAAACGCTATGATAAATAATATGAGAGTGGGGCAGGCGAGAGGGCAGGTTAGACCGCATACAACTATTCGAAGCACTACATCGAATATCTCATTTGAGGAAGTGTTAAGTAAAGTTCAACATAACAAAGAAATTTCTTTTTCAAAACATGCAGCTCAGCGTTTAAAACACCGAAATATTACGCTTAGTCATGAACAGTTAGCAAAGCTAAATACAGCTATTGATAAGGCGGATAAAAAGGGTGTCAAAGAAGCACTAATACTCATGGATAAAAATGCTTTTATAGCGCATATTAAGAATAGAACGATAATAACGGCTACATCAAAAGAACAGTTAACGGATAATGTATTTACAAATATAGATGGCGCGGTAATTATGTAGGCTGGACCGATAAGGAAGTCTAGGGAGTTTTTGACCGATAGATAAAACTCATATCGTGCATCATAGGATAAGGTGAAAGGTAGGGGGATACCGATATGATGCGATCAATGTATTCATCAGTGTCTGCACTTAGAGCACATCAGACACGTATGGATGTCATAGGAAATAATATTGCTAATGTAAACACACCAGGATATAAAACGTCGAAGGCTAATTTTGCTACGGCATTTTCTCAAACGCTGGCAGGGGCTGGCGGTTCTTCTGATACTGGACGTGGCGGAACAAATCCAATGCAAGTTGGATTGGGGGCTAATTTATCAGCTATTACTACCTATCATCGACAAGGTGGAACGCAAAGGACGGATAATCAAACAGATCTTATGATTGGTGGCAATGGATATTTTGTACTATCGCCTGATAGTTCTGGAGAACAGAAATACTATACGAGGGCTGGTAATTTTATCGTGGATGAAAAAGGATATTTGGTATCTTCAACAGGTTATAAAGTATTAGATAAAGATTTTAAACCAGTGTTTATTGATCGAGCTAAAACTGAAAACGCCAAACCGACAACGAAGATATCGGTTAAAGGAAATATAGATTTTGATGCTAAAACAGAAGAAAAATTAGAAGGTGGCGTTAAAAACCAAATTGCATATGCAACGACAGTAGATGTATATGACTCTGTGGGAAAAACGCATACCATGCAAATACGATTTGGTAAGAAATACACCACGCCACCAAGTAGTGATAAATATAAAAATTTCTCCTTTAGAATGATTGAAACTAGTTTTATGATTCCGCCTGCAAAAGAGGGTGATGATCCTACATATACAGATGTTAGAGGTACTTTAAATCCTAATGCTATGAAAACATCTCCTACTGGAGCAAATATAGATAGTCCGATGTTTGCCATGTTTGATAATGAGGGGAATTTTGTTCGAGTGGTTCAAAATGTAACTATTGAGGATCCAACCAAAGATCCAAAACAGATTAAAATTGATGTTTTTGATGCAGGAATAACAAATGATACTGCTCGTCAGGAGGCGATGGACAAAATTACAATCGGTACGGATGTCACTAGCGCATTAAGTCCTAGTATTAATCCTGAAGGTGCTGAAACCATTACTCTAAACTTTGCGGAAACTTTTAAAGATTTACATCACTATAGTAAATCTACTGCACTTGAATCCACTGCGGTAGATGGCAAATCTGCTGGTAGTGTAAAGCAATTTACTATTTCGCCAAATGGCGATGTTGTGGCATCTTATACCAATGGTGAGCAAAGTAATCTAGCTTCTATAGTGCTTGCTGATTTTTCAAATCCATCTGGTCTTATGTCTATCGGTGGAAATATGTTTGCTGAAACGGATAATTCAGGTGTGGCTAAATATGGCAAACCAACAGCGGGTGGCTTTGGTGAATTAACACCTGGTGCACTTGAAATGTCGAATGTTGACTTATCGGCGGAATTTACGGATATGATTACAACTCAACGTGGTTTTCAAGCAAATTCTAGGGTTGTTACAACATCGGATGAAATTTTACAAGAATTAGTTAATCTTAAACGATAATTATCATTAAAATTTTAAGGGGTAAATATAGGGAAACCCTATATTTATCCCTTTATATACTTTATGAATACATAAATTTATGATAAAATGGTATGCAGTCTATAATATTTACTGTTGGAGGCGATATGATAGCATTAACCAGAATTAATGGAAAGGTTTTTGTTTTAAATTCTGAGTTAATAGAGATATTAGAGCAAACACCTGATACTGTTATAACTCTTGTAAATGGAAATAAATATGTTGTAGATGAGAGTGTTGACGAGATTATTGAAAAAATAGTAAAATACAAAAAGAAGATAAATGGTGGAAAAGAGGTGTAATAATTGGATTTAGCTACATTGGGTGGAATTCTTCTGGGGCTTGTGCTAGTGGTTTGGGGTATTTTGGCTGGTGGAAGTGCATTGGGAGATTTTATTGATACCGGCTCTATTCTTATCGTAATAGGTGGAGGGTTTGCAGGCACTATGGTTGCATTTCCGTTAGCATCTACTACGGGTTTTGGTAAAGTTTTAATGAAATCGATAAAAACAAATACATTTCAGATTGGCGATATCATTTCTAAGGTTATAGAACTTGCAAATGTAGCTAGACGGGAAGGTCTACTTGCTTTAGAAGAAGCTTCGGGAAGTATCGATGATCCCTTTTTAAAAAAAGGTGTGATGTTGATAGTCGATGGTACGGATCCTGAATTGGTGAAAAACATATTGGAAACAGAACTGTCTAATTTGCAAGATAGACATGCAGCTGGAAAGGGATATTTTGATACACTAGGAGCTTTGATGCCTGCATTTGGTATGATTGGTACACTTATTGGTCTAGTTGCCATGTTATCAAATCTTAGCGATCCTAGTTCTATAGGTCCTGCGATGGCGGTGGCACTTCTTACAACATTTTATGGTTCATTATTTGCCAATCTTTTTTGGATACCGATGGGGCAAAAATTAGGAGTTAATAGTGCAGAAGAACAGCTGGTAAAGCAGATTATGATAGAAGGTTTATTATCGATACAAGCGGGCGAAAATCCAAGGATTATAGAAGAAAAATTAAAGGTGTTTCTACCACCTAAGATAAGAAGTACTATAGGAAGTGATGAGGCGTAGTATATGTTAGGAGCTTAATGTGGCAGCTGAAAAAAAATGTCCTGAATGTGAGGCGGGCGCTCCCGCATGGATGACGACATATGGTGATATGGTTACTTTGCTTATGGCATTTTTTGTTATGCTATTTGCTTTTTCGAATATAGATGCCCAAAAATTTGAGCAGGTTATGCAATCGTTTCAAGGTTCTGCAGGTGTGCTATCGGGTGGCAAAAGCATCGATGATAATGATTTGATTTTTAGAGCACTTCCAGAAAATTCGGAGACCACTATCGATGATAGGTCAATCCAAAAAATCGAGGAATCTCTTAAAAATTTAAAGGCTAAAATTGAAGAATATATAGCCGAACATGAACTGGATACAGAAGTTTCTATTGAATTTGATGCAAGGGGTTTGGTTATTCGATTTAAGGATAATGCGCTGTTTGATTCTGGTCAGGCAAAATTAAAAAAATCTTCAGAGGAAGTACTTTATTTTTTAGGAGATTTACTTAAAAGTGAAGAATTTATAAATAGAGCTATTAGGGTAGAGGGTCATACGGATAATGTTCCTATACAAACGTCAAAGTATCCATCAAATTGGGAATTATCTACGGCTAGAGCTACTAATGTCGTGAAATTTTTCATCTCTAATATGCAAATTAATCCCATTAGGTTATCTGCATCTGGTTATAGTGAATATTATCCTATAGCGGATAATGGCACATTAGAAGGTCGGGCAAAAAATAGACGTGTGGATATTGTGGTGTTAAGTAGGTTTTTTGAAAATGCAGAGCCTATAAATAAAGAAAATGGAGAAGGCGATGAATAAAAAAATTATAATAATTGCGTTGGTCGTAGTTATTCTTATTGCGGTGATCGGTGGAGTAGTGTTTGTGATGCTATCTAGTAAGGATAAAGAACCAGCAGAACCGACTTATTTTGAATATGAAATGGGTGAGATGTATACGAATTTAGCAGATGAAAAGAAAATTTTAAAGTTTAATGTAATCATTCAGTATACAGATGAAAAAGTTTTGGAACAACTCAATAAAAACAAATCCGCAATTATCAATAATATTTATGAAATTTTCAGAAAAAAGACATATGAGCAAACTCAAAGTGCGAGTTTCCAAGAAAGGGTTCGAGAGGAAATTCGTGATATGATTATAGAAACGACAAAATCTACGGGTGAGGCTATCAGTAATGTATATTTCTTAGTATTTATAATACAAGGATAGTTAGCAAGTGAGAAACCAAATCAAAGAAATGAGGAGGTGAGGCTATGTCTGATGTTCTTTCGCAAAATGAAATAGATGCTCTACTCTCTGCACTTAGTACGGGAGAGGTAGATGTAAATGAGATTGAAGAAGAAGCACAGGAGAAGAAGATCAGGCAGTATGATTTTTCACGTCCTGATAAGTTTGCAAAAGATCAGTTACGAACATTAGAAATTATACATGAAAATTTTTCGAGACTTCTTAACACTTTTCTATCGGGTTATTTGCGAACATTTGTTGAAATAGAAGTTTTATCTGTTCAAAGTTTAATTTATAATGAATTTAGCAATTCGGTTTCCAATCCTGCCATATTAGGGATTGTTGATTTTCAGCCTTTAGAGGGTGAAATAATTATTGACATTTCACCAGATATTGGGTTTGCTATGATAGAACGTGTGCTAGGAAGCTCTAAATCGGGAGTTCACAAGGAAAATAGAACGCTAACGGAAATTGAACTAACTCTTTTAAAGACTATTTTGGTTCGATTTATAAAACTGTTAAAAGAAGCTTGGGATAATATTATTGAGTTAAATCCAAGGCTTAAGAATATTGAAACAAATTCACAATTTGCTCAAATTGTCTCTCCGTCGGAGTCGATTGCACTGATAACATTTAATATGAAAATTTCAGATGTGGAGAGTATGATTAATCTATGTATTCCACATTTTGTTATAGAACCTATATTACCGAGACTTACATCAAAGTTGTGGTTTGCTAAAAATCATAAAAAAGAAAGTACACCTGAGGAAAAGGAAGCGTTGCATGAGCATATTCATTCCAGTAATGTTACATTAAGAACTGTTGTGGGGAAAACAAAAATTTCCGTAGGTGAATTTTTAGATTTGCAGAGAGGAGATATTATACTTCTTGATAAAAAAACCGATGAAGATTTTGATATATATGTCGATAAAACGCTACGTTTTCATGGTAGACCAGGTTTAAAGAAAAAGAGGGTTGCTGTAAAAATAACTAAATCTCTTATGGAAGGAGATGGATAGATGGCTGATATGCTTTCACAAGAAGAAATCGATGCATTAATGAGTGGTGGGAATGACGCATCTGACGATGATACTTTTGGCTCAGCCTTATCAGATATAGAAAATGATGCACTTGGTGAAGTGGGTAATATAAGCATGGGAACGGCTGCTACAACGCTGTTTACTTTGCTAGGTCAAAAGGTTACCATAACCACCCCTAGGTTAGCAGAAACCACTTTAAAGGAATTATCTGATGATTTTGATTTTCCATTAGTACTGATAAAAATTCTATATACGGTAGGTATAGAGGGTTTAAATTTATTGGTGCTAAAGGAGAAAGATGTAGCTATTATCACTGATTTAATGATGGGCGGAGATGGGACAAATATAGCAGAAGAATTAACGGAGTTGCATCTTAGTGCTATTAGTGAAGCCATGAATCAGATGATAGGTTCATCATCTACTTCACTTTCTGAGATGATTTCTAGAAAAGTGGATATATCGCCACCAGAGGCATTTTATAAGGCGGCTGGCGAATTTAATTTAAATGAAGTTGATATTGATCCAAATGAAACATTTGTAAAAATTTCATTTAAAATGACAGTTGGCGATTTGATAGATTCTGAAATAATGCAAATATTACCAATTAAAGTGGCAAAGCAGCTAGTGTCTAGTTTGGTGATGGTGGGTCAAGATGATGAAGTGGAAGATCCAATTAATCCACCTAAAAAAGATGCTAAGCCATCTACTAATGCATCGCCTACTACAGTGGTATCAGAAGAGGTATCATCGGAGGTGGTTATGCAACCACAACCATCAACGGCTAGAGCAGCCCCTAAACCTCAACCAGTTGCACAAGTGTATAAGGAACAGAATAATTCAGAGGTTAATGTCCAAACGTTTGAATTTGAGAATTTCGGTTCGGAATCACCTTTGAGTAGTATGGCATCTGATATTGGCATTATCAGAGATGTACCACTAGATATTACTGTGGAACTAGGGAGAGCTTCTAAAAAAATCAGTGATATATTAGAATTTAGTATAGGAACTGTGATTGAATTAGATAAATTAGTTGGTGAATCGCTAGATATATTAGCAAATGGCAGAAAAATTGCTAAGGGCGAAGTTGTTGTAGTGGATGAAAATTATGGAATTAGAATAACTGATATTATTGTGTCATAATATTTTGTATAAGGAGGATTTAAAATGGCAAATGGAATTTTGATTGTAGATGATGCGGCATTTATGCGTATGATGATTAAAGATGTTCTTACCAAGAATGGGTATACGGTATTAGGAGAGGCGGAAAATGGGCAAAAGGCAATAGAAAAATATAAAGAACTAGAGCCAGAACTTGTGATTATGGATATTACAATGCCAGAAGTAGATGGTATACAAGCAGTTAAAGAAATTAAGAAAATTGCACCAGAGGCTAAAATTGTTATGTGTTCTGCTATGGGGCAACAAGCCATGGTTATAGAGGCAATTCAAGCGGGGGCAAAAGATTTTATTGTAAAACCATTTCAGGCAGATCGTATTTTAGAAGCAGTTAAAAAAGTAATAGGATAGGAGTCGCTATGAATACAGATACCACAAGTGTTAATATTATGACGGCTACTTTGCCAATGATTATATTTTTTGCCACACTTTTGGTGCTGTATTTTTTGGCTTTAAGTATGAAAAAAGCAGGTATGCTTCGTTTTAGAGGTCAGTATATTAAATTTTTAGAGAGAGTTTCTCTGGGCTGGGATAGAAGTATTTTAGTTTTTGAAGTGCAAAATATTTATTATATAGTTTTTGTAGATAAAAATGGTATGAGGGTGATAGATAAAAGGGATGATTTAACGCAGATGGAACTGAAAAGTTCAGAGAAATTTAGTTCTATTTTATCTAAGTTTAGTGTGGATAAGAATTAGAATAGGATGACATAGATGAAACAGAAACAAAAATTTGCTATAGTTATATCATGTTTTATCATAGTTTTATTAATAATGGGTGCAGTACGTGTATCTTTTGCTGATGCAGTGGATACAATGGTGAATATCCCATCGATTAATATAGATTTTGGCGGCTCTTCAACAAATGAAAATACCGCTACATCTGTTCAAATTATTTTGCTGTTAACAGTGTTAACTTTGGCTCCGTCTATTCTGATTATGACGACATGCTTTACTAGAATTATGATAGTGTTATCCTTTGTTCGACGAGCGCTTGCTTTACAGACTACACCTCCTAATCAGGTGTTGGTAGGACTTGCGCTTTTTTTAACATTTTTCATTATGTCGCCAACTATTTCTCAAATAAAACAAGAAGCATATGACCCTCTTGTAGCTGGTGAAATAACACAGGAGGTCGCACTGGACAAGGCGGTTTTACCTTTAAAACAGTTTATGTTAAGACAGGTTAGAGCCAAAGATTTAAAATTATTTGTGGATTTAAGCGGAGTTGAAAATGTTGAAAATTATTCAGATATACCAATAAATGCGGTGATACCAGCATTTATAATAAGTGAATTAAAAACGGGTTTTGAAATTGGATTTTTACTGTTTATTCCTTTTATAGTCGTGGATATGATTGTTGCCAGTACACTTATGGCATTAGGTATGATGATGTTGCCGCCTGTTATGATTTCGCTTCCCTTTAAAATTTTATTATTTATCTTAGTTGATGGATGGCATCTTATCATTGAAAAAATGATATTATCTATTCGCTAAAAGGGGGATATATGGATCAACAAATAGTGTCGGATGTATTTCGATTAGCTTTGCAGAATATAATGATGCTATCGATGCCCATGCTTCTTACGGCAATGGCTGTAGGACTTGCTGTTGCAGTTTTTCAAGCAACTACACAGATACAAGAGCAGACGTTGGCATTTGTACCTAAAATTATTCTGGTGTTTATGATGTTGTTATTTGCAGGACCTTGGATATTGCAGAATCTAGTGGCGATGTTTGTATCTATTTTAGGATATATAGATAGAGTAATTTTATAATGATATCAAATTTATGATGGTAGGGAAAGACTATGGTATTGACAGTTTATTTTATGGCGATAATTTTATGTTTTGCAAGGCTGTCTGGATTTTTCTTACCCTTACCTATTTATGGTTCTAGAAATATACCGAGTTCTCTTAAAATTGGCATTGTATTTTTTATCTCATATGCACTTGTTCCTATACTAGATGTAAGTAATATTAATAATATTAATTCATTTTTCACCTTGGCGTCTTTATTGATATTGGAATTTCTTAAAGGTACATTTTTAGGACTTTCCTTTGTTGTTGCTTTAAATTGCATATATTTATTAGGGGGACTGATTGATAGAAATATAGGATTTTCAATGGTTAGCGTAATGAATCCTTTAGCAACCCAACAGCTACCCGTATCAGCTAATCTATTTTACATGATTGCCATGATGATATTTTTTATTATTGATGGACACCATCGCTTGATTAGGGTATTTGTATTAAGTTATGAATATGCACCGATGGGGATTAATTTTTTCAAAATATATGGTGTATGGGAATTGATTAACATTCTAGAGCATACTTTTGTGTTAGGCTTTCAACTAGCATCTCCCTTTATAATAACGATTATAATTGCAAATATTTTATTGGGGCTTTTAGCCAAGTCTATGCCAGGTATGAATGTGTTTGTGATAGGCATGCCATTTAAAATATATGTTGGCTTGTTTTTATTTTTAACTCTTGTACCCGTGTATATTAAATCTCTAATAGAGGTGTTTTTATGGATATGGGAAAACTTTATGAGGATGTTTATATATCTAGGGTAATGCCTTTAAAAGTTAATTTACAACTTTTTAGTGGAGAAAAAACGGAACCTGCTACAGCAAAAAAAAGGCGTGAAGCTCGAGAAAATGGGCAGGTGGTACAGAGTAAGGATTTAACGAGTGCGGTACAATTATTAGCTGTATTAATCGGTATTAATATACTAAAAGATGACTTATCACAAAAGGTCGTACAATTTTCTCGAAATATTTTTAATATGATAGCAGAACCTGATAGAATTTCAGACATTCCATTGTTTATGAATTTAATGAAAGAAATTTTATTTCTTTTATTAAGAGTGATACTTCCTATACTGGGGATTGCACTGGCTTCTGCTTTAATTATGCTATATTTTCAAGTGGGGATTTTATTTACCGTTAAACCATTAATGCCAAAATTAAGCAAAATAAATCCCATTGCTGGTTTTAAAAAAATGTTTTCATTACGTTCAGTGGTGGAACTGGTAAAATCTCTACTTAAGGCATCTTTATTACTCATTATTGCGGGTAGCTATTTAATGAGTAGATCCAATGATTTTTTAACATTGTTCGATCTAAGTATTGGTCAGATATTTGTGTTCATGTGGGATGTTATTTTTAATCTAGTGATTAGAGCGGGCATATTTTTAATTGTGATAGGAATTGCAGATTATGTATATAAACGCTGGCAAAATGAAAAAGATTTGCGAATGAGTAAGCAAGAAATTAAAGATGAATATAAGATGACAGAAGGAGATCCCCAATTAAAGGGTAAGATAAAACAAAAACAACGAGAAATTTCAATGGGTAGAATGATGCAAGAAGTGCCAAAGGCTGATGTTATTATTACAAATCCTACGCATTTTGCAGTCGCTATTTTATATGATCCCGATACTAATGATGCACCTATGGTAATAGCAAAAGGAAAAGATTTAGTAGCACAGAGAATAAAGGATATAGCGGGAGAACATGATATTCCTATAGTTGAAAATAAACCGATGGCAAGGGCTTTATTTGCTCAAGTCGAGTGGGGAGAAGTGATACCTGAAAATCTTTATCATGGGGTTGCAGAAATACTCGCCTATGTATATAGTTTAAAAAAGAAAGATGGGGTTGCGACTTATGAAGGTTAGTGACTTAGGTGTAGTCGCTTTGATATTTGGAATAATTTTACTTATGATTATTCCCGTTCCATTACCTGTATTGGATTTGTTTTTGGCACTTAATATGGCACTTGCCATGATGATTTTATTAATTTCGATGTTTGTAAAAGAGCCACTAGAATTTGCCATCTTTCCATCGATGCTACTCATAACCACTTTATTTAGATTATCGCTTAATATTTCAACCACTAGAAAAATTTTAGCTAAGGGGGAAGCGGGACAAGTGATCCAAGCATTTGGTCAGTTTTCCATAGGTGGAGATGCTATAGTGGGTTTTGTTATATTTTTAATTATTGTGGTTATTCAATTTTTAGTAATTACTAAGGGTGCAGAGCGTGTATCGGAAGTTGCTGCTAGATTTACGCTCGATGCAATGCCTGGTAAACAAATGGCGATTGATGCTGATTTGAATTCTGGAATGATTACAGAGGCGGATGCCAGACAAAGGCGAAGCAATATACAAAGAGAAGCAGACTTTTATGGTGCTATGGATGGTGCGAGTAAATTTGTTAAAGGGGATGCCATAGCAGGTATTATCATAACCATTGTTAATATCGTTGCTGGTTTTGCCATTGGAGCACTTCGATTTAATCTTAGTATACCAGAAGCACTATCCAAATACACATTATTAACGGTAGGTGATGGGCTAGTGGGTCAGATACCCGCTCTTATGATATCGGTGGCAACGGGTATAGTTGTTACTAGAGCAGCATCAGAATCCAATCTCAGTCAAGATGTCTATACGCAGTTATTTAGAGAACCTAAGAATTTATATATTGTGGCTGGGATATTAGCGGCATTAGGAGTATTAACTCCGCTGCCAGCATCATCGTTTTTAATATTGGCAATCTTTTTATCGTATTTGGCATTTATGTTAACTAGGGAGATTAATAAGGCTACTGATGTTGAGGAAATGGAAATTGATGATGAGGATGAGACAGAAGACATTAGAAAACCTGAGAATATTATCCCTTTATTACAAGTTGATCCGATAGAATTGGAATTTGGGTATGGAATTATTCCATTAGCCGATCCAAATCAAGGTGGGGATTTATTTGATAGATTGGTCATGATAAGAAGGCAGGTAGCATTGGAACTTGGCGTCGTCGTTCCAATGATAAGACTAAGAGATAATATTCAGCTCGAGCCTAATGCCTATTCGATTAAAATTAAGGGCAATGAAGTAGCATATGGCGATATTGTATTTGAACATTATTTAGCGATGAATCCAGGTAATGCGGATGGAGACATAGAAGGCATTGATACGGTTGAACCAGCATTTGGATTGCCAGCTAAATGGATTTCTTCAGATGAAAAAGAAAAGGCGGAGGTTTTAGGATATACAGTGGTAGATCCATCGTCTATTATATCTACGCATTTAACGGAAATTATAAAACGACATGCAAGTGAGCTATTGGGACGTCAAGAAGTGAAGTCTTTGATTGATAATGTAAAAGAAAAAAATTCGGCATTGATTGACGAGTTAATACCAGCTTTATTATCAATAGGTGAAGTGCAACGGATTTTATCCAATTTACTCAAAGAACATATTTCGATTCGAGATTTGCGTAGTATACTTGAAATATTAGCAGATAATGCTATTCATACGAAAGATTTCGTTGTATTAACAGAATATGTAAGACAAGGATTAAGTAGACAGATTACCGCACAGTATTTACCAGAGAAAAAGGCGAGGGTTGTGACTTTAGATCCTAATTTAGAAAATAAGTTTATGGAAGCCATACAAGAGGTAGAAACGGGAGGATATTTTTCTTTAGCACCTGATATAACGCATAATTTTATTGCTAATTTGGTTAATGCCATACAAAGTTTATTGGAATTTGGAGAACAACCGATAGTGGTTACAGCCCCAGTAGTTAGATATTATGTTAAAAAATTAACGGAAGTACAAATTCCTGATTTAATAGTATTATCGTATAATGAAATGGAACCTGATGTAGATATCACATCTATCGAGGCGGTGAGAGGAATATGAATGTAAAAAGATATATAGCGGCAGATACCTCGGAAGCTATGATAAAAATAAAGCATGATCTCGGTAGTGATGCCATAATACTCAATACTCGAAAAATTAGAAAAAAAGGTCTAGCTGGTCTTTTTGGAAAAAAGTTAGTAGAAGTGGTTGTTGCTGTTGATGATTTTCAAAAACATGATAAAAGTTATAAACCACCTCATAAGCAAGATAATAGGCAAGAGGCGATTAAGACGATACATGATGTTACAAATCAAACGGTAGAGACTAAGTCTCGTGAAGAAGAATTAAATAAGCAAAATATACAATTGCAAAGTGAGTTAGGTGACTTAAAGTCATTAGTTTCTGATTTAGTTAGTCAAATGAAAGTGCTAAAAGATGAGGTTCATCATTTTGATGAGCCAAATATGTCACAAACATTAGATAATATGGTAAGGGATACATTATCTGTAACATCTAATAAAATAGACTGTGAAGAAGAATCAGAATTTTATCAGAACATGCGTCAAAAATTAAAACAGAAATATGTAACAGATGAAACGATAGATATGATATTTAATAGTTTTAAGCATTCGGATAATGACATTATTACTGAAAAAAATATAAAAATGGCGATGAAACAGATATTACAACCCGTTAGTAATATTAAAATTGGTGGGAAAAATCAAATTTTATTATTTGCGGGACCAACTGGTGTTGGAAAAACGACGACTTTAGCTAAATTAGCGGCAAAGCTCGCCCTTATAGATGGCTGTTCCATAGGGCTTATTACCGCTGATACATTTCGAATTGCAGCGGTAGATCAACTTAGGACTTATAGTGAGATTTTAGGGATACCTTTTACTGTAATATATGAACCAGAAGAATTAGAAGGCGTGCTGGATGCATATAAGGATAAGGACTTTATACTTATCGATACAGCGGGTAGATCGCATAAGAGTAAAGAGCTAAAAAATGATTTAAGTCAATTATTAAGTTATTTGAAAAATGTACAGGTTTTTCTCGTTATGAGTCTGACAACTGGGTATAATGATATGGTAAGTATAGTTCGTTCGTATTCCTTTATAAAGAATTATAAGTTAATTTTTACGAAATTGGATGAATCGGATTCTATAGCTAATATATTAAATATAAAGGCACATTGTCCAGCGGCATTATCGTATTTTACAACGGGGCAAAATGTTCCAGAAGATATTGAAATGGCTAGTATAGATAAAATTATTGACGCTATTATGGAGGAAGATCATGGATCAAGCACATAAACTAAGAGAACTGATAAATGATTATTCTAACGGTGAAGACGATGTAGTTGAAAGCGATGCGAGAATAATAGCAATATCTAGTGGAAAAGGTGGAGTTGGCAAAACAAATCTTACCGTGAATTTAGGTATTGCATTAAGTAAATTAGGGAAAAAAGTTGCTGTAATAGATGCGGATTTAGGAATGGCAAATGTTGATGTGTTGTTAGGAATAGTTCCCAAGTATACCCTTGTTAATGTTATTCGTAATGAAAAGACGATGGCTGAGGTCATGCTTGAAGGCCCTGCTGGTATACGAATACTTTCTGGAGGATCAGGTGCCATGGATTTAGTCAATCTAAATTCAAAAGAAGTATCGCATCTTATTAAGGGATTTATGTTTTTGAATAAAGAAGTGGATTATATATTAATAGATACGGGAGCGGGCATAGGAAAGTCAGTATTATCGTTTATAGAGGCTGCTAAAGATGTTATTATGGTAGTAACACCTGATCCCACTTCGATAACCGATGCCTATGCGGTAATTAAAAATATTAATGCTGGAGACAAGAGTATTAAGGTTATTGTTAATAGAGTAGAGTCAAATAAAGATGGTCAAATTGTATTTTCTAAAATCAGTTCGGCCGCCAAGAAATTTTTAGATATTGATATAGAAAATCTAGGATATATATATGAAGATAAGCATGTAAAAAAGGCGGTTAGAGTTCAAAATGCATTTATGGTTACAGCACCGCATTGTCTCGCTAGCCATGCTATAGAAATGCTTGCTTATAATTTAGAAAATAACAATGAATTTGATGGTGAAGTGGTAACTGGTAGGTTTAATCGATTTGTAGAACGACTTTTTAAATTTAAATGATGTAGGGATAGGTGAAGGTGAGTTCAGTGAAATTAAGTAATGTAATTAAAATAGGCTCTTTTATCAATTTAGAGGTTAAAAATTACATAGACTCTGAAGAAATTATAAAACTTAAAACAATGATACAGGGGAATGAAGACGATATTATTATAGTAAATTTACCAACTAATGATGGAACGCCTTTTATACCATCTTCAGTGGCTGAAATAAAAGCGATTATTTCACTTGACAAAATGGGAATATATACGTTTTATGTGAAATTTGTAGATAAATTACTACTAGATGGGATTCCATGTATTAGTTTAAAGATAGACTCTGATATTAAGAAATCACAGAGACGTCAGTATTTTAGGTTAAATTTTTTAGGTGAAATTAGTATATCTATTGAAGAATTTGAGGATGCATTGGTTCAGTATATGGAGCAGCCACGAGTCAGTGCTAAAATAGTGGAAGAAAATTTAATTAATGGTACGACATCCATTTCCAATAAATTTTTAAAAGCTAATGGCAAGGATATTAGTGGAGGAGGATTTAAGGCTAATTGCAGGATTCCCTTTGATGTAAATTCTGAAATTCATGGCAAAATTGCATTAGGAAACGATTTAGTACCTTTTAATGGTACTATTGTCCGTTGCCAAGAAATAGATGATGATGTAGATAAATTTGAAATTGGTGTATCCTTTGATGAGATAGATGAAAATGTGCGTTCTAAAATTATAGCTTTTATATTTGAACGACAGAGGAAGTTGATGAATAAGAGATGAAACTGAAAAAACTTATTGCTATTGGAATTTCGACAGGTGGTCCAAGGGCATTACAAGAGGTTATCCCTAAATTGCCCAGTAATACGGATGCAGCTATTTTAGTAGTTCAGCATATGCCACTTGGTTTTACAAAGTCACTGGCGCATAGAATGGATGTTTTATCAAAAGTATATGTCAAAGAAGCAGAAGATGGCGATGTTCTAACAAAGGGTTGCGTGTATATCGCACCAGGTGATAGACATTTGCGTGTTATAAGTAGTGGGAATAAGTATGTTATAAGACTAGGTAGCGATGCTTTAGTTAGTGGACATAGGCCATCGGTAGATGCGATGTTTCTATCTATTGCAAAGTTAAATATTGATAAAGTAATAGCTGTTATTATGACAGGCATGGGTTCGGACGGTGTAAAGGGTATGGGTGTGTTAAAAGAAAGTGTAAATACATATACTATAGCCCAAGATAAAGAGAGTTGCATAGTGTTTGGCATGCCTCGAATGGCTATTGCTAAAGGCGTTGTAGATAAAGTTGTTCCACTGGGAATGATTTATGATGAAATTATGAAAGCTATGGGGGTGTAAGTTATGGATATGAGTCAATATATGGAGATATTTATTGATGAATCCAAAGATCATTTGCAACATATGAATACTATTTTATTGGATTTGGAAAATAATACAGAAGATTTGAATTTATTAAATGAAATTTTTCGTGTAGCACATACGATTAAAGGTATGTCTGGTACGATGGGATATAATCAGGTTGCGAGTGTTACTCATGAAATGGAAAATGTATTGCATAAGGTGAGAAGTGGTGAAATTCCAGTATCACCAGCAATTGTAGACATTTTATTTGAATGTTTTGATATGCTAGAAGAACATATTACATCCCTAGAAAATACAGGTCGAGAAAGTGATACAGATGCAGCACCATTGGTATCTAAATTGCAATATATCGTGAAAAATAATGGCGTGGAAGGGATACCGACTCAGGAGGTTCCAAGTTTCGCTTCCAAAGCTACATCGTCCAATTTTATGATTGATATTGAGCCATTAAAAAAAGTTTTGCTATTGGCGATTGAAAAAGGGGTTAAAGTTTATAAAATCCGTGTGTCGCTAGAAGAGAGCTGTATGCTAAAGGCAGCTCGTGCATTTATTATTTTTAATACTTTGGAGAGCAATGGTGAAATATTATTATCTATGCCCTCTGCTGAAGATATAGAAGATGAGAATTTTGATCAATATTTTGAATTGATATTTTTAACACAAGAAGATATTGAAAAAATTCAAACGGATATTCGTAATGTTTCTGAGGTTGAAAAGGTAGATATTGTAGAGATTAATGCTGATGAAATCCAAATTGAAAAAGTGGATGCGGTATATGCATCGCAGTCGACTACTGAACAATACGATAATAAAGAAATAAATAGCGATGTAGAAACTGATGGTGTAGAGCTAGAAAATAATGATGCTAGTAAAAAGACAGTGCAAAATAAAAAGCAAAAAAATGATGGAGCAAAAGATAAGGCTAAAACATCGAAAACTGTACGTGTAGATATTGATCGATTAGATAATTTAATGAATTTAGTGAGTGAGTTAATTATCGTTAAAACTCGACTTGAAGTGGTAGATGGCGATGCTGAAAGACAGGGTAAAGATGATGCTATTGAGTATTTAGAAAGAATTACAACGAGCCTACACGATGCTGTTATGAAAGTTAGGATGGTTCCTGTAGAGCGTACTTTTAATAGATTTCCACGTATGGTGAGGGATTTATCAAAAGATTTAGGTAAGAATATACAGCTTATTATGTCTGGTGAAGATACAGAGGTCGATAGAACGGTTATTGATGAGATTGGCGATCCGCTAATTCACCTTATAAGAAATTCGATAGATCATGGTATCGAATCTCCTCAAAAAAGACAACAGGCGGGTAAACCTGAAAAAGGTACAGTGGCACTTAGAGCATATCCAGATGGAAATACTGTTGTTATTGAAGTAGAAGATGATGGCGGCGGCATCAATCCAGATAAAATTGTAAAAAAAGCTTTAGAAAAGCAACTTATATTAGAGCGAGAAGCTGAAAATATGAGTCAAAAAGAAATACTGAATTTACTATTTAGAGCAGGATTTTCCACCGCTCAAGAAATTACTGATTTATCTGGTCGTGGCGTTGGATTAGATGTGGTTAAAAATAAAATTGAATCACTGAATGGAACGGTCGAAGTCGAATCTGAAATGGGTAGAGGGAGTAAATTTATTATTCGACTTCCACTTACTCTTGCTATTATTCAGGCATTGATGATAAATATTGCAGATGAAAAATATGCTATTCCGTTAAATAACATCAAAGAAATCACCACGATTAAACGATCGAAAATTAATATGGTACAAGATCAAGAGGTGGTTTTATATCGTGATAAGACACTACCTATTATTAGATTAAATGATGTATTAGAAGTGAACTATGGTAGTGAACATGAAGAACGTGAAGATATGATAGTAGTTATTGTTCGAAAAGGAGATCAAGAGGCAGGGTTGGTAGTGGATAGCTTAATTGGGCAACAAGAAATAGTAATAAAATCGTTAGGACGTTATTTAACGGGTGTAAAAATCATTGCCGGAGCTACCATTCTGGGCAATGGTAGTGTTGCACTTATCGTTGATTCTAATCAACTTATATAAAGGGGGGCAACATCATGGATATGAGAGAATATGTAGTTTTTAAAGTAAATAATGAATCATATGGGATTGAAATTAGATATGTAGAGAATATCGAGCGTATGTTACCGATAACAAGAGTCCCTTATACATTTGATTATATAGAGGGCGTGGTGAACTTAAGAGGTAATATCATTCCTGTTATAGACCTCAGAAGTAGATTTGGTATTAAAAGAATCGGTCATGGCGATGAATCCAGAATTATTATCGTTAATTATAGAGATTATATGGTGGGAATGATTTCTGATTCATCATCAGAGGTTTTACAAATTGATCGTTCTACCATAGATCCAGCACCTAGTATTAAGGATGGTATTAATGATTTTGTGTTAGAAATTGGTAAAAAGGATGATCGAATTATTATGTTGATCGATTTGCAAAAAACTCTTGGATTAGAACTTCTTGAAAATGAAGAATAATGGGGAGGAATAAATGAGCAGTGGTATTGAAAATATGGGGACGATGGTGCTGGATGTCCTTAAAGAAATAGGAAATATAGGAGCGGGTAATGCCGCTACCGCACTTGCTAAATTAATTAATAAAAAGGTGGATATGCGTGTTCCAAAAGTCAATGTGATGGAATTATCAGAAGTTCCAGAGCTTATTGGGGGAGCAGAAAAACAAGTGTGTGGAATTTTCTTTGGTATTGAAGGTGATATTGAAGGAAGTATTATGTTTCTCTTGGAAATGGATGATGCGATTGCATTAATTGATATGTTAATGCCTAGAGATCAAAAAATTATTGATGAATTTGCATTTTCTGCATTACAAGAGATTGGTAATATTTTGGCTGGATCTTATATTTCATCACTTTCTAGTCTTACCAGTTTAAATATAAAGATAACGATTCCATCGGTGGCAGTGGATATGGCTGGAGCTATTTTAAGTGTGCCAGCGATTGAGTTTGGACAACTTAGTGATAAAATTATCATTATTGAAAATGAATTTTTTGAAATTAAAGAGAGCGATGCTATAAATGGATACTTCTTTTTAATTCCTGATATGGATTCTTATAAAATTTTATTTAATAGTTTGGGGATACAGCTATGAATAAAATAATAAAAGTTGGTATGGCAGATCTAAAGGTGATAAATTCTAAAGAAATTTTATCTACATTAGGTTTAGGTTCATGCATAGGGATATGTTTATGGGATCCCAGTACGAAAATAGCGGGATTAGCACATATAATGTTACCGTCTAGTGAAACTATTCGAAATAATTCTAATCGAGCAAAATTTGCTGATACTGCCATTGTAGATATGGTAGATCAAATGCTAACTATGGGAGCCGCTCATAGAAGATTAATTGCTAAAATAGCAGGTGGTGCAAAGATGTTTGCCTTTTCAACGAGTAGTTCTACTATGAATATAGGGCAGAAAAATGCAAATGCTGTCAAGGAATTTCTCGGGAGTATGGGCATAGCTATTAAGGCTGAAGATACAGGTGGTAATTTTGGTAGAACCATCGAATTTTATCCAGAAAACGGAAATCTTTTAATTAAGACCATTGGTCATGGTGAAAAGATTATTTAAAGTATAGTGTTAGAGTAGTCTATAGGACTGTTTTAACGCTAAGAGTGTGGAGCTATATCATGGATAATCATATAAGCGAACAATGGAAATTATATAAAAATGAAAATAATCAAAAAGCGAAAGAAGTTTTGATAGTTGCCTATATTGATTTAGTTAAAATTATAGCTGGACGATTATATACATCATTTCAAGCCAATGTGGAATATGATGATCTGGTAGGTTACGGAATTGTTGGGCTTATTGATGCTATTGAGAAATTTGATATTAATAAAAATGTTAAATTTGACACATATGCCAATATTCGTATTAGAGGTGCTGTGGTTGATCAAATTCGTGCGATGGATTGGATTCCTCGTAGTACAAGACAGAAGTTTAGACGCTTAGAAGCGGTTATGAATGAGTTAAGACCAGAATATGGCGAGGATGTTCCTGATGAGTTATTAGCCATTAAAATGGATATGAGTATGGATGAATTTTATAAATTTATGTCAGAAGCCTCAATGTTATCGGTTATGTCGTTGGATGAAAAAATTTCTGAAAGTCCTAATTTTAATATTGCATCTAGTGATCGTTCTTCTAATCCAGAAGCAAGCTTATATGATAGTGAGACAAAAAATATATTAAAAGCTAAAATAGATAGTTTACCAGAACGTGAGAAAAAGATAATAGAATTATATTATTTTTCGGAGTTAACATATAAGGAAATTTCAAAAATTTTAGAGATATCAGAATCTAGAATTTCTCAGTTGCATTCTAAGGCAATACTGAGTATGCGGAGTGCATTAGCTGATCTTTATTAGTATAGGATGGTGTTTATGATGGATAATGTGATGGGAGATAATTCAGATTTATCTATTAAGGTTGAATTATCAAGAGATTCGTATCTAGCATTGTTAAGTGTAGATTCGAAGCATTATATTGATAGAATTTCAAAAAATATTATATTAGATAAATTAAAGGAAAAAAATATTACATATGGTATTAATGTGGAAAAAATTGATGCGATATGTTCTAATGCTAAACCAGTATATAGAGAAGTTATAGCTAGGGGTATTCCTCATATTAATGGAGAAGATGGTAGAATAGAATATAAGGTGGAAGTTCCTAATTCTAATAAACCGACGGTTTTAAGTGATGGAAGTGTTGATTTTAAGGCAGTAAATAGATTTGTATTCGTTAAGCAGGGAGAGGTCTTAGCTCATAAAATACCACCGACTTTAGGTCAAGATGGACGTACTGTAACAAATAAAATTATTAAAGCGAAGGTTGGTAAACAAATTAGTTTTAGCATTGGCAAAAATATTGTACAAACAGATAATGGTGATAGTATTGTTTCTTGTATAGACGGTTCTATTTGTATGGAAGGGACTAAGATTAGCGTTATTGAGGTTTTGGAAATTCAAGGAGATGTCGGGGTTAAAACGGGGAATATTGAATTTAAAGGCAAGGTGGTAATTAGAGGTAATGTGTTATCTGGATATAATATTCATTGCGATGGCGATTTAGAAATTGATGGCGTGGTAGAAGGTTGTAATATATTTGCTAATGGGAATGTATTTATTGCCAGAGGTGTAAATGGTAATGATGGTGCAAACATTAAATGTTCTGGTAATCTTATTAGTAAATTTTTAAATAATTGTAAGGCTAATGTAGGTGGAAATATTCAAGCCAATGTCATTATGCATTCTGATATTGACTGTAATGGTTTTGTAGAAGTTATTGGAGCAAAGGGTCATATAATCGGTGGTAGTATTAAAGCAAAAAGTGGTATCAAAGCTAAGGTTATAGGTTCTACAATGGGTACTTCTACTAGAGTTATTATTGGTATGGACACTGGAAAATTATCTCAATACGATGCGCTTAGTAAGCAGATGAAAGAAATAAAAGCAAATATTAAAAAAGTGGATCAGGTGATTAATCTGTTAAATAGAAAGATAGAGTCGGAGCCTAATAATATTCAAAATGCTGTTCTAATGAATAAATCAAAGATTAGTAAACAGGAGTATATGATGGAGCTTGCTACTGTAGCAGAGGAGTATAGACGGCTTCAATATGAATTAAATCAACAAGAGGATACTAAAATATATGCTGAAGAGGTAAATTTAGGAGTACGAGTTAGTATTGGTCAAACACATTTGAATATTAAACAAACATTAAATAATGTGGAGATTAGTAAACTAAATGGGGAAATTCATATAGCTAAAACTATGTAAGGAGGGGATTATGCCACTTCGACCGATTGATATGCAGTCTATTCTTCCAGGGGTGCAAAATAGCTTTCATTCTCGAGAAATCAATATACATAAACAAGAAAATATGTTGCAACAAGAACAACAACATACTATAGAACAAGCCGAAAGAGATGAGCATCGGGTAGCTGCTTCGCAAAAAAAAGAAGGAGCAAAGATTAAAGACGATGGCTCAAGACATAATAATTCTGGTAATAAAAAACAAGAAAAAAAGAAAAAGAAAAGCAAGTCAAAAAAGCAATTACAGAGTCTAGATCATCGAACATTTGATATGAAGGTATAATATGAATGGATGGATAAGCATTGGGATAGGTTTTATAATTATAGCGATAACTCTTTTTATTATGCGTATGGAGTGGATACGAATTGAAAAATCAAACAAAAAAAATGCATTGGAATTTAGTAAATTAGATACATCTAGCGTAATGGAAAGATTGGCAAAATTAGAAAATGAATTAAATGATGTAAATGCTTCATATTATGAAATAGTTTCTAATTTAGAAGGAAATTATAGTGTTCATGAAAAACAGATTAGCATTATCAATGAACAGATGGATAAGATGGATGATAAATTAGTACACATAGCGGATATGGTTAAAAAAATATCCCTAACTAATAGTAACTATGAAAACATATTCGCTTCAGATTCTTTAGTGCATAAAGAAGTTAGAAATATACAAAGTAATGAGCAAATACGTCAAACTGCAGATAATGATTTAGAAGGATTTGACAAGAAAGACAAGATGGTTAGTGCAAAAAAATTATATAACCAAGGATGGGATATCGTAGATATCGCACGTGAAATAAATGCTGGTGTTGCTGAAACAGAACTATTGCTTAAAATGAAAAATTAATATCAAAGATTGTAAAATGTAGCGTAGCAAAATATAAATATAGATTTCATAGATTTGATAAAGTATATCAGATGTATGAAATTTTTTATTTTGATTTTTAATGATTTGTAGTTGAATATCCTCATAAAATATGGTATCATGTCGTGTAGTAAAAAACACACTTGTCAGGATTATAAAGTGGTGCCAACGATGTTATATTGATGGTTCTTTATAAGTAGAGTGACAAGGAGGTATAACTAAGGAGGAAATATGTCAGTAGTATCAATGAAACAACTTTTAGAAGCTGGTGTTCATTTTGGACATCAAACTCGCAGATGGAATCCAAAGATGGATCCATATATTTTCGCAGCGAGAAATGGTATTTATATTATTGATTTGCAAAAAACGGTAACTCAATTAGAAGAAGCATATAATTTTGTACGTGAAGTAGTTGCTGATGGTGGCAAAATGATATTTGTGGGAACTAAAAAGCAAGCTCAAGAGTCGATAGAGCAAGAGGCTAAAAGAGCTGGTATGTTCTATGTTAGTCAGCGTTGGTTAGGTGGAATGCTAACGAACTTTAAAACTATTCAAAAACGTATTAGATTATTAGAAAAATTGGAAGCTATGGAGACAGATGGTACATTTGATTCTCTTACTAAAAAAGAAGTTCTAAAGTTACGAAATAAGAAGGATAAGTTAAATAGATTTCTAGGTGGTATTCGTGATATGGAAGATTTACCTAAGGCTATGTTTGTGGTAGATCCTAAAAAAGAGAAAATTGCTATTGCGGAAGCTCGTACACTTGGAATTCCGGTTATAGCTATTGTAGATACTAACTGTGATCCAGATGAAGTAGATTTTGTAATCCCTGGTAACGATGATGCTATTCGTGCCGTTAAATTACTTTCATCAGCGATGGCAGATGCTTGTTTAGAAGCACGTCAAGGTGAATCAATGGCAGATGCAGAAGAAGTTGTCGAAAAAGAAGAAGAATAGATCGAGGAGGTTATTATGGCTGTAACTGCTGCTATGGTAAAAGAGTTAAGAGAAAAAACAGGTGCTGGAATGCTGGATTGTAAGAAGGCACTCCAAGAAAAAGATGGAAATATGGAAGCAGCGATTGATTTTCTAAGAGAAAAAGGACTTGCTAAGGCTGCTAAAAAAGCTGGACGTGTTGCAGCGGAAGGTATTGTAACTTCATATATTCACGGTGGTGGACGAATTGGTGTATTGGTTGAAATTAATTCAGAAACTGATTTTGTCGCTAAAAATCCACAGTTCCAAGAATTTGGTAAAGATGTAGCGATGCAGATTGCTGCTGCTAATCCATTATATGTTAGTCGTGAAGAAGTTCCTACAGCGGAAATTGAACGAGAGCGTGAAGTGTTAAAGGCGCAGGCACTTAATGAAGGAAAACCTGAACATATTGTTGATAAAATGGTAACAGGTCGTATTGAAAAGTACTATAAAGAAGTGTGCTTATTAGAGCAGGCGTTTATTAAAAATCCTGATCTTACTATTGAAACTTTGTTAAAAGAAAAGATTGCAACTATAGGAGAGAATTTGTCGATTAGACGTTTTGCTCGTTATGAAGTTGGCGAAGGAATTGAGAAAAAAGAAGAAAACTTTGCTGAGGAAGTTGCTAAGCAGCTACAAGGGTAATATAAAGGCTCGTTTATCCATTAGGTAGACGAGCTTTTTTTATGTGGAAATTTGATATTTACCGTTAGTATTTTATAAAATATGGGTAAATATATATAAAAGTTTTTTTAAAAACATAAGATTTGGTGTAAAATATAATTAATACTAATCTCAATTTAAAGAGACCTATTATCAAGGATGATTAATGAATAAGTATACATAGTGTCACGATGATGGAGGGGCGATTTGGAAAATAATAATTTGGAGTTAATTAATCAATCTAAAGCTAAGTATCAGCGTGTTTTATTAAAACTAAGTGGAGAAGCTCTTTCTGGTGCTAGGGGTTTTGGTATTGATAATGAAACAGTAAGTGAAGTAGCAATACAAATAAAAAACTTAATTGATATGGGCGTTCAAGTAGGCGTTGTCATAGGTGGTGGTAATTTTTGGCGTGGTAGATCCCATGAAAAAATGGATAGGGTGAGTGCTGATTATATGGGTATGCTTGCTACGGTGATGAATGGCCTTGCTGTTCAAGATGCTGTTGAGAGTTTAGGATTAGAATCTAGGGTTTTATCAGCTATTGAGATGAGACAAATAGCAGAACCGTATATCCGTAGGCGAGCTATGAGGCATCTTCAAAAAGGGCGTGTTGTTATTTTTTCTGCTGGTACGGGTAGTCCGTTTTTTTCAACTGATACAACGGCAGCTTTACGAGCGGCAGAGATTGAGGCTGATGTTATTTTATTGGCTAAAAAGGTGGATGCTGTTTATGACTGTGATCCCAATGAACATGCTGATGCGAAAAAATTTACAGAATTAAGATTTAAAGAAGTGATAGATATGGATCTAGGCGTTATGGATATTACCGCTATCACGATGTGTAAGGAAAATAATATACCGATACGAGTATTTGGTTTAAATCCAGCACAAAATATTTATCAAGTGGTTATAGGTGATAATATCGGAACTAGAATTTATTAGTAAGCATGGCTATGTTAAGTTATGCTAAATTGAGATAAGGAGAAAATATGGCTAAGGAAGTTTTTAGATTAACAAAAGAGAAAATGGATAAGACGATTAATGTGTTAAAAGAGGAATTGCAATCAGTTAGAGCAGGACGAGCTAATCCTCATATTTTAGATAAGGTTATGGTGACTTATTATGGAACGCAAACACCTTTAAAACAGTTGGCTAATATATCGGCTCCAGAACCTCGAGCAATTGTAGTTCAACCATATGATATTTCTGCTATTTCTGATATTGAAAAGGGCATTATGGCATCTGATTTAGGAATGAATCCATCTAATGATGGTAAGATTATTCGTTTATCTGTACCTCTTTTAACAGAGGAAAGACGTAAGGATTTGGTAAAACAAATTAAAAAAATGGGCGAAAATACAAAAATTGCTCTTAGGAATGAAAGACGTTCTGCCAATGATATATTAAAGAAAATGCATAAAGATAATGAATTAACAGAAGATGATTTTAAATCTGCTGAAAATGATGTCCAAGAAATGACGGATAAGCATACAAAAACTATCGATGATATGATTGCGAAAAAAGAACAAGAGATTTTAGAAGTGTAGTTTTAGAAATGAAGTATAATATTGGAAAATGATTATAAAATAGATAACCGAATGAATGAGTTCTTCAGACGGTTATCTATTTTTAGTATATGGATATATCAATAATAATCTCAATTTATGTTAATGTCAATAGAAAAGTTAACAAAAATGCCATGGTTAATCCCATCTGTTTGATGAAATTTCCTCATTTATAATAATTATATGTTTTTTAATAATTCTTTTATAACAAAAGTCGAATGTTCAATAGCTTGTTTAGAAAATTTATCGTAGTCCATATAATCGCCTGTTATGGCATTATCTGAGATGGAACGGATAACAGCACATGGAATGTTGTTTAGATAGCATACATGGGCGATACTAGCTCCTTCCATTTCTCCTGCAAAGGCATTAAATGTAGAATGTAGATTTTTCATATGATTAGGATCGGCTAAAAATTGATCGCCTGAGACTATTCGTTCATTAAAAATGTTGATTCCGTCTATTTTTTGACAAGCCTCAATGGCAAGTTTAGTTAATTCCATGTCGCATTTAAAAGATAAAGTGCCAATGCGTGGAACTTCGCCTTTTTTGTAGCCGAACTGAGTAATATCCACATCATGCTGTACTAGGTCAGTTGCCACTACCATATCGCATGGGGCTACTGTTTCATGTAATCCTCCCGCAACACCTACATTGATAATTTTATCTACATTAAAATTATCTGCTAAAATTTGTGTGCAAACAGCTGCATTTACTTTTCCTATACCGCTTACAACGACTACGACATCTGTATTTTCTAGTCTACCATCGTAAAAATGCATATTCGCTTTTATTAATTCATTGTTTACGGTCATGCCTTGTTGTAGTTTTGAGATTTCTTCTTCCATTGCACCTATAATTCCAATTTTCATACTTCCTCCTTGTAATGTAATGAATGGTATTTATTAATAAATACTATTGATATAGTTGCTGCTATTAAAGCTAACGGTATAATATACATGGTTAATTTAACGCCTAAATAGTCATTTGCTATACCGATGGTAACTCCTGATGCGGTACTCATAACAGCAGCGGACATGGTCGCAATGCCTGTTGCTTTTGATTCGTTATTTGGAAACATTTGCTGTATAACTAATACTAATGTTGGGAAAACAATGCTAAAAAACAGTCCTGAGATGGCTATGATAAATACTCCGGAATGTTCGAGTATAATACCTATGGTATATAATATGGTGGAAATAACTAGTGAAAATGTAATGGAGCGTAGATAACCTATTTTTTCTGCTACAAAGCCTCCAAATAATCGTCCAAATGAAAAAAATGCAAAAAATAATGATACATATAATGAGCCTTTATTTGTATTTATATGTAGACCATATTGATAGTAATTAAATAGCCAATTAGCGGTTTGTATTTCTGCTGCAACATACATGGCAAGGCAGATGCAGGATATTGCTAATAATTTTTTATTTTTAATTCTTCTATCATGTTTTTCTTCGGTAACTTTTGCTATAGGCATTGTAACAAATAAATATAAGATAAATAATAAGATAAATCCAAAGCTAAAGTATTGAAAAATATTTTGCCAGCTTATGCCTACGGATAACATTAGTCCTGTAATTCTTTGTGAGATAGTAGAGCCTAGACCATAGAAAAAATGAAGTAAATTCATTAATACGCCTAAATATAAAAAAGGCATCATCGGTATAAGGGTATTCATTCCTATTGCCATAATGGAAAATCCTAAATTTGCCATAACATAACATATAACTAAATAGGTAAATGAAAATGCAAAAGATGCACTAAAAAATGCACCGCTGGCTAGAATAATTCCGAATAAAATGATATTTTTTTGACCGAATTTGGGGCATAATGCACTGCCAATATAAGAACCGATAAAATAGGCAAAGGATGACATGGTAAATAGCATTCCTATTGCGGAATCCTCTACATTAAATACTTGTTTAAAGGTAGGAATAAAGATTCCTCTAGCACCATCGGCTATGGCTAGAAAAAACATTGCCGTAAATGTCATCACTACTATATAAATATTTTGTTTTGTTTTCATGATAACCTCCAAGTTTTAGGTAATTTATATTATAACAGAATTTAATTAGTATATTATAAATAAGTTAAGATGTCAGCAAAATATATAAAAAAACTTGCAAATATTTAAAAACATGATACAATATAAGAAAGTTAGCACTCAATAGGATAGAGTGCTAACAAGTTAAATTCATATCATAACTTCACATGGTGAATTTTAAAATAATAATATAAGGAGGCTGTTATGAATAATAATAAATTAACGACTAGCACATCAAATGCATTAAATAAAGCACAACAAATAGCGGTGGAAAATGGAAATGCAGAAATTAGTGATGAGCATATTTTATGGGCTTTATTAGAAAATCCAGAGGGATTATGCTATCAAATTTTTGAGAGTTGTGCTATTCAAACCGAAAGTTTTAAAAGAGATTTATCTAGACTTATCGATAGAAAGCCTAAAATATCGGGGCAGCTAAAGGTTTATTTATCGACATCGGCTAATCAATTGATCTATCAAGCCGAAAAAATTGCTGAAAATATGGGGGATATGTTTTTAAGTGTAGAACATTTATTACTTGCTTTTTTTGAAACGGATAATAAATCTATTCTTAGCTTATTTAAGCAGTATGGTGTAAGCTCTGATGGGATAAAAGAGGTATTAAAAAATATTAGAGGTAATCGTCAAGTCACTAATGAAGATCCAGAAAGCACCTATGATGTACTAAAGAAATATGGTGTGGACTTAGTGAAATTGGCAAGGACGAATGATATTGACCCTATAATCGGTAGAGATGATGAAATTAGGCGTACCATTAGGATTTTATCCAGAAAAACAAAGAATAATCCCGTCCTTATAGGTGAACCTGGGGTTGGTAAAACGGCTATTGCAGAGGGTTTGGCACAGAGAATAGTTAATGGTGATGTGCCTGAAAGTCTTAAAAATAAAAAAATTTTTGCACTTGATATGGGAGCGTTAATAGCGGGAGCAAAATTTAGAGGAGAGTTTGAGGAACGTCTAAAAGCGGTACTGGATGAAATAAAAAATAGCAATGGTAATATTATTATGTTTATCGATGAACTCCATACTATTGTAGGCGCTGGAAAGACAGATGGTGCAATGGATGCGGGTAATTTGTTAAAACCTCTTTTAGCACGTGGAGAACTACATTGTATAGGGGCGACTACATTAAATGAATATCGTCGTTATATCGAAAAAGACAGTGCCTTAGAGCGTCGTTTTCAACCCGTCATGGTTGATGAACCTAGCGTGGAAGATACGATTACCATATTAAGAGGAATTAAAGAACGATATGAGATATATCATAGTGTTAGTATTACGGATCAAGCATTAATTCATGCAGCAAAATTATCGGATCGATATATTTCAGATAGATTTTTACCAGATAAGGCAATCGATCTTATTGATGAGGCTTGTGCCATTATAAAGACTGAAATCGAATCTATGCCAACGGAGATGGATGAAATTTCTAGAAAAATGATGACATTAGAAATTGAAAAGACAGCGATTGCTAAGGAGAAGGATAAAAAATCGCTAGAACGCCTAGAACAGTTAGAAGAAGAATTGGCAAATTTACGAGATAAATTTAATGAAAAAGAGGTTAGATGGAGAGTTGAAAAAGATGCCCTTCAGCAAGTTAATGAAATCAAGCAACAAATTGAAAGTCTTCATTATGAAGTGGAGCAGGCACAGAGAAATTATGATCTTAATAAAGCGGCAGAATTAAAATATGGTACTCTTCCAGAGCTAGAAAAAAAATTAGAACAGGCGAATGAGTATCTTTCTAAGACGGAAAGTGATCATAAGATCATTAGAGATAAGGTAACCGAAGAAGAAATTTCTACGATCGTTTCTAAATGGACGGGGATTGCAGTGGATAAACTGATGGAAGAAGAACGTGATAAACTTCTTAATATGGAGCAGATACTTCATAAAAGGGTTATCGGTCAAGATGAGGCAGTAAATAAGGTGTCAGAAGCTATTTTACGATCTAGAGCTGGTATTAAAGACCCTAGTAAACCGATTGGTAGTTTCTTGTTTTTAGGACCTACAGGAGTTGGTAAAACAGAACTGGCAAAGGCTCTTGCTGAAGTGTTATTTGATAGTGAAGATAATATTATTAGAATCGATATGAGTGAATATATGGAAAGTCACTCTGTGGCAAGGCTTATTGGTGCCCCTCCTGGATATGTGGGATTTGAAGATGGTGGACAATTAACCGAGGCTGTAAGACGAAAGCCGTATAGTGTGATATTATTTGATGAGATTGAAAAGGCACATCGGGATGTATTTAATATCCTTCTTCAAGTGTTAGATGATGGTCGTATTACGGATTCTAAAGGTAGAACAGTGGACTTTAAAAATACCATTATTATACTGACGTCTAATATTGGATCTTTTGAGCTGATTAATGATATGGAAGAAAATGATGCACAACAGCTTTCTCAGAGCGTTCGTGATAAGGTGTTCAATATGTTAAAGAGTGAGTTTAGACCAGAATTTTTAAATAGACTAGATGAAATTGTATTATATAAACCTCTTAGCAGATCGGAAATCGTTAAAATAGTCGACTTATTGATAGTGGATGTTGAAAAAAGGCTTAGCGATAAAAATATTTATATTCGATTAGATGAGATTGCTAAAAAATATATTGTGGATAATGCCTATGATGTACACTTTGGTGCTAGACCTCTTAAAAGATATATACAACAGCATGTAGAAACTGTGATTGCTAGGGGGATAATAGATGGCAGTATTCATGACGATATGGTGCTAAATATTGGTGTTATAGAGGGAAATTTATCGATTAAAAAGTGATTTATCGTTAACTTAAGAGATTAGTATGAATTACTCAGATGGAGAACGTAATCTATCTGAGTGATTTTTTATATAAAGAGTTTGTTTTTGATGTGAATTAGTGTATACTGTGAATGGGTTTATTAGATTATAATTAATCTGTGCTAGTTATAGAGAGTTTAGAAGGGAACTTTATGTTCAGATGATGTGATGTTGGGGGATTTATGTATAAAACAAAAAAAAGAATGTTACTGGCGGATTTATCGCTTTTAATAGTGGCGATGATTTGGGGTACTGGATTTGTGGTAACAAAGGGTACTCTATCAGGCATTGGACCAATGTATATGGTGGCTTGGCGATTTCTGTTAGGAACATTGATAGTTGGGGCTATATCATTTAAAAAATTAAAAACAATAACAAAAGATGATATTATTGGCGGTTCAATAGTTGGGGTTATCTTGTATTTTGGATTTATCACTCAGACTATTGGCATGAAGTATACAACCGTTGGAAAATCAGCTTTTTTAACGGGAACAAATGTTGTAATGGTTCCATTTTTAGTGGCGATTATTTATAAAAAATGGCCAGATAAATTTGCTATCATAGGAGCGGTATTATGTTTTGTAGGGGTGTCATTATTAAATATTGGTTCTAATGGAACGGGTACGGCGATTGCAGAAATTTTTCATTTTAATGCTGGAGATATATGGACGTTAGTATGTGCTCTTGGTTTTGCCATGCATATTACCTCGAATGGTCTGTATGCACATAAAATGGATCCGATGGTTTTGACATTTATTCAGTTTGTTGTGACCACTATACTCGGTTTTATTACAGCATTTATGTTTGAGGGTGTTCCTGTTATGCCATCTCATAATACCGTTATGGGTATCGTTTATTTAGGAATGTTTAGTACCTGTGCGGCATTTTTAATTCAGACTATGGCACAGCGATATACAACTACTACTCATACCGCCATTATTTTAAGTTTAGAGTCTCTATTTGGCACGATACTAGGAATATTAATTTTTTCAGAACCATTTACACAAGTGATGGCATTAGGCTGTTTATTTATCATTATATCTATCATTACGGTGGAAACGCATTGGTCGTTTTTAAGGAAAAAAGATGCTTAAATGAGACTATTTCGATAGTTGACTAGTATAAATAGATGAAAAGTACAGAATGAATAGAAGGATTTTGTATGAATTCTAAACAGCGATTTATATGTATGGGAGATGATGCTGGTAAAAGGCTGGATGTTTTTTTATCAGAACATTTAGAGAATATATCACGCTCATTGATACAAAAAAATATCAAAGATGGTAAAGTTATTATTAATGGAAAAATTATAAATAAAAAGAATTTTATTATAGCTCAAGGCATGGATATCACTATTAATTCATCTGTTATGGTAAATAATAGCAAACATAATCCCGTGCCTCAAAACATTCCGCTAAATATAGTGTATGAAGATAAGTTTTTAATCGTAATAAATAAACCCCAAGGAATGGTTGTACATCCTGCGACTAGTCATAACGAGGGTACTCTCGTTAATGCCCTAATATATCATAGTGATAATTTATCGGATGTAAATGGTGTACATAGAGCAGGGATAGTTCATCGAATAGATAAGGATACATCGGGATTATTAGTGGTTGCAAAGGATAATTTTGTGCATCGGCATTTGGCACAGCAGTTTAAAGATAAGACCACTAGTAGATTGTATGAAGCGATTGTATATGGCGGATTTAATATGGATAACATGCATTATGGAACGGTGGATAAAGCAATTGCTAGACATCCAAAAAACAGATTGAAAAGGGCTGTTGTAGAGGGTGGAAAATCTGCGATAACTCATTATAAAGTTTTGGAACAATATGGTAAGTACAGCCATATTTCTTTGAAATTAGAAACTGGTCGAACACATCAAATACGTGTTCATATGAGTTATATTGGACATCCTATTTTATGTGATGAACTATATGGAATAAAAAATGAAAAAATAAAACATAATGGACAGATACTTCATGCTAGAACATTGGGCTTTATGCATCCTATAATTGGTGAATATATGGAGTTTTCTTCTGATTTACCAGAATATTTTATAAAGATTTTAAATAAGGTAAAGAATAGTACTATAAAGGGTAGAGGATAGAAGTACTAAGTTTTGATGTCATTAGAATTAAAGTAGTGGTTCTTTTTATATAATAATGTTATAATGTCATCAGCGACTGACACCTCCGCAGTCGACCAAGTCTATAAAATAAAAGGAGGAAATATGTCAAAAAAAGTACAGGGCAACAAGGTAGGTAACAAAGAATCAAGTATTAATTCTCATCCAAATGACTTAAAAAGTAATTCTTCAAGTCAAAATTTCCAAAATGAACAGTCAGAAGATATCTCAAGTGAGAATCTCAAGATCGATTTACCGCTAAATGAGTATGGATTTGTGGAGGATCCAAGATACAAACAGTGTAATACCGAAGCACTTTATGGTGTTGGGCTGGGCATTATCAATTTAATTGTATGGTTTGTCTTTGGTTATGGCTTAGGTGGTAAACCTATTGAAAGTTATAGTTATATTTTAGGTTTTCCCAGTTGGTTTTTTTGGAGTTGTATTGCTAATTCCATATTTATCATAGCAATGACATTTTTTGTTGTGGATAAAAAAATGGTAGATATGCCTTTAGATAGAATGGATTTAGAGCAGGCTAGTAAATATATGGATGGGGGTGCAAAATGAATATTAATTTCGAAATTTTAATCCCTATTGTCATATATTTTATTTTGATGTATGTGATTGGAGCATATGCAGCTCGTAAAATTCGTATTGCCACAAAAAATGGTGGTGAGGGTTCAGGGTATTTAGAACAGTTTATGACAGGTGGACGAGATATGGGTGGCTTTGTATTATCCATGACTTTAGTCGCAACATATCTAAGTGCGGGTAGTTTTATCGGTGGACCAGGTGCTGCATATAAAAATGGTTTGGCATGGATATTTTTAGCGATGTCGCAAATGCCAACTGGTTATTATACTCTAATGGTTTTGGGTAAAAAATTTGCTGTTGTGGCGAGAAAAATCGGTTCACATTCCATATCTGATTTCTTAATGAAAAGATATGAAAGTAAGGCGGTTATGGTTATTGCTTCTTTATCAATTGTGTTTTTTTTGATTGCTGCTATGTCATCACAGCTTATAGGAGCTGCTAGACTTTTACAAGGTGCTACGGGTCTTTCCTATAAGACGGCACTTATATTTTTTGCCATTACCGTAGTAGTTCATACAGCTATTGGTGGATTTAGAGGTGTGGTGTTAAATGATACTATGCAAGGAATTGTTATGAGTATTTCTACTTTAGCACTATTTATAGCGGTGATAGTAAAGGCTGGTGGTATTTCTGCTGCTGTTCAAGGAATGAAAGCCATCAATTCTGGAATGATATCTCCTTTTGGCGTTACAGAGGGTTTTATGACTATACCTTGGGTGAGTTCATTTTGGGTGTTGGTAGGATTTGCAGTGGTGGGTTTGCCTGCAATTTCCATGAGAGCTATGAGTTATAAGGATACCAAAAGTTTAAAAAGAGGGATAAAGTATGGAACGTTAATTTCTATACTACTAATATTTGGGATGCATCTTGTAGGAGCTTTTGGGAGCGTACTAGTAAAGGATATTGCTTCAGGGGATTTAGTTGTGCCTACTCTTGCTAGAATGTTATTTCATCCTGTAATCGCTGGTGTTGTTTTATCAGGACCTTTGGCAGCGGTTATGTCGACTATCGATTCACAACTTCTTGTTGTAGTAGGTGGTATCGTGAATGACTTACTAGTTAATATCATAAGACCTGATTTAAAACAAAATCCTAATAAAGTAGAAATGACAACGAAGGCAGTTACTGTTGTGGTTGGTATTATTATTGTGTTAGTGGCACTGGATCCGCCAGAATTAATGGTATGGTTAAATCTATTTGCTACCGCAGGGCAGTTATCTACATTCTTATGGCCAACCGTACTTGGGCTTTACTGGAAACGTGCGAATAAAGAAGGTGCCATCGCTAGTATGCTTGTTGGAATTGGTAGTTTTATCGTATTTCATTATGTGTTAAAACGACCGCTGATGATGCATCCTATTGTTATGTCGTTAGTGCTATCGTTAGTGGCATTTTTAGTGGTGTCTAGATTAACGAAACGACCATCGGATAAGGTGCTTCAATTATTTTGGGGACTGTAAAGTCTAATATCATATTAAGATAATTTTTATAACATTAATGCTCCCACTATTGTTGGTGGGAGTATTGTTTTTAATATTATAATACATAATACTATTCTCAATTTAAAGTTAGCAATAATATCAATGTAAATAATCCCATCTACTCGATGAAATTTCTATGAAAATTATTCATGCGAATGAGTGATAACGTATTCGTAAACACTTCGTGTTTACTCATCGTTTTACACTCTTATGAAAAACTACTTATACCACCTATTGTGAGCAAGCTCCCAAGGTGTTTTAAGTAGTTTTTCGCACTCATGTTTCATTACGAACACTCACTACGTTCAAACAGCAGAAATTTTTAACGGATTTTTAAAAAAGTATAAGCATCATAAATAACGAATTCTTTCATAGGCAGAGTGGTCTTATTTCATTTGATTTATAGTTAATCGTATTTGAGATTAGTATAAGTTTTACTATTTGAAATGTAATCATGATAATTTTGGGTATAAGATAACCATGTAGCGTATCAAGTATTGATGGGTATATGGAGGTTGGCGATATATGATAGGGAAAGTTTATGTTTAATATATTATATAAAGTAGTGGAAGATTTTGTGGTTAATGTGTTAGGGCTTAGGATGGATAGTTCACTGGGCAGTAGTGTGCATTTTTTTATTTTTGATGTGATAAAAATATTAATACTATTAAGTATTATGATATTTATGATATCATATGTAAGGAGTTACTTTCCGCCTGAGAAAACAAAGAGAATTATAGAGAAAATATCTGGTATAAAGGCAAATATTTTTGCATCGTTATTGGGGATTGTTACACCATTTTGTTCATGTTCATCGGTTCCCTTATTTATAGGATTTGTAGAAGCAGGAATCCCTATTGGTGTTACATTTTCTTTTTTAATTACCTCGCCTATTGTTAATGAGGCGGCATTTGCGATACTTATTGCGGCTTTTGGTTTTAAGGTGGCTATTTTGTATGTTCTAACGGGTGTTGTTGTTGGTGTGGTGGGTGGTGTAATTATTTCTAAGCTTAAAATGGAAAATGAGGTGGAGGGCTATGTCTATGAATTAAATATTGAAAGTGTTACCATTGAGAGTATGACGGCTAAAGATAGGTTGGTATTTGCATTTCAAAATTTAAAAGAGATAATAGGTAGAATATGGATATTTCTACTGGTAGGTATTGGAATAGGGGCATTTATTCATGGATATGTTCCAGTCGAATTTTTAACGGGTACCATAGGGAAAGATAATCCATTTGCTGTTATTATAGCCACTGTTGTGGCAGTTCCTCTATATTCTAATGCATTAGGAACTATACCGATAGCAGAAGCACTGATGCTAAAGGGAGTTGGTCTTGGTACAGCTCTTGCCTTTATGATGGCGACAACGGCTCTTTCGCTTCCGGAGATGATACTTCTTAGAAAGGTTATTAAACCTAAATTAATAGCTAGTTTTGTAGTTATTACATCGAGTGCTATTATTATTGTAGGATATTTATTTAATATGATGAAAGTATAACAGATAGGAGAATAATGATGAAAAAAGAAGTTGATATTTTTGAATATGCAGGTCATATATTAGAACATTTGAAAACTGGGATTTTAATAACCACTAAAAATAAAGATTTTGTCAATAGTATGACCATAGCGTGGGGCAGTTTAGGTATTGAATGGAGAAAGCCGATATTTATAACCTATGTAAGAGAGAATAGGTTTACTAGAGAAATGTTAGATAAAAATCCGGAATTTACAGTCAATATACCCTACGGAAAATCTGAACATAATATATTAAAATATTGTGGAAATTATTCTGGTAGAGATGTGGATAAAATAAAAAAATTAGACTTGCATCTTGTGAAATCCGATATAATTTCCGTGCCAGCTATTAAGGAATTGCCATTAACTTTAGAATGTAGGGTGCTTTATAAACAGTTACAAAATAAAGATGCCATTCCTAAAGATATCAGAAGAAGTTGTTATCCTGAGGATATACCTAGTGAAAATTCAGGTTTAAATAGGGATTATCATATAGCATATTATGGAGAAATTCTGAAAGCATATATTTGTTCTGATGACTAGAATTTGTAATCATATAGTAATACCGTTACTTACTAGTTGGTCGGGGTATGTTGTTGTGTAAATTTTTATTTAGTATAAGAAAGTGGGTATTATATGAATGCTAAGGATTTACAGATGTTTAAAGACTGGATTAACGAAAGTCAATCAATAGTATTTTTTGGCGGGGCAGGAACATCAACAGAAAGTGATATTCCTGATTTTAGAACTGCTGGTGGACTATTTAATAAAAAAACATCGAAGTATCCATATCCACCAGAAAAAATGGTAAGCCATAGTTTTTTAATGCATAATCCAAAGATGTTTTTTGAATATTATAAGGAAAATTTGGTATTTCCTAATGCAAAGCCTAATAATGCACATAATGCATTGGTAAAATTGGAAAAAGACGGCAAGTTAAAAGGTGTTATCACTCAAAATATCGATGGGCTTCATCAGATGGCAGGCAGTGAACAGGTGGCAGAGCTTCATGGTAGTATTCATAGAAATTTCTGTACTAGATGTGGATATATATATGATTTATCGGAATTTTTATCGCTTGTGGGGGAGGTACCTACTTGTCCAAAATGTAGACAAATGGTTAGACCAGATGTAACTCTTTATGAGGAAAGTTTAAATGCTGAAGTGATTCAAATGGCTGTTGACTGGATATCCAGTGCCGATATGTTAATAATAGGAGGTACATCTTTAGTTGTCTATCCAGCTGCTGGTTTTGTTAATTACTTTAGAGGAAAACATGTAGTGCTTATTAATAAGGATGCCACTTCTATGGATAAAAATGCGGATTTATTATTTAGAGAACCTATTGGCGAGGTATTAAAAAAGGTTGTGTTAGACTAATATAGTAATCGAAAAGGAAATAATATGGATGTAGCTCGTGAATTTTCTTGGATAGGGGTTTATCAATGCGATCAATGTGATATAGTATATAAATTAGAAAAAATTTTGTATGATAATAATATTCCTTGTCAAGTAAAGGCGGATGGTATTTGGACTCCTCTGAAATATGAAGATGTTGCTAAGGCAGTGGTTATAAATGCGTTAAATAATAATCTAGATAAGGGGATTCTTTATGAACAAAAACCACTTACCCTTCAGGATAAAATCGTTATCGACCATAGTTATGAGGTCAAAATTCCAACAAAAATTTTTTGGCTCGTTATGATGATTACATTTTCTCCAATGTTATATATATTTATCAGTCAAGTTTTTAGATAAGAGGTGTAAAATGGAAGCAGATGTTATGCTGGATAAAAATATAGAAGAGTTTGCAGTTGGCGATGACGTGCAAAGTTTTTATCTGATTAAATCGTTGGATGTTAGAACATCAAAAGCTAATAAAGCGTATTTAGATATTACATTAGCGGATAAGACGGGTGAAATTAATGCGAAGTATTGGAATGTATCAACGGATGAAATAGAGATGTTCTCTGTGGGAAATTTGGTTAAAATAAGGGGTACAGTGACTTTATTTAAAGATCAGTTGCAGTTTAAAATCGTAAAAATTCGTTTATCTAATGAGAATGATAATGTCAATATTATTGATTATGTTCCGTCTGCACCTTATTCGCCAGAGAGTATGATGGAAGAAATTAATGATTTTATTGAGGATATTACTAATGATGATATGAAAAATATCGTAAAATATATTTATGATAATTATAAAGTACCACTGATGACGGCTCCGGCTGCTAAATCAAATCATCATTCGGTGCGTTCTGGATTACTATATCATATGCTCGGTATGTTAAGACTCGCAAAGGCTATCAGTTCTGTATATTCTCATCTTAATAGAGATCTTATCTATACGGGCGTGTTGTTACATGATATTGAAAAAATTAATGAAATGGATGCCGATGAGCTAGGTGTAGTGTCTAGTTATACGATGGAAGGGCAACTGTTAGGTCATATTATTATGGGGATTAAAACAGTGGAAGATGCTGCGAAACAAGTTGGTGCTGATGAAGAAATATCACTGATGATACAGCATATGATACTTAGTCATCATTATGAACCTGAATTTGGAAGTCCTAAAAAACCGATGTTTCCTGAAGCGGAAATTTTACACTATATCGATATGATAGATGCTAGAATGTATGATATGAAGCATATCTATAAAAGTTTGGGTGATGGAGAATTTTCAGAGCCTATATTTGTGTTAGATAGGCGTAGATTATATAAATCAAAGATAGTTAAGTAATAGGAGGATGTAATGTCTATACCAAATTGTATAAAATGTAATTCACAGTATGTTTATGAAGATGGTGCAATGTATGTATGTCCAGAATGTGCCTTTGAATGGTCAAAACTAGAGCATGAAGAAATGGAAAATGAGGCTCAAGTTAAGGATGTATATGGAAATGTACTACAAAATGGTGATACTGTTATCATTATGAAAGATTTAAAAGTTAAGGGTGCCAGTGATGATTTAAAAAAAGGGACAAAGGTTAAGAATATAAAAATTGATAGCGATGGGGTTCATGATATTAGCGGTAGAGTAGATGGTTTTGGCGCACTTTATATTAAGGCGGAATATGTCAAAAAGGTGATGAACCCATAATAGAAAGGGAAGTGATAATATGGTGGATATTAAGCAAATTGATGCATATGCAGAGCTACTGGTGAAGATTGGTATAAATATTAAAAAAGATCAGATATTGGTCATCGCATCGCCGATTGAATGTGCTGATTTTACAAGAATGGTTAGTGAAAAGGCTTATCAAGCAGGAGCAAGGGAAGTAGTCATTAGGTGGAATGATGAAAAGTCGGCAAAGATACGCTATGAATATGTAAGTGATGACGTGTTAGATGAAGTTCCAGAGTGGATTGTAAACTGTCTAGAGGGATATAGTGAGAGAAATGCAGCATTTTTGCATATTTCTGCCTCTGATCCAGATCTTATGAAGTCCATTGATCCAAAAAAATTAGCACGTCAAAGTAAGGCTAGAAATATTGCTTTAAAGAAATACAGCGATCGAATGATGAGCAGTAAAAATTCTTGGTGTGTGGCATCTGTGCCTACTGTATCGTGGGCAAAGAAAGTCTTTGGCGATGCACTAGATGATGACATGGCAGTGGAAAAATTATGGAATGCCATATTAACAGCTGTAAGGGCTGATGTAGATAATCCTGTTGAGGCGTGGAAAAATCATCAGTCTAATTTAGATACTAGAATTAAGTTTTTTAAAGAACATAATTTTAAGAATTTACAATATAAAAATTCTCTGGGAACCGATGTGATGGTAGAACTTCCAAAGGGTCATATTTGGTGTGGTGGTCATGAAATAATGGATGATGGACATATTTTTGTTGCTAATATGCCGACAGAGGAAATTTTTTCACTACCTAGTAGAGATGGTGTAAATGGTAAAATAGTTAGTTCTATGCCACTTAATTATAATGGAAATGTTATTGATAAATTTTGGTTTGAGTTTAAAGATGGTAAGGTGATAGATTTTGATGCTGAATGTGGAAAAGAAGTATTAAAAGAGTTAATATCCACAGATGATGGTGCTAGTAGATTAGGTGAGGTGGCACTTGTGCCACATGATTCTCCTATTTCGAATTCGGGCATACTTTTTTATAATACTTTATTTGATGAAAATGCTTCTTGTCATTTTGCACTTGGAAAGGCTTATCCGATTTGTTTAGAGGGTGGAGAAAATGCGGATGAGGAGACCTTGAAAAAGATGGGTGCTAATGATTCGCTTATTCATGTCGATTTTATGGTAGGCACTGCTGATATGCAAATAATGGGTATAACATATGATGGCAAGGAAGTTCCGATTTTTAAAGATGGGAATTTTGTCTTTGATTCAGTTGAATAGTATACAAAAGTGGATTTTTAGAGATGTTTACTAGGGATTTTAACTCCTAAAAATATGGCATAGTAGATTAACATAATTTTCTACTATGCCTTATATTTTTATCATTGATATTAATACGAATTTCAATTTATAGTAATCTCAATTTAAAGCTACCTATTATCAATGTGAATAATCCCATCTGTTCGATGAAAGAATTCTATTTATTTCGCTTATAACTTTTTAAAATCCTAAAATTTCTAAACTCACTACGTTCAAACAGTAGAAATTTTTAACGGATTTTTAAAAAAGTTTAAGCATCATAAATAACGAACTCTTTTATATACAGAGTGGTCTTATTTCATATGATATAGTTAATTTTATTTGAGATTAGTATAATAACTATAAATCGTTAATAATTCGTAAGCCCGTTATAACAGCACGTCCATGAAAGACTTTCATATCAGCCATTATCATACTATTTTCATCAATATCTTCCCAATCAGCACCAGTGCCTTCCTTAATATATACCCTATTTAAGTTAAAATTAATATCGCTAAATTTATTTTCATATATATAATCGTTTTCACATTTTATATAGATGCCACTTTTAGGTTTAGATAATGATATTTTAACAATTTTCCAAGTGTTGTTAAATGGTTTTATGGAAGCATATACAGTGGCGTTGCTGATTTTATAATAGTCATAGTCATCGTCCGCATCATTATATTCTTTATTGTATAATTCTAGATACTCTTCATCGATGGTAATGGGGGGGATGGTGGAGTAGTATTCTCCTTTTATGTCTAAGCTATCAAATATGTCGAAGTTATCTAAATCATCTTCATCCTCATCATATTCTTGTAAAATATTTCCGTTCTCATCAATATATTTTCTGTTGCTAATATTTTCTTCTACAAATCGAATATTCATATAATCGCCACGTAGTATATCCCTAGGATCATATTGATAGGTTAACATGGATACTGACGAACCAAAAGCGATGGTTATAAAGTAGGGTGTAGCCTGTACTAGAATGATTGCTATTAAGATAAAAAGTGTTAATATTCTATTTATTTTCATGGTTAGTTCCCCCTTGGTATATCGTATTATCCATATTATAATTTGTATTATTTTTTCTATTTATTTCTACATTATTTCTTCGTCTACTTTCTAAGAACCACCCAATGCTCATTAGTAATAATCCTCCAATAATAAAAAATATAGCTCGTGGCATAAAATCGAAAAATACATCAAAGTAGTATCTAAGAATGATAGCGATGATAAACAGTATACTTTCTGCAAATCCTTTTTTATATAAAAAGATGAGAAATGTAAAAAATAATATGGAAAATATAATACTTAATGAATATGCTCCGTTACCATATATGGAAAAACTTTCTTCATATACTTCTGGAATAGTTAAGATAATTCCTGATATTCCCATAAAAAGAAATGGAATGGTAGATAATTTTCTTGTGTAGTGGATATTAAAATGTTCTGATATTAAATTTGGTATAGTAAGTAAGGACAGTATTCCCCATATCATGGCAGATGTCACTAAGATAATTAATGGTACATCTAGTTTGCCCAGCAGTGCGATAATCGATAATCCAATAGCTAATGTGGTAGCATTATATCCCCATGATGTAAGTGCTGATTCTGTAAAAAAATAAATTCCAGCTATTATTCCAACTACGCCAATGATTCCTACAGTCCATAGTTTTAATCCGTTAATTTCGTGTGCATAGGCTCCCAATATCAAATTAGCATAGACTACTGATAATAAGAGTTCATATATAACATAGAAAAATATGCTGTCATCTTCTGATAAATTTATAATAAATACGCCAAACGCAAATATAATAAATAGCTCTGATAGACTTCTGGTTAGGTTAAATGTTTGATCGGTTAAAAATATACTGCCACCAAATATAAACATGGCAATCACTCGGAAGGCAAAGGCGGTTTTAGGATGGGTATCTTCTAATTTTATGCCAGCGGTATACATAGCAATTAGTGATAATATGAGTATGGATATCCTAAATAGGGGAGAAATATGCAACCAATTACCTGCTATAAATAATAATATGCCTACGCCAATAAGCACCGCTCCAATGGTTGAAGCAATGGACATGGAGCTAGGAGAGTTTTTTATTTGATATGAATTTATTATTTGTACTCTTTGTTCATTAGTTATAATACCGTCATTTTCAAATTGTTCCATATGTTTTGTGATCGTTCTAAAGTATGAATTATTTACTGTTATTTTCATAATCTACTCCACTATCTCTACTAAATCGTCATTTGCTAGGTAATTTTGCCCTAAAATTACTATAGTATCACCTAGAGTTAAGCCATTTTGTACTTCAAAATAATCCTCAAATGAAGCGCCTAATTCTATAGATTTTCTTATCGCATGATTATCCTTTATAATAAAGCAATAATCCTCTCCTTGTTCATTGATTACTGAAAGTTTTGGTATGGCAAGTGCTGAATATGAATTTTTGGTTTGTATATTTAATTCTGCAAACATTCCGGCACGTAAATCACCATCTTTATTATTTATCTTAATTCTAATAGGAAAATTTTTATTTCTATCGGCGATAGGTGCAATGGTTTCCACTGCGCCTATAAATGTCTTATTAAGTGCGGGAACAGTTATTTTGACATTTTGTCCCATCTGTATATTGCTAACTAAGTTTTCTGAAACGCCAGTTTGTACAATTAAATTTTCAGTATTGACTATTTCACAAATGGGCATGCCTACACCAACGGAAGCACCATTTTTTTGTAAAACTTGGGAGACTACACCGCTGATAGGAGCTGTAATCTGCATATGTTTTAGTTGATAATTCATTTGTTCTTTTCTATTTCGGCTACTTTGATAGGCGAGTTTGGCACTGGAAAGAGCGTCCTCAGCAGCTTCATAATTAGCTTTTGTCACAGCGCCTTCCTTGTACAGTGTATCTGTTCTTTTAAAGGAACGATTAGCACTGTCTAGATTTATTTTGGATAAATTAAAATCGATAGTCGCTTGTTCTGATTGTAATTTTAAAAATTCATCATCTAAACAAGCGATGATATCACCTTTTTTTATAGTATCCCCTACATTAATGTTTACAGAGAGTAAAGTTCCGCTTACAACGGTACTTACCATTTCGCTATTATCTGTTATGATATCTCCTGATAAATCGCTGTGGTCTGTAAATTGCATTTGTTGTATGGTGGATACTTTAACTACTTTGGCTGTTTCTACTGGTTCAGTCTCGTCTGTCTGATCAATTTTTGCATTCATACTACAAGCGGTTAGTGTGAGCATAAGGGCAAGTATAATCGCTAATTTTTTCATATTTTCCTCCTTAACTCATTATTTGAGCTGTTTTTTTCTTTAAAGATTTCTTGTGCTTAAAACTTTCTAGCATAGTATATAACGTTGGTACTGCTACTAAAGTTAATATAGTAGACATCATTAGTCCAAATATTAATGAATATCCCATGGATGCAAAAAATTCTTCTTTTAAAGTTAGTGGTAATATTCCGCCAGCCGTTGTAATGGTAGTTGCCATTACGGGCATAAAGCGTGTTTTACCAGTTTGTATCACGGCATCATGAAGATTATATCCATTTGAACGTAAGTAGTTGATATAATCTACTAATACAATGGCATCATTTACTGCAATTCCAACGAGTGCTACTACTCCGATAAATGCGACAAAGTTAAATGAATTTCCCGTTAAAACTAGTCCTGGCATTACTCCAATTAGCCCTAGAGGAACGGCAAATAATATGATAAGTGGCTGTGTTAGGGAGTTAAATTGTGCGACCAGTATGATATATACGAGTATGGCTGCCACAATCATATTGATAAACATATCTGAAAATGATTCCTGTGTATCACCCATTTCGCCTGCATATTTGATGCTAATACCATCTGGTAAAGTAATGTTTTTTGTTTTTTGTATAAATTCTTGCATTATTTTATTGGTATTATAACCTTCTTTTGTTTGAGCCATAAGGTTAATACGTCGTTGGGAATCTTCGTGGCGAATGGTAGGGGATATATTGGTCTGTGTAAAACTGGCAATTTGTCCAAATCTTATTGGTCTACCATCCGGAGTATAAAAATACATATTTTTTAGATCGTCTTTGGTCTTCATATCAGATGTGGTATGGTATAGCATAACATCGATTTCTTGCTTATTAATTTTAAGGGTGGTTAATTTAACACCTGAGATATAATCACGTATTGCTTGTCCAACCATGAAATCATTTAATCCATATCTAGCGGCTTTCTCCTTATCAATTTGTACTTGTAATTCAGGACCACCTTCGTTTAGAGAGGTTGATATATCGATTGTCCCTTCGATAGATGATAAAATTTCTTTGTATTTATCAGTAACCAAGTTCATTTTTTCTAAGTTTTCACCAATAATACCAATAGAAATGGCATTTCCGCTAGGGGGACCACTTTCAATTTCTACTATTTCTATGGTTGCTCCTGCGATATCTTGTACCTCATCATGTAATATCGTACTAAATTCTTGTGAACTGATCGATCTATCTTCCTCGTCTACCAAATCTAAAGTGATTCTAGCGATATTTGGAGTACCAGAGGCAGATGACATAGAAAAAGTATCAAAACTATCTGCCCCTGTTATACCTATATTAGATACAAATGACTTTATCTCTTCATATTTATATAGTTTTTGTTCTATTTGTTTTACAACATCTGTTGTTTTATCTATGGTCGAGCCATCTGGTGTTTCAATGTCGATATATAGTCTGGTATTATCTTGACCGCTAAACATTTCAATAGGTAAAATTCCCATTGGTATAAGTGATAGACTAGCACCAAATGCTACTAGTAATAATATAATAAATGTCCATCTGTGAATTCTTTTTTTGATGACTTTATCTAAAATTTTAGCGTATTTATTGATAATTGGATGTTCATGAGTATCACTTTTTGTAATATATACTTTTAAAAACATTAGTCCGCCAAAAAGTCCAGCAAATATAAAAGATAAAATACCGTATCCGTCATTGTTTTTAAATGCCACTAAGGACAAGATAACGATAAATAATATGGAAGCAATTTTCTTTGTGTGATATATCCATATTTTATTTTTCGGTAATTCTGATAATACCTCATCGTCCATTCTATTGCCCTTTAAAAAGCGGGAGCATAAAACGGGTGTTAAGGTAACGGCTAAGAAAAAAGATGATAATAATGCTATCATTACGGTAATAGGAATCCCTTTTATAAATTCACCCATTATGCCAGGGGTTAATGCGATAGGAAAAAATGCAGCGAGTGTAGTAAGTGTAGAGGCCATAACAGCAGGTGCTATCTGATTTGCACCAGTTTCTGCAGCTACTGTCGCACTTAGTCCTTTCATTCTAAGGCGATCCACATTTTCCATAATCACAATACCATTATCCACTAGCATTCCGACAGCGAGGACAAGAGAGAATAAAGTAATGGTATTAAGTGTCATATTTAATTTATTCAAAAAGAATAAAGTCATATATATGGCTAGAGGTATGACTATGGAAACTATCGTTGCTTCTCTAAGTCCTATAAATAAGAATAAAACAACTAGAACTAAAAACAAACCAGAATTTGCGTTTTCTGTAACCGTGCCAAGTTCTTCTCTGATATATTCTGCTAAGTCACCGCTTATAGATATATTTGTTTTTTCTGGAAATAAAATACCCTTATTTTCGTCAAGAAAGTCCATTACCATAGAACTGGTTTTTATAATATCAGCTTCTTTTGTCTTTTTAATTGCAAGAGCAACAGATGTTTGCATATGCGGATTATCTGAATGTAGTCCCACTGCCATACGAGAATATGATTTTACTTCCTTATAACTTTTTTCTACTGTTGCAATATCTTTTATTTTCAGAGGGTTAGAAGCATTTTGTCCAATGACAATATTTTTTATCTGTTCGATATCTTTTATTTCGCCAACCGTTCGAATATTATAATTTTTTTCGTCAAATTTAATAGTTCCACCTGGGAAGTTGAGGTTGGATGCTTGAATAATTTGTTTTAACATTGATGGATTGATGCCATATACTGCGAGTTTTTCAGGATTGATCGTTACTTTTATTTCCCGTTCTAAGCCTCCAATGACGACCACTTCGGATATATTGCTTTTAGCTTCTAATTTATCTTTGATTTTTTCGGCATAGTATTTAAGCTCGCTTTGTGAAAAATCTCCTGATAGATTCACTATCATAATAGGACCGCTATTAGATTCTATTTTTTCTATGATAGGGTCTTGGGCATCATCGGGTAATTCGGATATAATAGCATTTACTTTTTCTCTGATATCACTTATGCGTTTATCCATATCAGTTTTTTGGTTAAACTCTAGCCATATCATCGATGCACCAACAGATGAAAATGAGGATATAGCCTTTAAATCTTCAATACCTGACAAATTATTTTCAACTTTTTCTGTAATGAGAGATTCGACTTCTTCAGGAGTTGCCCCAGGATAGGGAATAAGAACTTGACTATATGGTATGATTACTTCTGGCTGTAATTCTCTAGGAATATTAATATAAGAAGTAATACCGAGTATAATAATTATTAGTAAAATTAAGTATGCTATTTTATATCTATTTATAAAAAAGCTCGACCATTTTCCCAATATATTTTTGGGTTGATGTAGTTCGGGGATATCTATTGATTTATTATCCTCTGATAGTTGTTTTAATTTCTGTTCATTCACTTGAAACCCTCCTTGTACTTTTTTAACCACTATATTATACAATAATATTTACGGTTGGTATAGTATTAGAATGTTCGATTTAGATATTTGGTCCAAATGTTAATAGTTATATCTGTTAGAAATATATTGTGGAAAAATTGATAAAATGGGTATATAATATGTCGCAGGATATGTCTTAAGACATGGAAAATCTAGGGTGTTAAGGAAGGAGAGTATGATTTATCATACGAGAAGATTATGAAAATTAAAATGAAAAGAAGTTTGATGGTAATTATGGCATTGGTTATGGTGTTTGCCTTAGCAGCATGTAGTAATTCAGAGCCAGCTCAGTCATCATCAGAGGGACAACCAACACAAGAAGCTACACAGACAGAGACAACAGTGGCAACAGAAGAAACTGCCACAACACAAGAACCTACGGCTGAAGAAGCTGTTGCTACGCCTTCAGTAGAGTATTATCCAGTGACTATTTCAAACTTTAATCGTGCAAAAGAAGCATATGAGGTAACTTTTGAAAAAGCACCAGAAAAAGTATTTGCAGTTTATCAAGACTCTATTGAAACGCTTCTAGCACTTGGTTTAGAAGATAGAATCGTAGCATGTGCTGGTCTGGATCAAGATGTTAAACCAGAGTATGCTGATGCATTTGCAAAGGTGAATTATTTAACCGAATTTAGCCCTGATAAAGAAAGTGTTATGATGCTAGAGCCAGATATGATTTTAAGCTGGTATTCTTATTTTGGTGATAAGAAATTAGGTGATGTTGACTATTGGAATGAAAATGGTGTAGCGACTTATATGATCAGAAATTCAGGGGCATCACCAGTTAGAAGCTTGCAAAATGAATATGATGATATTCTAGATTTGGGCAAGGTTTTTAATGTAGAAGATAAGGCGATGGCAATAGTCGATGAAATGAAAGCAGAAGTTCAAAAATTAGTTGATGCTTCTAATCAAATGGAGAACAAGCCAAGAGTTCTGGTAATGGAAGTTGAAAAAGACGGCATTAGAGTATATGGCGATAATACATTAGCTGGTGATATGGTTAAAAATATCGGTGCAGAGCTGGTAACAGCACCAGAAAATCATATGAGCAGTGAAGATTTGATAGCTTCTAACCCAGATGTTATTTTTAGCGTATATTTTGGAAGTTCAAGTAGCATTGAAGATGGACAGGCATCGGTGGATAAATTAGTTAAAGATGCAAAATATGCTAGTTTAACTGCTGTTAAAGATAATAAAGTATTTCCTATTTCATTAGGTGAAGTATATTGTAGTGGAACTCGTACTTTAGATGGAATTAAGACTTTAGCACATGGAATATATCCACAACTTTCTAAATAAGGTGTTATATATGAGTGTGAAGAATAAGAATTTTATGGGAACGTCAATTTTTATTGGCGTTTTCCTATTATTAATGATTGCGATGATAATTTCTGTTTTAGTAGCTGTGACATTTGGGTCGACAAATATTCATGTAAAAGATGTATACAGTGTTATTTTATATGAAATATTTCATATAGACAGTTTAATAGAGTATCAAAGTGGAGCCATTCATGATGTCATATGGTTGATACGATTGCCGCGATTAATATTAGCCATTGCTGTTGGGGCAGGTCTTGCAGTTTGCGGTGTGGTGATGCAGGCTGTCGTTAAAAATCCAATGGCAAGTCCTTATACTCTGGGGGTTTCTTCAGGGGCATCTTTTGGTGCAACCATGGCAATTTTGATGGGAGTGGGTGTAAGTCTAGGTTCTGGCTATATTGGGGTGATGGCGTTTTTAGGAGCACTGCTAGCTACGTTCTTGGTGATGCTTATTTCGAATATTGGGACAAAGGCTACTACTACAAAATTACTGCTAGCTGGATTAGCGGTAAGTTCTGTATTTTCTTCCTTTTCTAGTTTTGTCATATTTTTTTCCAATGATAAAGAGGGAATTAAAAATATTACATATTGGCTGATGGGGAGTTTAGGCAGTGCTAAATGGGAAACTATGTGGATGATACATCTGGTTGTTATAGGTGGAAGTCTCTTCTTTTTAACCCAGTATAGAACATTAAATCTTATGCTACTGGGTGATGATGTTAGTATCACTTTAGGAACTAATCTTTATAGAGTAAGGCAAATTTATATGATGGTTAGTGCACTTATAATAGGTTTTGTCGTTTTTTCTGCTGGAATTATTGGTTTTGTAGGGCTTATTATTCCTCATATTGTTAGGATGTTCTTTGGTTCTAATCATAAGAGGGTCATCCCTATAACATTTATGCTTGGGGCAATTTTTTTGATATGGGCAGATGTTTTTTCTAGAATTATTATACCTTATACTGAACTTCCCATAGGTATACTGGTCTCTATGATAGGTGCTCCTACATTTATTTATCTTATGATTAATAAGTCATCTCGGACAGGAGGTAACTTATAATGTACGATAAGGCAAAATATATTAAGGGGGCATTATGAGTATAGTTTGTAAAGAAGTCTCTGTTGATTTAGGTGGAAAGCGAATAGTAGAAAATATTAATGCCGATTTTGAAACTGGAAAATTTATAGGATTAATAGGTCCAAATGGTAGCGGGAAATCCACGCTATTAAAATCAATTTATAGAACATTAAAAATTACCAAAGGTGCTGTTTTTTTAGATGATAAAATATTAGATAGCTATTCGTATAAAGAATCGGCACAGGCTATGGGTGTAGTGGCTCAACATAGCGATTATAATTTTGATTTTACTTGTATAGAGGTGGTACTTATGGGGAGATCACCTCATAAAAAATATATGCAAACAGAGGATGAAAATGATTATAAATTAGCATATGATGCCCTAAATAAAGTGGGAATGTTTAAATATAAGCAACGACAATTTTCAACCTTGTCAGGTGGAGAACAACAACGAATTATACTCGCTAGAGCGTTATGTCAAGATACTAGATATCTTATACTCGATGAGCCTACTAATCATTTGGATATACGACATCAACTCGATATTTTAAATTTGGTAAAATCACTTGATGTAACAGTTATTTCAGCTATTCATGATTTAAATATTGCACTGGAATATAGCGATTATATATATGCATTAAAATCTGGGAAGATAATATATCATGGGTTTCCGAGTGATGTACTGACACCACAAATTATCGAAGAAATTTATGAGGTAAGATGCCATATTTTATCAGATGATGAAATAGGAAAACAAGTGATTACATTCTTTTAGTTTTTATAACATATGGTATAATGTGTATGGGAGGCTATTATGTTTGTAGAAGCTATTATTATTGGGTTTATTGTAGGACATATAAGAAATGGAAATTTAGATAATTTAAGATATATTAATATAAGGGGAATATCTTTAATAGTGTTTGCTGGTATTATTCAAGCAGTACCATTATTGTTATCCCATTTTGCGGTATTCACCAATATACTAAGTTGGTTTACACCTATTTCTCTTATCATTCTAATATTGTGCTTAGTAATGAATTTTCAAATGTCCGGAGTATGGATCATAACACTTGGTGCAAGTTTAAATTTATTGGTTTTGTTAATTAATAAAATGTGTATGCCAGTGTTGTTTCAATCTCTAAAAATAGCGGGAATGCAGGATATGATTGATCCTATTTCCATGGGTGAAGTAATAAATTATATTTCTTTTGATAAGGCTTGGCTAATTAGTGGATATTTGGGCAAAATTATACCAATACCTTCTTTTTATCCCTTGGCGAAAGTATTATCTATTGGTGATGTTTTCATTATGTGGGGAATTATAGTTTGGATTGCTACATCGATGAGAAAATATAGATTTAGAAGAATGTTGTAGAGTGAATTAAAATATTAATTGAAAGGAGTGGCGACTGTTAGAGTTGCTTAAATTATGGGGATTTTAAGAAAAATATTTGGCAGTGACAATGATAGACAAGTAAAAAAAATAATGAGGACTGTGGATAACATTTTGGAATTAGAGCCAACATTTCAGTCTATGAGTGATGAGGAGTTAAAGGATCAGACGAGAATTTTTAAAGAACGACTGACTAATGGGGAAACGCTGGAAGATATTTTAGTGGAAGCTTTTGCAGTTGTCAGAGAAGCCGCAGTCAGAACACTGGGTATGAAGCATTATCCCGTTCAGTTAGTGGGAGGTATCGTGCTTCATCAAGGTCGTATTGCAGAAATGAAAACGGGTGAAGGTAAGACTCTGACAGCGACAGCACCGGTATATTTAAATGCTTTAAGTGGACAGGGTGTTCATGTGGTCACAGTAAATGATTATTTGGCTAGACGTGATAAAGATTGGATGGGCAAGTTGTATACTTTTTTGGGTCTTAGCGTCGGTTGTGTGGTGCATGGCGTAAAAGGTCAAGATAGGATTGATTCATATAGAGCGGATATTACCTTTGGTACGAATAATGAATTTGGCTTTGATTATTTAAGAGATAATATGTCGATACATAAAGAAAGTCTAGTGCAAAGACCGCTTAATTTTGCCATTGTGGATGAAGTGGATTCCATATTGGTAGACGAAGCTCGTACCCCGCTTATAATTTCTGGAGAAGGTTCTAAATCTACTGAGTTATATAAGGTGGCGGATAGTTTTGTTCAAATGCTTAAAAACGAAGAAGACTACACGATGGATGAAAAAGGAAAGAGTGTTGTCCTAACGGATGATGGTGGGGTGGAAAAAGCGGAGAAATTCTTTGGTGTTGAAAATTTATCTGATCCTCAGAATATGGAAATATCACATCATATTAATCAAGCGTTAAAGGCTAGAAAAATGATGAAAAGAGATGTTGACTATGTTATTAAAGATGGAGAAATTATCATAGTCGATGAGTTTACAGGTCGATTAATGTTTGGTCGTCGATATTCAAATGGACTTCATCAGGCGATAGAGGCAAAGGAAAAATTAGAAGTTAGAAAAGAATCGCAAACTCTGGCTACGATTACTTTGCAAAATTATTTTAGAATGTACAAAAAACTATCTGGAATGACGGGTACTGCAAAGACAGAAGAAGATGAATTTAAACATATTTATGGTATGGATGTCGTGGTGGTTCCAACGAATAAACCTGTTATTAGAAAAGATTTACCAGATTCAGTTTATAGAACTGTTAATGGTAAATTTAATGCAGTGATTGAAGATATACAGACTCGTCATAATATAGGGCAGCCAATTTTAGTGGGGACTATTTCAATAGAAACTTCAGAATATTTATCAAAATTATTAAAGAAAAAGGGCATTGCTCATGAGGTTCTTAATGCAAAGCAACATGATAGAGAGGCGGAAATAATAGCCCAAGCAGGACATTATGGTGCTGTGACAATAGCTACTAATATGGCTGGTAGAGGTACTGATATTGTATTGGGTGGGAATGCTGAATTTATGGCAAAAAGAGATCTTGCCAAAAAAGGATATAGCGATGAAATATTAGCACTTGTTACTAGTCCGTTAGAGTATGATGATGAAGAAATTATAAAGGCACGTCAAAAGTATCATGAGTTATTAAATGAGCATGAAAAAATTACAAAAATGGATGCACAAAAAGTTATTGAGGCTGGTGGACTTCATATAATAGGTACTGAGCGTCATGAATCTCGTCGTATTGATAATCAGCTAAGAGGGCGTTCTGGACGTCAGGGAGATGCTGGTTCATCACAATTTTTTATTTCGTTTGAAGATGATTTAACAAGGTTATTTGTGCCAGAAAATATTAAAGTGATGGTGGATAAACTCGGTATGGACGATAGTATGCCACTAGAATCGGGGATGCTGACTAAATCTATTGAGACTGCTCAGAAAAAAGTTGAGGGTAGAAATTTTGGTATTCGTAAGCATGTTCTTCAATATGATGATGTGATGAATAAACAGCGTGAAATTATTTATAAAGAGAGAAATAGGGTATTGCATGGTGATAATTTATATGAATCCATTCATTCTATGGTACATGATATTATAGATAGGGCTGTTAATTTATATACCAGTGGTTCAGAATATTCAGAAGATTGGGATATGACGGAGTTGGAAGAATATTTGCATAGTATATTTTTACCAAAGGGTAGAATTGATTTAACGCAAAGAGAGGGTTTAGAACGCCAAGAGCTGGTTGATATGATTAAAAAAGAAGCGGATGAGTTATATGCCCTAAAAGAAGCAGAAATTTCATCAGAAAGAATGAGAGAAATAGAACGGGTTATGTTACTGAGAGTGGTCGATGAAAAGTGGATTGATCATATTGATGCGATGGATCAGTTAAAACAGGGTATAGGACTTCGTGCGGTTGGAAATGAAGATCCGGTGAGGGCATATCAGATTGAAGGATTTGATATGTTTAATGAAATGACTTCTAATATTCAAGAGGATACGATTAGAGCACTGTATCATGTTAGTATTAGAACTCAGACTAAACGTGAAGCGGTGGCTAAAATAACGGGTGAATCGGGTTCTGGAAATACTGTTATTAAAAAGACGCCAATTAAAAAGGCAAAAAAAATAGGAAGAAATGAACAGTGTCCATGTGGAAGTGGAAGAAAATATAAATATTGCTGTGGGAGGTGATATAAGTGATAATGTTTGAACGATATGAAATGGAACTTAAAAGTGTTAAAGCATCTCTTGTAGAATTAGGTGGTTCACTTTGACACAGATGCGTTAAAGGTAGAAGCTAGTGAGCTAGAAACTTTAATGTCAGAAGCGGATTTTTGGAACGATCAACAAAATGCACAAAAAATTTTACGTCGTTCTAAAAATATTAAAAAAACATTAGATATATTTAATAAATTGGGTATAGATTATGATGAGGTGCAAATTCTTATTGAAATGTCATTGGAGGAACGAGATAGTAGCTCGAAAGATGAGCTGCTCGAAATGGAAAATGATGTAAAACTAAGAATTTGTAGTCTTAAAAAAGCTATCGATGCCTTCAAACTAAGGACACTTTTAACTGGTGAATATGATAGTAATAATGTTATTTTATCCATAAATGCTGGTGCGGGTGGACTGGATGCTCAAGACTGGGCAGAGATGTTGTATAGGATGTATTCTCGTTGGGCAAATCAGAATGATTATACTATGCAAACGCTTGATATCGTTACGGATACTGAAGCTGGAATTAAAAGTGTAACTGTTTTGATAGAAGGTGATTATGCCTATGGTTATCTTAAAGCTGAAAAAGGAGTACATAGGTTGGTTAGAATTTCACCTTTTGATTCTTCGGGTAAAAGGCATACTAGTTTTGCCTCTGTTGATATTATGCCAGAAATCGATGAAAATACGGAAGTGGATATTAATCCATCTGATTTGAAGATTGATACTTATCGTTCATCAGGAGCAGGCGGACAGCATGTTAATACGACGGATTCAGCGGTAAGAATTACTCATATGCCAACAGGAGTGGTTGTGCAATGTCAAAATGAACGTTCTCAAATTATGAATCGTGCAACAGCGATGAAGATGCTATTAGGAAAGTTGACAGAACTGAAAATTAGAGAGCAAAAAGAAAAGATAGAGGATCTACAAGGTGATTATTCTCAAATTGCTTGGGGAAGTCAAATACGTTCTTATGTTTTTCAGCCATATACTATGGTAAAGGATCATCGGACATTATATGAAAAAGGTGATGTGTATGCGGTTATGGATGGGGATGTTCAAGGGTTTATGGATGCATATCTAACCTTTGACGGGAAAATTTAAGTGCTAACGTCGTCGACGTCGAGTAAACCACTCGGTTACGTACATCCAAGTACGCTCCCTCGAGGTTTCTCTAGTCTCCTAGTTATC
>PDWI01000312.1_pt1 | contig 78465 bp, 73 predicted proteins | sample 1430891 | NCBI WGS metagenome assembly PDWI01 (sample SAMN01162508, study PRJNA174530) | Oral metagenome, whole genome shotgun sequencing project. | biome: Marine environment; feature: Marine mammal; material: Swab sample of the gingival sulcus; isolation source: swab sample of gingival sulcus... | reverse complement strand
AGATTTTGACGGATTATTGATTGAGAACGGAGCTGTGTATATGACTAAAAAAGAATGCTTCAGTAAAACAAAAAACCGCATCAGTGGCAAAATTGATTTGTTAAAAATGCCCGAAGACACTCTTGTTGAAATTGACGAACCGTCAGATTTAATAATGGCAGAACAACTATTGTTACAACGCATCAAAAATAAAAATCCACTTGGCGAAATAAAATTGCTATGCTTAGATGTTGATGGCGTTTTTACAGACTCTACGGTGCAGGTTTCACACAATGGAGAATTTGCAAAATCGTTCTCATTACGTGATGGTATGGGCATTGAACTATTACGAAATTCTGGCGTTGAGGTTTGCGTTATCACTTCCGAAGATACTGAAATTGTACGTCAACGTATGAATAAGTTAAAGTTGGGCAAAGTATTTTTGGGCGTTAAAGATAAATATTCATTTTTGCAAAAACTTTGTATTGAGGAAAATATCGACAAACAAAACATTGCATATTTAGGAGACGATGTAAATGACATGGTAAACATATTAGCTTGTAACTTAGGCTTTTGCCCTAGTGATGCGGAGTTGGAAATTAAGCAAGTATCTGACATTATATTAAACAACAAAGGTGGCGAAAAGGCAATAAGAGAGGCTTGTAATTTTATTATAAAACACAATAAACGATTTAAGTAGATGTACAAAAAACCAAAGATAATAGCCGAAATAGGTTGTAACCATAAAGGCGAAATGCAGATAGCCAAAGAACTAATAAAGGTTGCAAAAACATTCTGCAACGCTGATATTGTAAAGTTTCAGAAACGAAACAATAAAGAATTATTAACCGATGAACAATATAATGCTCCGCACCCTAACCCTATAAATTCGTATGGAGATACTTATGGCGAACACCGAGAATTTTTAGAGTTTGACTTGGCTCAACATCAAGAATTAAAAGATTATTGCGACGAGCTTGGAATTATATATTCCACGTCGGTTTGGGATTTAACATCGGCAAAAGAAATAGCATCGCTTAACCCTGTGTTAATAAAAATACCATCGGCTTGTAACAACCACTTTGATATGATAAAATGGCTTTGCGAAAACTACAAAGGCGAAATACATATATCAACGGGCATGACTACAAAACAAGAGATTGAAGACCTTGTAAACTTTTTTATAGAACATAAACGAAATAAGGACTTAGTATTATATAATTGTACATCGGGCTATCCTGTTCCGTTTAAAGATGTTTGTTTACTTGACATAACCTTGCTTAAACAGAAATATGCAGATAAGGTAAAAGAAATTGGTTTTTCAGGTCATCATTTAGGAATATCGGTAGATATTGCTGCCTACACCTTAGGTGCAAGTTATATTGAACGCCATTACACCTTAGACCGCACTTGGAAAGGCACTGACCACGCTGCATCGTTAGAGCCTGACGGATTGCGTAAACTTGTGCGTAACTTAAATGCTACTTGCGAGGCTTTGCAGTTTAAGGATAAAGATATATTAGAAATTGAACAGATACAACGCGATAAACTTAAATATAGAAAATAAGTAGTATCAATTATATGCTAATAAAACGACTAAAAAACAACGGCATAGCACTTTTAAAACTAAACAAAGTGCAACTTAAAGCCAAGCAAGAAGTTGATAATAAAATTGCAACTAATCAATATAAATTTGAGGAGATATGTTGCCCTATTTGTGGTAAAACAGATAAAGATGTTATTGGCGAAAAAGATAGATATGGTTTTTATTATCCTGCTAATATTTGTGCGGAGTGTGGTTTAGTTTATGTTAGCCCTCGCATGTCGCAAGACTCATATAATGATTTTTACAATACAGTATATAGGCAGTTATATGTAGGAAAAGAAATTGCTACCGATAAATTTTTTATGGGGCAATACAAAAAAGGTGAACGCATTTACAATTTTATAGCAAATAACACCGATAAATTAAACAAACAAAATCTGTTTGTATTAGAAATTGGTTGTGGGGCTGGAGGAATATTAGAATACTTTAAACAAAAAGGACATAAGGTAAAGGGTATTGATTTAGGACAAGAATATATTAACTATGGCAAAAACAATCATAACCTTGATTTAGAAGTAAATTCATTACAAAACTTTACCCCCAACCAAACCCCTGACATTATTATTTATTCGCATGTATTTGAGCATATCTTGGACTTAAATAACGAAATTAATAATTTAAAAAACATCATAAATAGCAACACTCTTGTTTATATTGAGGTTCCCGGAATTAAAGAGATTCACAAGAATTATAAATCGGATATTCTGCTATATTTTCAGAATGCTCACGTGTTTAACTTTTCATTAGAATCTTTAACCAATATATTTTGCAAAAATAATTTTAAATTATTGTATGGAAATCAATATGTGCAATCAATATTCCAATTAGATGAAACAACTAATACAGAATTTACTTATACATCGGATTACAAAGCAATAAAGGATTATATTTTATCTGCTGAACAAAAAAGACCTTTTTATCCGTTTACAATGCACAGTATAAAACGCACAATAAATCAACGGATATATAATGTAATGCAGATTTTAGGCTTAAAACCTAAACTTTAAAATACTAATTTTATATATTCAGTTTACGTTTAACACGTACTATAATTTTTGAGATAAATTTAATTAAATAACAATTCTTTAAATAATTCATCATCTTTACTTTTAAGGGTATTTTATTTACAATTTTTTTATCAAAAATAGACGTTAATAAAACAATCAATTCGTCAGATAATTCTTTATATTTCAGCCTTTTATAATGTCTTATGTTATCTGCTAAATCTTGTTGTTTTTTTATTATTTTTCTTACATCTAATATATAAGTATTATCGGTTTCTTGCACAAATTTATTTAAAGCCTTATTCATTTCAATATGCCTTTGCTTGGCATTTATTTCATTTGCATTAGGCGAATCTATTTCTGACCCATTAATAAAAATAATAGGAATATCTTTCTTTATAAGTTTGCGTAATTTATGCAAGTTGTTTACAAAATCATCTGGGCTTATTTTACCAATATGTTCAAATTCTTTTCTGAATTTATGGAGCATATCAGCATTTACTTTAATATTGCGTTGCTTATACGAAGTTACAATATTTTCTTCATTATTTGCATCTGTCCAAATAGGCGAATAACCTCCAAAAAGCAATTTAATATTTTTAGTTTTATGCTGATAAAAGTCTTGCGTATAATCCATTAATACGCTATAAAGAAAGCAGTCATAATTCTGATTAAATACCTCTGTTTTATAAAAATTCTCATCTACAAAAGGTATGAAATTTTGATTTGTAATGTAATTTTTGTCTTTCGTATCAAGATAATATGAGTCTAATAAAATTTGTGTATGTTCCTGATGTATAGGCATATTATTGGCGGCAACATAATTAGTTTCCTCCTTTATGTCAATATCATTACTATGAACATAAAATAACATTTGACTTAAATCGCAACCTCCTTTAAATAATATTTTTATTTTACTATTGCCTTGTATAGATTCTTTATTTTCAATAGTTTGACAGTTAATTTCATTTATCCAATCTGGCTTGTTTGTTGTATTAAGTTCTTCAGCAACTTTAGTAATTATGTTTATTGACGGATATTTTAATCGTGAATACACATATTGAGGAATGCCTAAATTTATTATCCTACACGAAAAAACAAAATGTTCTAAACTCTTAGTTTGTTTGTGTAAAGCATAAAAGCCAACAAATCCGTAATCGCCAAACTTATCTATGACCTTTATCAGAGGTCAAATTCGTTATTATTTATTAACTGAATGGTTTCATTTTTATCTATACGCTTTTTTGTAAAGTTCAACTGATTTGTTCGCTCTATTAATTCAGCTACTCTATCAATATGCTCTAATATTTGCTTACCTTTAATTATTTGTATTTTTATTTCAGACGCTCTTAGGAAATCTTTATTATCGGAATATTCTAAACTTTTCTGATGTTTTTCTTCTAATATTTTATAATGTTTTAATCGGCTGTGTTGCTTATCATCTTTCCCTATTAAAGAACTGTGTGTTAATATATTAGGAATAAAATTAGGGCTTTGAATATTTATATTTGGATTATAAAATTTAGCTTCTTTTAAATTTAAATTATTGTCATCTATAAATAAAACATTATTATCTCGTAACTGACACTCTTTTATTAGTTGTTTAATCAAGTGTCCTTTGCTATTCCATTCTATTTTAGGAAAGATAAAGTAATTCCAAACTCCAAGTTCAATTAATTTATTTTTGGCTGGCTCAAAATCGTTTTTAGAAACTATGCTATTCATTATTCCTCTGTTGCATAGTTGTTTAACTATTTTTACATGTTCGTTTATTGGCTCAATACCTTCTTCTGACAACGTTCCCTTCCAAAAAGTTTCGTCTAAATCCCAAATCACAAGTTTTATTTTTTCCATAATTAAATTATTTCATTTAAATATTTAACTAATTTTTCGCTTGTGTTTTTTTCATAAAACTCATTGGCATCAATCTCTTTATTAAAATCTTGATTTAATAATTCGGTAAATTGATTAACGTTATTTGCCATAAAAATATCTTTCCCATTTACCAAATGTTCTGCCGCAGATGAATATTTTTCAGAATGCAATAAAATTGTAGGTTTCTGAAAAAACAAAGCCTCAAATAATACGGTGGAATAAACCGTTGAGTGTATATTGCTTATTTTTAACAGACTAAGTATATTTTCGTGTTCCTCCAAATAAAAATTCTGATGCTGAAATAAATCCTTGTAAAAATCCTTAGCATTATGTTCGGCAGGGTGTGTTTTTAAAATTAGCACATAACCTTTTGGTAATTGGGGCAATAATTCTTTTAAAAACTCCCTATTTGATTTTTGTACGCTATCTTGTCCGCTAAACAGGATTACTTTTTTATTTTTAATAAAATTCAGTAATTCAGTATTTTGCAACGAAATATTTGCCTTGTCGTAAAACTCTAAAAAAGGAGACCCAACTACTTTTATCTGTTCATCTGTAAATATCTTGCTATTTTTTATAAGTTCATCTTTAAAGAAAGAACCGTGAGCAAACAGAAAATCTGGAAAAAAATTATTGCCATAATTCTCGGAGTACGAATAACCTGGATGGTTGTCGTAAATAAATCCGTGTTGTAATTCAACGGTTGGTATCCCAGCTGATTTACAAGCGTTTATTAACGCCATGCGCTTGTAAGTATATGCACACACAATAAACACCACTTTGGGTTTTAAGCGTTGCAATAGTTTGGCGTAATAACTCTGAAAAAGTTTAAATTTGCTTAAAAAGGCTTTTAATTCCTTGTCGGCTATTTCTACACCCAATTGCTCAAATAAGTTATGGAAAGCAGAAAAATCAACATTGATAACGGGCTTTATAAATTTGTTTTTGATTAATAGTTTCTGCGACAACCAATTTTCATAAACCACACGTTTACTAAATGTTGGGGTTTTATATTGCTTAGGTGTAGCCTCAATAATTGTTGCTTTATTAAGCTGTAGTAATTCAACAACAGAATCGGTAAATATGGATAATATTTTCTTTTTATAAACAAAACGTCTATAAGTGGTAGCATCAAAAAACACATAATCACTTTGTTTTATGTTGTGTTGTGTTCTTACATAAAACCAAAAATCAATAATTAGGCTTTTGATAATATCTTTTTTATGCGGTTTTTCATTGTTTGAATGTGGCATCGGCATAAGCCTATTTACCAACATTCCTTGTTTTATTACAGGGTAAATCCATTGTCCGTCAAGCATTATGCCCGATGTGTCGATGCTTTTTTCGATATTTACAAGGTCTTGATAGGTCATCTATTTAGTGTAACGTATTTTTACTTTCCTGATAATATCTTTTATATTATCTATCTCGCTCTTTCTCATGAATTTAAACCAATAAAGCGACAATAAGAATAATATTATTAAACCTAATTTTATTGCTATGCCTTGTATTATGCTAAATGAAAATAATCGTATAACAAAATACAAACCAAAGAACACACCCCAAGTTATGAAAAGCAACAATAAACGAGGATATTCATAAGGGATATAATATGTTTTTTGCGATATAAAAAATGCACTAACGGCAATAATTGCAAAATAAATTAAAGATGTCCAAGCAGCCCCAACAATGCCAAATTTTGGAATTAAAATAAAGCAAATTATTATGTTGATGATTGCCGCAATAATATTCATACGTGCCAAGAATTTATTGGCAGTTTTTACATAAAATATTTTTACTGCAAACATAAAATACAATCCATTTAGCAGATAACTAATTACAATAATCGGTACAATTTTTAGCCCTCCTAAATATTTTTTTGTTGCCAAAAGTAATATTGCTTCTTCAGAAAAGAATATGATTATTAACGACAAAAACAATATAGTTAACGTATAGTAAGTTGTCAGCTTAGAAAAGGTAATTAATGTATCCTCCTTATTTTCTTGTGCTTTTTGATTAAAAAAGGGCGTCCAAGCTGAATTTATCGACATAACAACCATTTGCATAAACGAACCTATTAAAAATCCGATATTAAAAACCGCTGTGGTTTCTAATCCTTGATAATAGTTCACAAAATACCTCCCCGTAAAACCAGTAATAATTCCTGACAAGGCATACGGAACAATAGGCAGAGCAAACCGAAATACTTCTTTTATTAATTTTTTGTCAGGTTTAAATTTTAGTTCGGATATTAAAACAATAATGGCAAAAACCGAGAAAATTGCAGTTACCACAAACTCCGAAATTATCTTACCCATTGCCCCTTTCTGATAATAAACAACTAAAATAATTGTAGAAACTACTATCAATAAGAATTTTAGAAAACTATAAATTCCGAATTGAATGGCTTTTTTTTGCACTTTCAATAAGTTAAGTTTTAACTCAAAGAAAAGTAGAAAAAAAGCTGTAGTAATAGCATAAAAAACAAAAGGATAAAAATCAATATTGGGGAATAAATACGAAAATAAAAACGAACCGAAAATTAGTAAAAGAGCCAACATAAACAGACTAATGGTTGCTGACAGCATAACAATATTACCAACAGCATTTTTTTGCTCAAAGGAATTATTAGGATAATCGAAAAAAAAGCGATTTAAGGTACTACGCATGCCAAAATCAAACAATGCCAACACAACTGTAACCAAAGGTGTAATTATTGATATTATTCCGTAATCTTCCTGCGTTAAGTATCTGGCATATATGGGTATAAGTAATATTCCTACTGCTCTGGTAAGTATTGTAGCTATTGTGTAAATTATACTATTTGACCCTATTTCCTTAATATATTGTCTCATATCTTTTGCAAAAGTATAAGGTAACCTCTAAAAATGCAAATTTCTGCGTTGTTGCTAAGCTTAAAAATACTTATCAATATTTTTGAGCAGAGTAAGATAAAATTTTGTGCTACCTGCAAGTACTTTATCGTCCAAAAAACTATTGTGCCATAGTAAAGTAAACATACCATTAAAACGTTTTATTTCCTCAAGTAATTCATTGACAGATTTTTCAGCTTGTTTAAAGGTTAATTCTCTGTAATTAAATAGCGTTCCGTCCATTACATTAAGCGGATATTGCCATACGTTTATTGGGCAATCCTTTTCAAAATCGTACAATTTAAATGGGTGGCAATACGAGTTACGGAATCCCTCATATTCAGCAAAGCCAAGTGAAAAATCTTCCTTTAATCCACATTTCTGATGAATACGCGAAGTATCAGGTATCTTATATCTTAAAAAATGTTGCCTATTTGCTTCTATCTGCACCCCTGATGCCAATTGTAATTTATTAATACTATTTTGCATTTCTGTTAATGACAAATAAGAATTGTATGTACCATGGATACCTATTTCGCAACCCTTATTCTTCAAAAAACAAAATAGTTTTTTTATCCGTTTATCGGTAAATTTATAATCTACCTCTTTATCTAAATCATTTTTTTCCAAAAAGAAGAAAATATGTCGTGTGGTTGCTTTTGGCAGATGCTCCGTCAAAAAGTCAAAACACCAATAAGGATTGGGGCGGTTTATTATTTTGGCAAAATTGATAAAAGCGTCCCATAATTCCCATACGTCTTGTTTAAAGGGGACTTGTCTTTTTGTTAAGCCGAGCAATTGCTTTAATTTATGACCTACAAAAAAAATGTCGTATTTCGTTACAAAATCAATGTCGTGAGTTAGTATAAAACTTGGTTTTGTGTTTTTTTTCGTTATTTCAAAGTCTTTGTAAAAAAGGTTTAACCCATTTTCAATCCAATCAAAATAATAGTTTACCAAAGGCTTTTTTATACAGTTTAATTTGTATTGTACCGATGCCTCGTACGGATAACGATTATATTTGTCAGGCGTATGTTCTTGTGTTTCTTGATAGCCCGATAGTAAGTAAAATGCCGATTTTAACAAATCGTGCTCAAAGCATAAATTATTTTTATCATCAATAAAGAAAATACTATTGTTTTTGTACGAATTAGGGAATAAAATTGGTGTGTTATCAACATATACAACCTTGTTCAAATTTAAGCTATTATCCGATGCAAAAAAGATTATTTTATTTTCAAACTTACCATTATTATATTCTTCTTTAGATATGTAACAAATATTTTGTTCTGTATTTTCGGGCAAAACAAGCAACTGTTTTATGTGGAATAAAACATAGGATATTTGGTTGCTTGATAGGCGGTTTTGCATTTTGCACTACGTAATAGTAGATGTTTTAATTAAACAATTGTTTGTATTTATCTATAAAATCTTTTGACATTGCATTCCAATTATATTTTTCTAATATTGCTTTTGTTCCGTTTTGTCCCATTTCTATTGCTTTTCGCGGATTATCATATAAAAACTTGACTTTTTCTGCAAATTCTTTTTCATCATCAAAAGTATATGACATTCCTGACTCTGTTTCTGTTACAATTCGTGTTAATGGCTTACAGTTAGATACTAACAAAGGCACTCCAACATACATACTCTGAAATAATTTGTTAGGCGAGGTGCAATCAGTTTGTTCCCATTTTATATGCGGAATTAAAGAAATATCTGCTTGTGATGTTAATCTTATAACCTCATCTAATTGTTTCCAACCCAAAAATTTAACACAATCATTAACCTTATATTTAGAACTTAGCTCTTCCAATACTTTCTGATAACTACCTCTTCCTACAATTATTAATTTAGCTTTTGGAATATTTTGCCTTATTATTTGCATTCCCTTAATAACATATTGTAATCCTCTTTCAATATTTAATGCTCCTGAAAAGAATAAAATAAAATCATCGGAAGCCGTTTTTGTTTTTTGTATATCAATATGTTTAAAATTCTCTATATTTATAGTATTGACTATTACTACCGTTTTGTTTTTTGCAATTCCCAAATTTGTTATTCGCTGTTGCATTTCTTCTACCGTTGTTACTACTAAATCAACATTTTGCAATATGTTCTTTTCATAATCTCGCCATTGTTTTATTGGCGATAATATTTTGCCAATTGTAGTATTTGAATGTGTGGCTTTTTCCAACATTGCCACCCAATTCTCGTGCAAATCAACCACTAATTTAATATTGTACTTTTGCTTAAAGTAAACGCCAACTTTTGTTAAAGGTAGGTCGTGGATATGAATAACATCGAAAGTGTGTTTCGCAAAAATAGTTTTCAGATAGCGTTTCCACCAATTAAAATAAACAGGGAATTTTAATGCCGCCGCACTCGATTTGTAAATAAAAATAGGAACACGCTTACGAAACACATTAATTCCGTCCACCACCTCAAACTCAGGACGATTGCTAAAAGTATAACAAGCTATTGATACATTAAACCCCTCTTTTATAAGCGACTGGGCTTCTTTATATACTCGGTCATCAGGTGGAAACTCCTCGTCCAATACCATTAAAATATGTTTTTGCATAGTTCTTTTTGCATATTGATAATGTTTTACAAAGTTAAATAAAAATTAAGAACCTTTTCATTTTGGCAAAAATAAATCGTTACTCTTACTTCAAAAAAATCATTTTATCTGTAACATTTATTTATTTTGCACGTCTTTATGAAAAAATACCTTGCATGTGAGGCTAATAAGTAAATTATATCTCACTTTGCAACTTAGTCATAAATTTTAAAAGTATTAAACAGACCTTGTCTGTGAGATTTATTAAGATACGTATTTACAACACAATTAATGTATAATAAAATCCACAACAAAGTCATAAATAAACAAATATGAGAAAGATAGTAATTATAGTAAGCAGTTTCGTTTTATTAAGTAGCATCAATTTGTTTGGTCAGGAAGTAAAACCAACAAAAACAAACCAAGATTCGGTAACACATAAAAAAGAAAAATCGACACGAATACGCTTAGGTAAATTATTTGATGTAAATATTATAAACGATGGAGACGACCTTATTGTAAGGCGTAAAAAAATATCCGAATCGCATAAAGAAGGTTATGATGAAATACTTTCAGAATCATCGGAAAATGAAAAAGGTAAGTGCCGAAAATACACATTCAATCCTAATTGGCAAGGCTTAACCATTGGTATAAATAATTATAGTGGCAAGGATTTCTCTGATATTCCAACAGATGCTGAATTTTTAAAACTAAATACTAACAAAGCGGTACAGGTTAATTTAAATCTTTTGCAGGTGGGCTTACCTATAATAAAAAATAACTTAGGATTAGTTACAGGTATTGGCTTTCAGTTTAATCATTATACTTTTAGAAATACGCAAATGCGTTTACATACAGATTCATCATATATATACCATACCATTGACGCCGAAGCAAAAACTGTAAAAAACAAATTGAAAGTATTTTATGCAACCGTTCCTTTACTGTTAGAGTGTAGTTTTTCTGTAGGTAAATACTCTGAACGTTTATACTTTTCAGCAGGTGTTGAAGGGGGACTAAAGATGGTAGCCTACACAAAAATTAAGAACGAGGACAAAAGTAAAACCAAGAGTAAAAACGATTTCCATTTAATGCCATATACTGTTAATTCAATTATTCGTATGGGTTACGATTCGTTTGGTATTTATGCATCATATAGCTTACTACCATTATTCCAGAATAACGAAGGTCCTGAATTATATCCATATTCTATCGGATTTACTTATAATTTTTAAATGAAGATAGATATTAAATAATAATTACAGTATTGTAATGGTTTCATTATCTGTTTATCAAAAAAAATAGGTTGTAAGATCGAAATAAAAAAACTTTACAAGTTTACATTACTTCGGTCTTATGACTTCCGTTTTACTACATTAGTATACAATATGCATTTTATAAACTTGTAGTTAAAATCTTAAAGTATTATTTATTAGGTTAGATAACTCTAATTTTCACTTCTTAAAGTAAGAATAATTTTACTGCTGCTATCACTGTTAAAGTAACAATCATTATTCCACTTACTCGATTTATAACAAGTATGTTACGTAAGCGGAAACGTTTACGGAATTTATCTACTAACGATGATAATAAAAACCACCAAAAACTAGCTCCACCAAAAACTCCTAATATAAGAATGTATTTGTAGTTAATTGTTTCAGCAGGGCTATTAATAAGACCAAACATAGTAAATGCCGCTCCAAAGAAGATAATAGTAAGCGGATTAGAAAGGGTTAAAAAGAATACCGATATAAAATCTTTTATAAAATTATTACGCTTAATACCCGATCTATAATATCTATATTGTTTTATTGGATTATTCAGTATCATGCGTAAACCCAAATACAACAATACAACTATACCTATTACCTGTAAAAATAATTGATTCTTACTTAAAAAATCAGTAATAAAGGTAACTCCAAATACTGCCAATATAGCATATAAAGTATCTGCAGTAGCAGCTCCCATACCTGAAAAGAATCCAAAAAATCTGCCTTTATTTACAGTTTTTTGAATACACAAAACACCTATCGGCCCCATAGGAGCAGATACAATTATACCTATTATTATGCCTTTTAGCAAGAATGCCATGTTATTTTACCGATATCGTATATTTAAAAGTTCAAAAATATAATTTTTTATTTATTTGTAACTGATTTTCAACAATTATATGTTAATATTAAACATATATTGCTAAAATATGTTTTATTTACACTTACAAATTATTGAATAACAACAAAACAATGAACGACCCTAAAGAACTATTAAACCATTTAGTAGATAAATATAACAATATCGGTTTTATTGATAATGACCCTATATCGATACCTCATAAATTTAGCCAAAAAGAAGATATTGAAATATCGGCTTTTCTCTCGGCAGCTATTGCTTGGGGCAACCGCAAAGCAATAATAAAAAGTGCCAACCAAATGGTTTTACTAACCGATAATGCTCCGTATGATTTTATAAAAAATGCCGAAGAATCAGACTTTAAACGGTTTGAAGATTTTAAATACCGAACATTCAACAGTACCGATTGTATATTTTTCTTGAAGAGTTTACAAAACATTTACCTAAACCATAATGGATTAGAAGCTGTATTTAACAAAGGCTACAACAACGACGGAACTATTAAAGGAGCTATTTCATACTTTCGTGATGTGTTTTTTTCAATAGAATATCCTGAACGGACACAAAAGCATATAGCCAATCCGTTAAAAAAATCGGCAGCCAAACGCTTAAATATGTTCTTACGCTGGATGGTACGAAACGACAATAAAGGTGTGGACTTTGGAATATGGAATAAAATACCAACAAAAGATTTAATGCTTCCATTAGATGTTCATTCGGGCAGAATAGGGCGTGAATTTGGATTATTACAACGTAAACAAAACGATTGGATTGCTGTAGAGGAAATAACCAAACAATTACAATTATTTGACAACAACGACCCTGTAAAATATGATTTTGCTTTATTTGGAGTTGGGGTTAATCAAAAATAAAGTTTTTATATTTAACATTTCTAAACAGAAATCATATGGACACCTCCATTCTTGAATCTAAATTAAAAAGATATAGAATTGAATATAAAAAAGACAAAAATAGAATAATTATAGGCACTTATAAAATAGATTACTTAACTTTAATAGGTCTTATATTTTTTCCAATTATTATTGCTATAGGACTATGTATAACAATGATATTTTACAAAGTGAGATTCCATGGAATATATAGCAGAAAAATTATTGCAGGAATTATTTTATTACTTGGCACTGGGTTATTTAATCTTTCCAGAATAAAAAATAATAAACATGCTAACAATAGTATAAAAACCCTTATTTCCAATAAAATAAAAATAAAAAATACGAATGGGGACTATTATAGTTTTGATTCAAACAATATCAAACATTTTGTTTATTATACTAAACAAATAAATGAAAATACTTATGAAGGAACTTTATATATAATTGACAAAGAAAATAGAAAACATCTAATTATAAGTTTTGATGATGAAAATGAAAAATATGTAATAAATGATTTGCAATGGTTTTCGGAATACTTCATAAAATACATAAATTTACAAAAAGTATAAAATAAATGAACAATGTCTTTTTAGAAATCGGGGGTAATTTAGGCGATAAATTAAAGAATATTAATATTGCTAAAGAGCTGATAAATAATAATATTGGACAAATAATAAAAAAATCAAGCATCTACGAAACACCACCTTGGGGCTTTGAATGTAATAATAATTTTTATAATCAGGTACTACAAATACAAACTACCCTAACCGCTAAAGCAGTATTAAAACAATGTAATGATATAGAAAATAAATTAGGGAGAGTACGAGGTAAACAACAATTTACTTCACGCACTATGGATATCGATATATTATTATTTAATAATGAAGTGATAGATGAAGAACCTATATTAAAAGTTCCTCACCCACGCATACATTTACGCAAATTTGTATTAATACCTTTAAATGATATTAACCCACAATTAATACATCCGCTTTTTAACAAAAGTATACAGCAATTACTATCAGAATGCACCGATAACAGTCAATGTATAAAGATTGAATAGATTTATTCCTTTTCGCCGTAAGCTAAATCACCAGCATCACCTAACCCCGGTACAATATACGACTTTACAGTTAATTCATCGTCGATAGCACCTACCCATAAGGTTATTTTATCTTTACCTAAGTGTTTTTGGATATACTCCACACCTTCCTTACTTGCAATAAGCGAAACTATATGAGTATGCTTAGGAGTACCTTTCTGTAATAATGCCCTATAAGCTAATTCCATAGACGAACCTGTTGCTAACATTGGGTCGGTAAGTATTAAAGTTTTATCCTGTATTGATGGCCCTGATATATGGTCACATTGTATTTGGAATGTTCCGTCCTTTTCATATTTACGAAATGCTGAAATAAAAGCATTATCTGCCTTATCAAAATAATTTAATAATCCCTGGTGCATAGGTAAGCCAGCCCTTAATATCGATGCAACAACAATATTATCGGTAAAAACTGAAGTATTAGCAATACCTAAAGGAGTTAGCACTTCTTTTGTATGATATTGTAATTTTTTGCTTATCTCATAAGCAAAAATCTCACCTGCACGTTCCAAATTACGACGAAAACGCATACTGTCAGTTTGTATATCTCTGTCGCGTATTTCGGCTAAAATATTATTAAATAATGAATTCTGAGTGTCTAAGTTTACAAGCATTTCAAATAAAGACTTTAGTTATACTCTGCAAAAGTATTAATAAAATTATAATCTATAACTATAATAGGATAAAATATATCACTATATACTATAAATGTTTATGTAAACTATTGAGGTTTAAAAGAGATAACTGGTATTGGCGAATGGTTTACCATTTGTTGAGCATAAGGCCCTAACCAAAAACTATCAGTTTTTTGGCTCTGTTCTGTCATTATAGCTATTAAATCGGAGTCGGTCATTAAGGCATACTCTATGGTAGTTTGAGTATTGTTATGCCCATACATTTCTTCGTAAATACAATTAATATTTCTACGGTCAAGATATTGCTTTATCTCATTAATATATCCGTTTAATTTATTAACTACACTTTTTTTATTAGTTTCCCTTACTGCTAATATATGTAGTTCAGCATCAAATAGTTTAGCCATTTGTGCCATAAAAGGAACTTTTTGCCTCGACTCTAACGACCTATCAATAGGCACTACTATTTTTCGGATAGATTGTAAAGAAAATATTGTACGGACAGTAACAACAGGACAAACCGAATTACTTGCTACCCTAAATGCATTACTTCCTGACCACATTTCCTCAAAACCCGAAACACCATTAGTTCCCATAACAATAAACTCGGCATCAGCATATTTAGCCTGATTACATATTTCAGTATAGATACGTCCATCTCGTATTTTATAATCAAACTCACCATGCAATACATTTTTATACGTATCTATAATATTCTCAAATTGTTCCGTTATTCCGCTTTTTAATACCTCATCAAAATCATTTAATGTAAATAACGATGAGTAATCAGCATTTTTACGCTTAACATTAATTAAGCGAATATTATATAACAATTTATTTGCCAACAATATAGCATGCTCCAAAGCATGTAAGGATACATCTGAAAAATCTATTGGTACTAAAATATGCTTATTGTTATTTTTCATTATTATGGTATTAATAAAAAAGCTGCTCAAACCCATATTTAAGCAGCTTTTTATATTATCGTTACAAGAATATTACTTTTGACGAATAGCTTTTCGTGTAGAGTAGTTTATTTTTAATGCACTTACTCTTCGTAACTCTTGTTTAATATCTGTTACTATACCCATTTTAGTTTTCTCATCAACTTTAAGTGATGTTGTCATTAAAGGTACTTCTTTTTCGTCCCTTTGCTGACGTTCTGCTTCTATATAATCGGGTATATCCTCAACATTAGCAAATTGGTCGTTAAGCTGAATACGAGGCTCTGTACCATACAATTTTGTAAATTGTTTTTTAGGTGAACCTACATATATATAACTTACTAACGACTTTTTCTCAAGCTTTTTTACCTCAGTTGCCGAAGGTAATTTATTAGCTACTTTTGTTTCTACCTCTTTCATGGTTGTACTAACCATAAAGAAGAATAAAAGCATGAATACAATGTCAGGTAACGCTGAGGTATTAATTGCAGGTACTTCTTTACCACTATCTTTTCTAAATTTTCCCATGATTATTTTCCTCCATAATTTTTAGGTTCTGCCTCTGATATACGCTGAGGATAAATTTTTCTAACAGCATCTTGTCTGTCTTTATCCAAGTCGTCATATCGTTTACCAAATTTCCTAAGACTTATTTCGTCCCTTAATTCATTATATGCTGCAGCTAATTCGTTTTGAGCCTGAATGTATAAACCGTAAGAAGTTCCGCGGTCATTTTGCAGAGATATTACTTGTTTTGACACCTCTACTGTTCCAAAAAATGGAACTTCCTTAACGTCCTTTTCAGGTAAATTTGCCAAATTAGCAGGATTATCTATAAACTCTTTTGCCTCATCTTTCAAATCCTCTATGCGCATTATTTTTCCTTCAACCAATAATTGGTCGTTTGTGTTTATTAACACCACAAACACATTACGCTCTTTAATTTTAGAGTTATCGTTTTTTGCTTGTTGTGGTGGCACAGGTGGTGGCAACATACGTGATAAACCGCTATCGGTATCCATTGTGGTTGTCACCAAAAAGAAAATCAATAACATAAAGGCAATGTCTGCCAAAGATGATGAGTTATATTCTGGAAGTTTTCTTGCCATCTAATTTATGTTTTTATTTTAATGAGCCTCTAATTTCTGTATATATTAAACTTATAAAAGACAAGCCTAAAAGTATATATAGAAGGTATAATAATGCTCCTGACCATTTTGATGTTGCTTCTGTAATATCAAATGGTTTTCCTGCAGCGTCTAATGGAATTGCTCCTGATGCCAAGGCATAAGATACTCCGATAAGTAAAGCTGCTATTGCCAACATTATTAAGCTAGATATAATACTTTTTTTGCTTTTGAACATGTTTGCCAATCCGAAAGCTATTAATAATATAGCTGAGATTGCTGTTAGCCCATAAGTCCATTTTAATAGGATATCTTCATTTATTGTATTTGTAAAAAATAAGATACCAAATAATACACTTATGGCAAATATTGCTATAAATAGAATTTGTACTATTTTTAATGATAAATTTTTATTCATAACAAATATTATTTTTGGCTATATTTAGTTAATATATCTACTAATGATATTGATGCATCTTCCATATCGTTGATGATAGCATCGATTTTAGCAACACAGTAGTTGTATAAAATCTGAAGAATCATAGCTACGATAAGACCTGTTACGGTTGTAATAAGTGCCTGAGAGATACCACCTGCAACAAGTGCTGGAGAGATATCACCTGCTATCTTAATTGCGTCGAATGCAGCAATCATACCAATTACAGTACCCATAAATCCTAACATAGGTGCTAAGGCAATAAATAATGAAATCCAAGAAAGGTTTTTCTCTAATAAACCTGCTTGAACACCTCCGTAAGAAATTACTGATTTTTCAACAACGTCTAAACCTTGGTCAGCACGGTCTAATCCTTGATAGAATATACTTGCAACAGGACCTCTTGTGTTACGGCAAACTTCTTTAGCTGCCTCTACTCCGCCCTCTTGTAAAGCATTTTCAACACTCTCTAATAATTTTTTAGAATTAGTAGCTGAAAAGTTAAGGTAAAGTATTCTTTCGATAGATACGGCTAAACCTAAAATAAGTGCTATAGCTACAACACCCATAAATCCAGCACCACCATCAATAAACTTTTGCTTAAGTATTTGGTGCATACTTTGTCCTTCTATAGCAGCTTCTGCCATATCTTCTTCAGCTGTTGCTTCTTCTTTAACTGTTTCAGTAGCTTTAGCTGTTGAATCTGCTGCAACTTGTTCTGTTGCGTTGTTTTGTGTTGCGTTGTCTTGTGCAAACGTAACATTCGATGTTAGTATTAACATCGACATCATAGCGAATAATGCAAATAATTTTTTCATTGCTTTCTGTTTTTTTTGATTACAAATTTAGTTATTAAATATTAAATAAAAATTAGTAAGAAATAAGGGAATCGAACCCTAAAATATTGCCACCAGACACTTTCTTTATTAAATTAGGTTGCCAAATTACAAAAAAAATATATTCTACCAATTAATTTTTTAAATTTATTTCACCTCGGAGAGATTTTTGTAACTCTAATTTTGTTTCTTCATTACTTAAATTAAGCCCTAATACAAACATTAGCTTTGTTATGGCAGCCTCTATTGTTATGTCGTATCCACTTATAACTCCAGCATTTAGCAAATCTAAACTTGTAGCATATAAGCCCATATTAACTGAGCCAACACTACATTGTGTTACATTTAATATTATTATGCCTTTTTCTACAGCTTTTTTTATTTTGTTAATAAACCACTCGGCTGTTGGGGCATTACCTGCTCCAAATGTTTCTAATACTACTGCTTTTAATCCTTCTGCATTTAATATGGCATCAACTACTGAGGGTTGTATACCTGGATATAGTTTTAATGTTGCTACATTAGGGTTAAGGTGTGTATGTATTTTTAATTCTTCAGTATTATTATATTGTATAACCGATTTATTATAACTAATATGTATCCCTGCTATTGCTAACTCAGGATAGTTGTGTGAACGAAAAGCATCAAAAAACTCGGCACTGTATTTTGTTGTTCGGTTACCTCGGTATAATATATTTTGGAAAAATACACATACTTCAGGTACTAAGGGTTTGCCATCTTCTTTAGCTGCAGCTATTTCTATTGCACTAATAAAATTTTCTTTCCCATCGGTGCGTAACTGCCCTATTGGTAATTGCGACCCTGTAAATACTATTGGTTTATTTAAACCCTCTAATAAAAAGCTAAGTGCTGATGCTGAATAAGCCATTGTATCGGTACCGTGCAAAACAACAAACCCGTCATAATCATCATATTTTTTTTTGATGATAGTGGCTAACTCTATCCAAACTTCTGGTTGTATATCTGAGGAATCAATAATATGTTCAAAGGTAATTGAGTCGATATGAAAGGCAAAATCGTTTACCTCGGGCACTTGCTCTTTTATATGAGTAAAATCAACAGGTACTAATGAACCTGTTTCAGGGTGGGCTATCATACCTATTGTTCCGCCTGTATATATTATTAATACTTTAGAGTCTGTATTCATTATGTTATATTTTAAATATGTTTTTTGCTGTTGCTGTTGTTTGTTCGGCTATTTGTTCTACTGAGATGTTGTAAACTTCGGATAATTTATCGGCTACTAAGCTAACATACGCACTCTCGTTTCGTTTACCTCTGTAAGGAACGGGTGCAAGATAAGGACTATCGGTTTCTAAAACAAGATGTTTTAAATTAATTTCTTTTAATGTTTGGTCTAAATCGGAATTTTTAAATGTTACCACTCCGCCTATTCCCATATTAAATCCTATTTTTATTATTTTTTCGGCTTCTTCGCGTGTTCCTCCAAAACAATGGAAGATACCTGTTAATGAACCGTCTTGTTTTTTCTCTACTATCTTAAATGTTTCGTCAAAAGAGCTACGTGTATGTATAATTATAGGTATATTTAACTGTTTTGCCCAATCTATTTGTATTGCAAATGCATCTTGCTGTTGTTTAAAGTAGGCTTTATCCCAATGTAAATCTATTCCTATTTCTCCTATCCCGTAGAATTTATGTTCTGATAAATACCTTTCAACTATATTCAGCTCATCTTTATAATTAGTTTTAACAGATGTGGGATGTAAGCCCATTAAGGGAACAAATATATCATTATATTCCTGCGATATTTCTATCTGTCGATGATGTGTGGTTCTATCAATAGCTGGTAATACTATTTTACTGATGTGTTGTTCCTTAGCATTGGCAATTACTTGTTCTAAATCCGTTTCAAACTGCTCATCGTACAGATGTGAATGTGTATCTATTAATTCCATTTACTTATTTTTAATTATAATAACCTTTACAAAGGTAGCAAATTCTTGTAGCCTGTTTTCATATGTTTAAAATTTATAGCCATGTTTCGTAGTGATACAAATTTTAATAATGATTATTGTGTGTCTCAATAATAATCTCAGACATGGTCTGTTTAATCATATATAATTGTCTATTTAAGGCTAATTCATACTTAAATTTTTGCAAAAACCTTACCTGGCAAACATTTTACTACACCCATAAATTCTAAATTAAGTAGCAATGCTGATACTTTTGCCATATTAAACCCTGATTTTCGACAAATTAAATCAATATTCATTTCGTCGTTGGTGTCAAATACTTTCATCAGTTTTTCTTCATCTTCGGAAAGATTAATTATTAATGGTTTAGTTTGCACTTTGGAGCTATTTTGTTCCCAGCCTAACATATACTCAATATCCTTAGCTGATTGTAACAACACTGCTTGATTTGTTTTTATTAGATGATTACAACCACTTGAAAAACGGTCAGTTACTCTACCTGGCACAGCAAAAACCTCTCTGTTATACGAGTTTGCAATATCAGCAGTTATTAACGAACCTCCTTTTGCATCGCTCTCAACAACTATTGTGGCCTCGCTTAAACCCGCTATAATCCTATTTCGGCGGACAAAATTATTTTTATCGGCAAACATTGAGCTAAAAAACTCTGACAATATTGTATTGTCATTTACCATTTGCTTTGCTATTTGCTTGTGTTCAGCTGGATATATTGTACTTAAACCATGACCAAGCACCGCTATTTTTGAAACATTATTCTCTAAAGCCGCTTTATGTGCAGCTATATCAATTCCAAAAGCTAAACCACTTACTATACAAATATCATTATGTCTGCTTTTTAAGTCGCTTATTAGTTGGTTGCAAAATTCTATACCCCTTGGCGTTGCATTACGAGTACCTACTATACTTAAAAATTTATGATTTGGGTTAATTGTTTTCCCTTTGGTGAAAAATAATAACGGACAATCGTCACTTTGCTTAAGTAGGTAAGGATAATCATCATCAAAAAACGTTGTTACATTGATGTTGTATTTATTAATAAATTCAAGCTCTTTATCAGCATCTGCTAATGCTTTTTCGCGACATAGTTTTTTTACTGTACTTTTACCAAACCCTGGAATTTGCAGTAAATCTTTTTCAGTAAGTTTAAATACATTTTCAATACCACCAGCATACGATATTAATTTGCGTGAATTAACACTACCGATGCTTGGCATAGCCCAGATAGCAAGTAATTCACGTATGTTTTTGTGTAAAGGCACTGTGTTAATTCTTTTCGTTCATTATTTTTAATATATCTAATGCTTTGGTTATTTTATTTATTTCAGCTTGGCTCAAACTAAGCAAACTAACTTTTGAAAAATTAGCAATTCCCCCTGGGGTTTTCATTGATAAAACCAAACTCTTTTTTATACCAAAAAACGATTCTTTTATCTTATAATTATAAAAATCTTCTGTTTTTATTAAAATAGAATTTTTTTCGGAAGGCAGTGGACTAAGCGATTTATAACGTAAACGTATTTTGTCAGGAGCAATATAAATGCTAATATAATAAAAACGTAATATAGCCATTACAATAAGGAATACCACTAATACACCTCCCATCATAATAGCTAAACCAAAATCTTTAGTGTCGGACAGTAAATAAATAAGTGCTGTTATTATAATTACTAATGATGGTATAGCCATGTAGATTATTCGTATTTTTGATGCTCGAGTTGCATTATCTAACTGCATATTATTCAATATTTTAATTTATAAACTATCTTTTGCTTTTAAAAAATCTTTTTAATAATTCGGCACATTCTTTTTCCATCACTCCACCAACTAATTCTGTTTTAGGGTGAAGAATATTTTTATCTAAAGTATTAATACCTAATCTTTTGTCCTCTGCTCCATATACTATTCGGCTTATCTGCGACCAATAAGCTGCTCCTCCGCACATAATACAAGGTTCAAGCGTAACATACAAAGTACAATTATTCAGATACTTACCACCCATATTATTAGTGGCAGAGGTAAAAGCCTGCATTTCAGCGTGCGCAGTAACATCGTTAAGCGTTTGTGTTAGGTTATGTGCTCGTGCAATTATCTTATTATTGCAAACAATAACAGCACCCACAGGCACTTCCTGCATATCGTAAGCTAACTCAGCCTGTTTTAGTGCTTGTGCCATAAAGTATTCGTCGGACAATTGCATTTTACTTTTATTTTTTTAATTGTAAATTTTTAATATTACTTTCGCAAAGTAAAATAAAAACATTAAAAAATAAAAATATGTATAGAACTCATACTTGTGGCGAATTAAGAGCGTCGCATATTAACGATAGTGTAACATTATGCGGATGGGTACAAAAGACTCGTCTGTTAGGAGGAATGACCTTTATTGATTTAAGAGATAGATACGGAATAACACAATTGGTTTTTGACGATTCAAAAAATCCGCAAGTAGCAAATAAAGCTCAAGAATTAGGACGCGAATTTGTTATACAAATAAAAGGAACGGTGATAGAACGCGAAAGCAAAAATAAAAAAATACCAACTGGCGAAATTGAAATAATGGTTAACGAACTAATTGTTTTAAATAAGTCAGAGATGCCTCCTTTTACTATTGAAGACGAATCGGACGGTGGAGATGAGTTACGCATGAAATATCGATATTTGGATTTACGACGTAACCCTTTACAAAAAGCCCTTGCCCTACGCCATAAAATGGCAGTGGAGATTCGCAATTATTTAAGTAATCAAGATTTTCTAGAAATAGAAACTCCATTTTTAATAAAATCGACACCTGAAGGAGCTCGTGATTTTGTTGTACCTTCGCGAATGAATACAAATGAATTTTACGCATTACCTCAATCGCCACAAACTTTTAAGCAATTACTTATGGTGTCGGGTTACGACAGATATTTTCAAATAGTAAAATGCTTTAGAGATGAGGATTTACGTGCCGACCGTCAGCCTGAATTTACACAAATAGACTGCGAAATGGCTTTTGTGGAACGCGATGACGTATTAAACGTATTTGAGGGTTTAACCAAACATCTGTTAAAAGTTATTCGCAATGTTGATTATACCAACGACTTCCCACGCATGCCATACTCCGAAGCTATGGAGTTATACGGTAGCGATAAGCCTGATATCCGTTTTGGTATGACCTTTAACAACATTACTGATTTAGTTAAAGGTAAAGGGTTTAAGGTATTTGACGATGCCGAATATATTGCAGGAATTTGTGCAGAAGGCTGTGCATCGTATTCAAGAAAAGAATTAGATAAACTAACCGACTTTGTTCGCAAACCACAAATAGGTGCAAATGGATTAGTTTATGTAAAAGTAAACGAGGACGGCTCATTTAAATCAAGCGTAGATAAATTCTTTAACCAAGAACAATTAAATGAGTGGGCAACACAAATGAATGCTAAAAAAGGCGACCTATTACTTATTTTAGCTGGTAACAAAAAGAAAACACAAACTGCTTTATGTGAGTTACGTTTAGAAATGGGTAAACGCCTGAACTTACTTGACGATAATGTATTTGCTCCATTATGGGTTGTTGATTTTCCTTTATTAGAATGGGACGAGGAGTCGCAACGCTACCATGCTATGCACCACCCATTTACATCGCCAAAACCTGAACACGAGCATCTATTTGATACCGACCCATCACAAATAAATGCTAATGCTTACGATTTGGTTATTAACGGAGTTGAAATTGGTGGCGGTTCAATACGTATACACGACAAAGAGTTACAGGCTAAAATGTTTAAAGCATTAGGTTTTACCGATGAGGAAGCACAAGCACAATTCGGATTTTTAATGAATGCTTTTAAATACGGAGCTCCTCCGCATGGTGGTGTAGCTTTTGGTTTTGACCGTTGGGTAGCTTTATTTGCCGGTATGCACTCTATACGCGATACTATTGCATTCCCTAAAAATAACTCAGGTCGCGATGTTATGATCGATTCTCCATCAACAATATCAGAACAACAACTAAAAGAATTGCAGTTACAGTTACAAGTTTTAAAATAGTTTGTAGTATTTAGTATTAAAATCCCTCAGAGTTAAAAAAATCTGAGGGATTTTTTTATTTGGTGAAACAAAAAAGCATTGCTAATAGCAATGCTTTTATATTTTTATATTAAATTATTTACTAGAAAGTAAACATAAAATAAACTCCTGCTGATGGACGAACACCTGTTGCTGTTCCATAATCAGTATCTATATCTGAATAATTATCTGGAGCGTCATTATCAGTTTTATCTAAAGTAATAACTTCTGTTCCTCCCCAAGTTTCTGATTGGCTTTGTTCTCTACCATCAAATGAGAAATGACCCATTAAATGTCCTTCAATACCGATACACATTTTTGGTGCAAAATAATACTCTACTCCTACAACTCCTCCTAAGAATAAGTGATTCGTTCTTTTAGTTGAGTTTAATAAACGATTATTTCCAGTCCAAACAGAAGCATCAGCAACAGTTGGTTTTTGGTTTATTTCAGTAATATTATTACCATAAGTATACTTATGTTTGTCTACCTCTAAACCATACCCCCCAAGAGCTCCTGCAAATCCACGTAATCTGCCATAACCTCTATACTTTTGTACTCCTACCATTAAAGTAAAGTCTTCATCTTTATATTTGTGAACATCTTTAACTTTAGCTTGACTTGTTGGGTTTGTCATAGCTTCTTTATCATCTTGTACAAAGGTTCTATCTACATCTTTATTTCTGTGCATATCAAAATTTACACGTAAAGCCATATCATCACTTAAAAAGTAACGACCATAAATATTAGTTTGTGTAATATTTAAAGGATTAGAAGCTGTTTTTCCAAAAACATTACCCATATATTCTAATATTGGTAATGCATTTACACCGATTGATATATCACCAGCTTGTGGTAATACATAATCTCCTTTTTTACTGTAAAGTGATTTGCTTTCTGTTCGTGTCTTGTTTTGCGTTGTTTCAACAGCCTCTTGAGCTAACACGCCTAACGACACAAAAAGCATAAGCACTATTAATTTTATTTTATTCATACCTTGATATTTTATAATTAGTTATATTAGTCTTCTAATTTTGTTTTATGAGTACATGTTATTTTAAGAGCTTTATTGTCATAAGGCTTAACTGTTTCAGAACCATTGCCATCAAACAGATAGTTAAATGAATCTGAACCATTATCATAGTCATGCTCAAAACCAACTACTCTAATTTGATACTCAACACCTGCACTTGGAGCTTCTAAATCAGCAACTACTTTACCTCCAGATACTGTAAATACTTTAATTACATTACCTGTTTTAATATTAGCGTTAAAGTCTTTATAAGGAGCTTCAAATACTACTTGTGTTCCGTCTGGAACTTTTTCAGGATCTTCACCAAATTCATAAACAGCTTCAATAATACAAGTTACTTTACCTGTATTATAGTTGTCTAATACTAAATCCGAGTTTTCTGCATCTTTTTTACAGCTCGAAAACATTGCAACAGCACCTAGTGCTACAGCAATTAAAACATTTCTAAATTTTGTCATTTTTTAAAATTTTAAATTAATAATTATTTTTTATCTGACAAAGATAAGTTATTTAATTTTAATAAACAATACTAAATTAGTGAGCGTATATGTTTTTTGAGTAAGCGTAGGGTTTTTTTGAGTAAACGTATATGTTTTTTGAGTAAACGTTTTTTTTAAAAGCCTCAATTTTAGTGTTTTTTTAACATCTTTTTCTGCTTGATTAAACAAAAGTAGCCTTAAAAACTCAGAATAATTTCACTCAAAACTAAATTATAGGTTGCAATTTATTTTTTGCAATAACAAAACATCTTCCCAGCCATCTATTGTTTTTAGCCATTGCTTTTTAGTACCGACAACCTCAAAGCCTAATTTTACAAATAATTGCTTACTATTAATATTTGTAGCATTAATTTCACAATGTAACTGATGTAGCTTTAAATAATCAAAGGCATAAGTGCTAATAATTTGCAAAGCCTCGGTTGCATAGCCTTTATTCTGGTCTTCTCTTTTTTCTATAAGAATACCAACGCCTGCTCGCATATTAAAGGCATCAATGTCAAATAAATCAATTATTCCAACGGTTTTATTTGTGTTTAAACATTCTATTATTAAGCGTAGTTGCTTATTTGCATATATATCGTCTTGGTCTTTATCAATATATACCTGTATGGTATGTTTTGACATTGGGGCAATTGTATTACTTACTTGCCAATTACTCGTGTTGTTTTCGCAACTATATACAAACTCAGCATCTTGTGGTTCTAATGCTCGTAGGCGTATTTTATTTCCTGATAATTGTAACATTGTTTTTAATTATTTCGGTATTTATTTTTTTCTACAATAAAAGCTGTAGGATAACCTTTATCTATAATCTCATTAAGTATTTGCTTTGCAGATATTTTACCTATAAATTCTCCGTAAAAATAACGAGTGTATCCGTCAGAACAAACTTGCTCGCGTACATCTAAACCTTTAAAGTATTTTTTGTCGGCTTTTTTACGCAAAGCACATAACTGTATTGTATATACTTGCTTATCGGTTGAAGACATCTTGCTTTTATAGAAGTTACTCGATTTTTGTACTAATTCGTTATACTCTAAACTACTAATGATTTTAGCATCAGGGAAACCTGCATCAACCACTAAATTCATAAGTTGCAAGGCATCCGATTTATGTTTAAATTGCCCTACCGTATACAAATAGCCCCCTGGCGATTGAAACATCCATACATTATTTATATTTTCGCCTGACTTACTAAAATACGATACTGGTAATACCTTTTCTGATTCCATTAACATTATTGTATAAGTTAATTTCTCCTTATAAAGCAATTCATCTGGAACATAAATATTCTCAACTGTTACATTTGCATTGCTCGGATTGGTTATTTTTATATCTACCCTTCGGTTTAATCGCCTTCCTTCGGGATTATCCGAGCCATCTGGATTTGTATTTATTGCTATAAAGTTGTCCTTTCCTGCCCCTTTGGTTATAAAACGATTAGCCTCAACTCCCTTATTGTTAATGTAATTAACAACGGCTCTTGCTCTAAGTATTGATAATCGTTTATTATATTCGTCGGAGCCATGTGCATCGGTATTTCCTACTACTTCAATATATAATCCTGAGTTTTTGTTCATTAAGGTGGCTAATTTTTCAACCTCAAGTGTTGCTTCGGGCGTTAGCGAATGACTGTTATAGTCAAATAATATACTTTTTATTGAATAATATTCGCCTGTGCTAACTTCAAGTGGTTCTAACTGAATATTGGTAAGTACATCTGGGTTTTGTTCACTTTTACTTATAAATATTGACTTCTCAACAGGCTGATAGCCATCGCCATAAACTTTAACTTTATAAGAGCCGTGTTTGATTTTAGTTAAGAACTCGCCATTTGTAGTGTTTGGACTGATTGCAGCTATTACCTCACCATTAGGTTTTGATACGTGAATATAAAATGACTCATCAATATCCTTATTATCGCTTAATGTTAATTGACCTTTTAAATTATATTCCGATGGTACAACTATCTTTTTAACAGCTGGTTTTGATGCTGTTGATTCATTATTTGATACTGAACTATCATTTGACATTGAATTATTATCCTCAATAGAGTTTGTATTGTCTGAGTTATCTATATTATCGGCAACCACATCTTCTTCAACAGGAACTTCGATAATTCGCTCGGTTTGAGGATAAGTTATTTTAAATATTTTAGAATGAGCCTCTCCTTCAGGTATCCTTGCCATATAAGCCTCCTCGCCCTCTTCTCCTATCGGAACATAGAATAAGTCATCTGCTGCTGAGTTAACTGGATAACCTAAATTCTGAGGTTGCGACCAATTACCAGTTGCATCCTTTACGGATTTGAAAATATCGTATCCTCCCATGCTATTATGAGCCTCCGATGCAAAATATAATGTTTTACCATCTTGCGATATAAATGGTGTTTCTTCCTCAAATTGTGTGTTAATAACATCGCCTAAATTAGTTGGCGAACCCCAACGTCCTTTTCTGTCTTTATACGACACATAAATATCCTTACCGCCAAAGCCTCCTTCTCTATCGCTAACAAAATACATTGCTGTTCCATCTTTTGTTAAACAAGCATGCGTTTCATTATCACGAGAATTTATACCCTTGCCTAATTTTTTAACTTTTGACCACCTTGTACCTTCTTTTTTACTAAAATAGATATTACCTATTCCATAGTCGTTATGATAAAGTAACATGTAGTTTCCTTCATAATTTAATGCTAATGATGAGTAATACCCATCAGAAACAATATCAAATGATATGTCTTTAAATTTACCCCATTCATGTCCATCATATTCTCCATAATATACTATGTCAAAAAAGTCTTCTTGCTTTGTGTCAGGGTCTCTTACCTCTTGATAGGCTGTAAATGCAAACGACTTTCCATTACCTGCGATGGCTGGATTATAGTTTCTTCCTGTTTCGCTAAATGGCACAAGTTCTTCCTCAAACCTTATAGGGTTTTTCATCATTTCTTTTGCCGTATTACAGCTTTTTATTTGTAAATCAACAAATTCATGATAATAGATGTCAGACGGAGCAAGTGTAGATTTATATTTCTTATACGTTTCAATAGCTCTATCAAAAACATGATTAATACGATATGCCTTAGCTAAATAAAACCATGCTTCTTCGGGTGCTCGTTCCTCTTTATAGTTACCTTCTTTTACTTTACCAGATACATTTTTTACTGCCTTCTCTAAATATGGTATGGATTGTTTTATTTGGTCGGGCATACTAATGTAACACATTCCTATTTTAAAGTTTATGTTTGCATTATCCCAACCCTTATCTATTATTTGAAGATAAACTGGTAATGCTAATTCATACTCCTCATATAAAAGGTGTTCTTCAGCTTTTAAGAATAGATTTTTTATTTCTTTTACATTTTGAGAATACCCTACTATACTAAATAAGGTGATACATATTAGTGTAAGTAACTTTTTCATCCGTTTATAATTTATTAATGTGGTATTTTGTTAATGCGATAATATTTTAGAAATCAGTTTAATAATAATTTTGCTACGCATGTAAATATTATAGATTATAATCACAATAATTACAACTATAATATTAGCTATTTTTTATTATTTTATCAGATATTATCCTTTACGCTTAGCTATTAATAAAAGAATAAGCAATATTAAAAATCCTAACATTCCATATTTGAATAATGGCTTGCTGAAGAAACTACCTTCTGACTTATTATCTGTAACTTCTTTTTGTGCAACTTCTTCATTAGTATTAGTAACATCAGCATTTGTCTCTTCCGATGCTTTTACCTCATTATTTATAGGTTTTTCATCAGAACTATTGTCAGTTATTACCTCTTCGTTAACTATTTGGTTGTCATTATCAGATTTTTCTTCAATCCTATTTTCAGCCATTTCATCAACTTCAGATTTTTTTATCTCTTTGTTATCAGCTTTGACTTTATTATCAACCTTTGGTTCTTCTTTTATTTCTTTTTGTAGTACTAATTGCTCTGTATCCTTTTGTTTTTTTGGTTCTTTGGCAACAACTTTAGGCTGATTGATGTTTTTCTCTTCTTTTTTATTATTTGTAACATTTGATATGTCTGAACTAACCAAGCGTTTTTCTGGCTTTGGCTTTTCTTGCGTAACCTTTTCTGGTTTTGGTTTTTCTTGTGTTACCTGCTCTTTTGGAAGCTCATTTTGCTTTGGTTTATTTTGCTGTTCTTTAATAGTTGAACTCTGAGTTGGCACTTCTACTGTGTTTTGTTTTTTGTTATCATCAGCTACATCTGTTTGTAATATAGGTAGATTCTCCTTTTCCTCTTTAACATCACTTGACGATGTTTTTTTGTTTGGTTTTGGTGCTGGATTTGTTATTACAATATTTTGAGAACCTGTATTTTCAGCTATAGGTTCATCTTCATTATTAGTGCCATTGTCAGTAATTGGATTTGTATTATTATCTTCTTCGATATTAATTTTTAAAGTATCGTTATTTTGATTTATGCTAGGAGTTTCCTCTTTATAAGCACTAGTTCTGTTTATGATAATATCTTTATAATTTACAACCTTACCCGATTGTTCATAAGCCGCTGCTGGTACTTGTATTATATCGTTAATTGTTCCATAATTAGATGATTCCATTTCCACCTTATAAGTTTTACCTATTGGTAATATAATAAGGAACTTTCTAGTTGTTGCATCTGGGGTATATACTCCAACTAATTCATCATCTATACTGTAAACTGTAACTGTTGCATCGTCTAATAATTGGTTTTCGCCTAATTGGGCAATACCTGCAACAACGGTTTGGTTACGTATATTTTTTTCTGATAAGTCTATTCTAAATAAATCATACTCTCCTAAACTATTATTGGCAAACGACGAATAGTAGGCACGACGTCCGTCAACTGATGGTATGTAATAAATATCATCATTAGGCGTATTAATAGGATAACCTATATTTTTAGGTTTCTGCCATTGTCCGTTTACATTTTCACTGCTAAAAATGTCAAAACCACCCATTGTTTTATGTCCTTTTGATGCAAAAAATAATGTTGTGCCATCTGGGTGTAAATAAGGACCGTCCTCATCGAAAGGAGTATTAATATCAGGCCCTAGATTTTGAGCTTTACTCCATTTTCCATTAGGTAATTTACGTACTCTGTAAATATCTAAACCTCCGTATCCGCCTTTTCTGTCCGATGTAAAATATATTTCTTGTTGGTCGAACGACATACATGCATGGGTTTCCTTATATTTAGTATTTATTGGCTTTGGCATCGGTTGTGGAACACTCCATACCGTATCGTTAAAGGTACTTATATATATATTTCCATCGTTGCCATCATCTTTATATATAAATAAATGTTTTCCGTCAAACGACAAGCCAATTGATGCCTCATGAGTTTTTGTATTTATATTTGTACTGATTGGCTCTGCTTTTTGCCATTCATCATTTTTATATTTACTTATAAAAATATCTTCAAAATATTGTCCGTCAGCGGTTTGGGTATTTCCTGTTGTTCCTTCGCGTTGCGATGTAAATATAAGTGTTTGCTCATCGCCTGATATAACTGGGCTATGCTCAATATAAGGAGTGTTTATGTTTACACCTAAATTAGATACTGTCATATCTACAGGATTTAACACCAGTTCTTTAGCTGTATTACAACAAGCAATTTCGTAATCAATTTCTTCAATAAATTGTTTCTCAGAACTACCAATTTCCTCTTTTAGTTTTAAGAAGGTTTTTATAGCATCATCAAAACGATAATTTACCATATACGCTTCCCCTAAAAAGAATAAGGACTCGATAGGTGCTTTTTCTTCATTAAGATCAAACGTTTGATAATCAATAGATGTATTTGTTATTGCCTTTTCTAAATGTGGTATCGCCTTTTCCTTATCGTTTGAAGTGTTTAAATAACAAAAGCCCACTTTAAATTGCAGGTTAGCATTATCCTCACGTGTTTTTAACAACTCAAGGTATATGTCTAAGGCTTTATAATAATTGCCTTCTTCAACAAATTGCTCTGCTAATTGATACTTATCAATATCGGTAGATGATGCTTTTACTGTAAGTAATCCGAACAGTAAAATAATAGATGAAAATATTAATTTTGTCTTGTTCATTGTCGTAAAAAAAATTTTAAGGTTGCAAGTTACACAAAACCTTTGTATTAAAAAAAATATCCTACATTATTATTAACTAATTAGATTGATATCGGTATTTTTTAATTAAAAAGTATATTTTTGTGTCAAAATAAAATATTATGATATTAGATTATATAAATTGGAATGCTGACCCTGAAATATTTACCATTTTTGGGAGAGGAATACGTTGGTACGGATTATTATTTGCAATAAGCTTCGTATCAAGTTACTATATACTATTAGATATATTTAAGAAAGAAAATCTGTCGCAAGACTTATTGGATAAACTTACAATGTATGTCTTTTTAGGAACTCTATTAGGAGCTCGTTTAGGACATTGCTTGTTTTACGAACCTTCATTTTATTTATCGCACCCACTTGAAATATTATATATTTGGAAAGGCGGTTTGGCAAGTCACGGTGCTGCCATAGGTATAACTTTATCGTTATATCTGTTTGCCAGAAATCAAAAACGTAAATTTTTATGGGTATTTGACAGGGTAACCTTAGTTGTACCATTAGCTGGAATGTTTGTTCGTTTAGGCAATCTGCTAAACTCCGAAATTGTTGGCAAACCTACCGACTTACCTTGGGGTTTTGTTTTTAATCGCTTAGGCGAAGATTTTGCAAGACATCCATCGCAATTATATGAGGCAATAGGGTATTTAATAATATTTGCTATATTATATTTACTATATAAAAAGAAGAATGCTTTTGATAATTTTGGGAGAATATCAGGTTGGTTTTTAACATTACTATTCGGCTTCCGCTTTTTTATTGAGTTTACAAAGGATGTACAAGTAGATTTTGAGAAAAACATGTCGCTTGATATGGGACAATTATTAAGTATTCCATTTGTCATTATTGGTATTTTCCTTATATGGTATTCTAAAAAGCATGTGGCAAAAAATTAAACTACTACACGTATGAACTCAAATGTAATTAAATGGTTTACAATAATATTAGGCATAATGCTATTAACCTCAGCTTGTGAAAAAGATGCTGAACCAAAATATGTATTACCTAAGGATTATTTGCCTGCCTTTCCAGGGTCGTTTTGGGATTATACTAATGGAGAAAGAGTAATTACATCGCAAGAGTATGAATTGCACAGTTACCAAAAAAGCATAAACTCAACCGAAGAAACCCCTGAACAATATGTGCCTGTTTACGGAGGAAACTATCTTTATGAGTATAGTATTATTCAGCAATCAAATAAGTACCCACTAAAACAATTATTGGCAGAAAACGTAGGCGGTGCTTGGGAAGTAAATTTTATAAATAATACCAAAATTTTACGCCAAGTTATAGAAAAAAAGGATTCCGTTATCATTCCTTTTCCTCCGTTTACTAACCCTATTGACTCGGTTATAAAAGACGTTGTGGTAGTTGTTGAGTTTTTAGACTCATTGGGAGCAAAACGATGGAACACAAAAGAGTATTATGCAAAAAATATAGGACTAATAAAAGTTGAAGCTAATAACCCTTTCGACACAATGCCTCCTGTTTTGATAAAGCAAATTCAGAACTATCATATTAACAAATAGTACAAGGCTGGTAACCTGAAATTAGCTAATCTAAATTATTGAATATATGGTATTCCCTTTTTGGTATAATGGCGAAGTAATATCTTATAAATCAGATGATTTAGACTACAGCAACTTGCTTTACGAAATAACAAAAAAGAATTATGGCAAACAAATAGATTCCGATAATTTTGAATGGCAAATAAAAAAAGGACTTTTTAATAATGTTATCCCTGTAAAAATAAAGGTTAATACCGACAATATATCTGTACATATAAGTTATTACGTGTCGCTATTTGAGTCAAATATTTTACTTTTATTTGGATTGTTATTCTCGGTTTTCTTTTTTATTAGCGGACAACCCCATTTAATATCTACACCAATAATATTAGGTGTAACCGCTTGGTTTATAAATACAATACGCATTATATTTTATGTAAAAGAACAACTTAAAACATTTAGTAAATTTGACAATAATATTAGCCGACAATACCTATGGGGAAAACAACAAAAATGGATAAATGAAGAACATTTATGTCCTGCGTGTGGAGAACCTTTAAATCCTTATTCGTCAAGCTGTACGCAATGCCGATTGAATGTTAAAAATACGAAAAATAAACCTATTAATAAAGCCAACTTAACTTCTGAAAAGAATATTAATTTTGAATATCAGTTAAAGAAACGTAACAAGGGTTGAAGTAAGAAGTAGAGCTTCTTTTGAAACATTGTTTTTTGCACTTCTAACTTTTTGAAGAAATTACCAAGACTTTTCTCAAAGTTTACATCCCCTACTATATCAATTTATTTTTTATCCGTAATGCTTTTTATATAAAACTGATTAAGCACTTCCTTTTCGCAAAGCACTATATTTAGTTGTATCTCGGTAAGTTGATTTATTATTGCTAATAACGGAAATTCATAAAAATTTTGATACTCCCAATTCTTTTCATATTTACGATTACTTAAATTATAAACATCAGTATTTAAGGTAATATCAATAAAACTGTTTAGCTTAATATTATTACTATCGCAAATGGAAATGATATGTTTTTTGTAGTGGTTTAATTTAGTTTTTAGCTCAGTAGCTTTTTTATGTTTTTTTAGCATAAAGCGTTTGCCTGAATTTATCTCTACATTAGATTGTATGTGGAATAAATTGGTTAAGCGTTCACCCTCAAAAACCTTATACCTATTGCCTTCAACTCTATTTATTAATGCTACTTTTAATACATAAATATATTCATTAATATCTTTTGTAGATTGATGTAGTTCAGCTATATACTTACTTGTTTTTTTATTAGATATTATTACACTATCTGAAACTAAAATATTATAAGTGCTGTCATTTTGTGTGGTAATATTTTCAATAAATAAAGTTTTAGTATGATTGTTAAGGTTAAACAAACGCATTACATTTCTGTTTATAGAACTTGATATTAACCCTATAATAATAAAAATACTAAATATTAAAACTGGGAACCACGTATATATTGACGTTTCATAAAACCGCCTATAAAAGATAATAAGTGTGAGTATTGCCAACAATAATATAGCTCCACCCACATAAATAAGAATAATACCTCCGCCCCAACTGACAATAAAAAAGGATACTCCTGTTAAAAAAATAAAGAAACCAATGCCTCCAAATAATAAAAAAGTACCTATCCTATTCTCTTGATGTTGCTTAAATATATTAAAGAATAAAGGAAGTAAGTAGCCTATATTAAACGATAAGAAACTTACTAAAAATAAGACTTTACCTGCAACATAATCATTGTTAGTAAATATTGCACCTAATAACAATAAAAATGCTGAAAAGTATCCCCATATTAAAATACCTTTATTCATATGCTAATGTGTTAATTTGATAATGTGGTAATGCGGTAATATGTTAATAGAATAAAAATTTAAAATTTTTAGTCTATAATCATTTTTAATTCTTCATTCTTAATTAGCTCATTACACATTAAAGCGGAAGTGCATAATATCACTATCTTGCACTACATAATCTTTACCTTCAATTGCTATTTTACCAGCCTCTTTACAAGCCAACTCCGACCCTAAACTAATATAATCGTCGTATTTTATTACTTCGGCTCTGATAAAGCCCTTTTCAAAATCGGTATGAATAATACCTGCACATTGTGGAGCTTTCATCCCTTTCGTAAAAGTCCACGCACGAGTTTCTTTAGGTCCTGTGGTAAAATATGTTTGCAAGTTTAATAACTTATATGCCGATTTTATTAGTTTTGCTACACCTGCCTCCTCTAATCCTAAATCATCTAAAAACATTTGTCGCTCCTCATAACTTTCTAATTCAGCAATATCCGACTCTATTCCTGCTCCTATTATTAATATTTCCGCATGTTCTTGCTTAGCAATGTCCTCAACTTGCTGGGTGTATTTATTTCCTGTTTTTACCGATTGCTCATCAACATTGCAAACGTAAAGAATAGGCTTGTCAGTAAGTAAGTGTAAATCTGTTAAATATTCTTTTTTATCCGCCTCGCTAATCTCTATTGTTCGTGCCGATTTACCTTCAGACAACACTGCTTGATATTGCTCTAAAAACGACATTGTTTTTTGTGCTTTTTTATCATTGCCAGTACGAGCTTTATTGCGTATTTTACTCATACGGTCTTCTATTGTTTCAAGGTCTTTTAGTTGTAATTCTGTATCAATAATTCCTTTATCGCGAATAGGATCTATTGAGCCTTCAACGTGAGTAATATTATCATCGTCGAAACAACGTAATACATGCAAAATAGCATTTGTTTGCCTTATGTTTCCTAAGAATTTATTACCTAAGCCTTCGCCTTTACTTGCTCCTTTAACTAAACCTGCAATATCAACAATTTCAACAGTTGTTGGTATTGCCTTTTCTGATTTGGTTATTTTCATCAGCTCGTTTATTCGCTCGTCAGGAACTGTTATAACTCCTAAATTTGGTTCTATTGTACAAAAAGGGAAGTTTGCCGATTGTGCTTTTGCATTTGATAAGCAATTAAATAACGTAGATTTTCCGACATTCGGCAAACCTACTATACCACATTGTAAAGCCATTTGCTAATTTTTTATTGTTAATTTATTAAAGAGTGCAAATCTACATTAAAATTTTTAATTGACATGCAGACGTATAAAAAACAAATGCTTTTATAGAAGAAAAATATTAATTAATCAATGAGATAGTTATTTTTTTAATGATTGGATATATTTATTACTAATCAGTTACCTTTTAATTAATGATAAATAATTATGATTTTACACAGAATTTATCAATAATATCTTTTATTTTTTTTGCTGAATATGGTTTAGCTAAAAAGTCATCAAACCCTGCTGAATTAAATTCTTCGGCAAAATCGTGTATATTGTGTGCAGATAAGGCAATTATTGGTATTTTAGCTTTAGTAACATCACTTAATGCTCGTATATTTTTAGTTGCCTCTAATCCGTTCATAACAGGCATTTCTATATCCATTAGCACAGCATCAAATTTGCTTTGTTCTAATTTTTCTAAAGCCTCTTTACCATTACCTGCAAACTCAAACTTAGCTCCATTTCGTTTTATTATTTCACTTAGCAAAAAGCTATTTGCAAAAATATCATCAACTATTAATAAATAAGGTTCTGCACTCATTTGTATAAAAGTATAATTAATGTTAATTATATATGTAAAATGTAATATTTTTTATTAGATTTACACTTTTATTAAAAAAACATAAACTTAATATAGAGCAAATTTAATTGATTTATTTTAATATTTATATATTTTTGTAATTAAATAATTTTATTTTTAAACATCCTCTATAAATAAAAGGCATAAATTATACAATAAAAAATAAACCGACCTTGTCTGAAAGAAATTATAGCTAATTATTAATAAATAACTTACAAATAAATTCGACTTGGTCATAAATTTTAAACAGATGAAAACAAATGTTAAAAATTATAAAATAATTTATTCAATTATTGGATTTATAATAGGTATAATGATTATTATGCCAATTTATTTTATAGCATTATCATTAAACAATTTATTTACATTAACAGATATAATATCTTTACATAATGTTTCATACTATTATATAGTAGATTCTATTCCTATTATTTTAACAATATTAGGCTACTTTTTTGGTAGAAGATTATATAATACCAGTCTATCGTATGAGGATTTACAAAATGAGAAAACACAAGATTCATCACAATTATTTGATTTTGCTGAACAATTATCGCAAGGAAATATTGAAATAGAATATAAATCGGACAAAGAAACTAAACTAGGAAATGTTTTAATAGAATTACGAAACCGTTTACGTAAAAATAAATTAGAAGAACAGGCTCGTAAAAAAGAAGATACACAAAGAAACTGGATAGCAGAAGGCTTAGCCAAATTTGGAGAAATATTACGTAATAATAATGATAATTTAGAGAAATTGTCATATGAACTAATTAGTAATTTATGTATGTATATTGATGCCGTACAAGGCGGGTTCTTTGTATTAAATGCCGATGACGAACAAGACAAACATTATCAATTATTAGCCCACTATGCTTACGACAGACAAAAATATAATCATAAACGAGTAGAGTTTAATGAAGGTCTAATTGGTAGAGCAGGATTTGAGAAAAATAGTATATATATTGATGAAATACCTGATGATTATGTAGATATAACATCTGGATTAGGAGAGGCTAACCCTAATACATTATTAATTGTTCCACTACAAGTTAATGAGGAGGTACACGGAGTAATTGAATTTGCATCATTTCATGAGTTTGACAAATATGTAATTGAATTTGTTGAAAAAGTAGCCGAAAGTATAGCAACTACATTATCTACTGTTAAAATAAATATCCGCACAGCAACACTTTTAAAAGACTCACGAGAACAAGCCGAACGCTTAGCTCAACAAGAAGAAGAGATGAGACAAAATGTTGAGGAACTACAAGCTACACAGGAAGAGGCTACAAAACAAAGTGAAGAGTTTATCAGTTTTACAAACTCAGTAAACCACACGCTAATACGTGCCGAATACGATACTAACGGAACATTAACTTACGCTAACACTAAATTCCTAAAAAAACTTGAATACACATCTAATCAAGAGGTTGAAGGACATCACATCTCAATGTTTATCAGTAAAAAGGATAAAGAATGGTTTGATGAGATATGGAACTCATTAGCTATGGGAGGTAAACACTTTGAGGGCTATATGAAACATATGACCCAATCAGGAAAAGACCTTTGGACAATGGCAACATATACTTGTGTTAAAGATATAAATGGTCAGGTTGAAAAAATATTATTCTTAGCTATTGATACTACCGAACATAAAGAGCAAAGTCTTGATTTTGAAGGACAAATAGCCGCAATTAATAATGCTAGTATGAAAACTATTTTAGCTCCTAGCGGAAGAGTATTAGAAACTAACGAAAAATTTAGAAGTACACTTGAATATGAGGAAGACGATAATGATGACTTAAATGAATTAAGCATCTATAATTTTATTAAAGAATCGGAACATGCAGAGTTTGAAGAAATATGGCACAAGGTAATTAGGGGCGAACTATTTCAAGGACAGGTACAACTAGAAACTAAATCAAAGAATTATAAATGGGTTGATTTAACCTTAATAGCAAGTTTAAATATGTATGATGAAGTTTCTAAAATTATTGCTATTGGAAATGATATAACAAAGCAGAAGGAAATGCAGTTAGTTATGAAGGAGCAAAATGACCTGCTTAAAAACCAAGAACAAAAACTAAAAGCTAGTGAGGTTGAATTACAAAAACGCTTAGAAGAGGCTAAAAAAGAAGTGAAATTACAATTCCAAGAGATTGAAAAGATTAAGATACGTAACGAGAAAACACTTGAAGGAGCACACGATGCTATTGTTACAATAACTCAAGACGGAACTATTGAATTCTTTAATCGAGCTGCCGAAAACCTTTGGGGTTACAAGCGTCAAGATGTGTTGAATACAAATATTAAAAAACTATTTACACCTAAAACAAAAGAAGAAGACGAATTTATTTACACTCTCCTACACCCTGAGCAACGTAAAATTATTGGAGAACGTAAAGAGGTAAATATATTAAATAGTGATGGTGAAGAATCACCTGTTATTATGCTATTAGCGGGAGCAAAAGTACAAAACGAATATAGCTACACAGCATTTATACAAAACATTGAGGTTGAATTATTTTAATCTCAAATAAAAATGATTGATACACACTTTTACAATGAATAGACCTTTTTATAAACTTCAATCATTTTGTATATTTATAGCAATATTCATATTACTCTTTTCGTGTAATAAGGACAATATATTTACTGATGATGCAAATGCTACACTAACATTTTCTGCCGATACAATTTATTTTGATACCGTCTTTACAAGCATTGGGTCAATTACCTTACATTTTAAGGTTTATAATGAAAACGATAAAGCTGTAAAAACATCGGTTGCATTAGGTGGTGGACAACAATCATATTTTAGGCTAAATATAGATGGCGAACCAACAGATAATTATTCCGACTTAGAGATTATGGCAAATGACAGTGCCTATATTTTTGCCGAAGTACATATTGACCCACAAAACTCAAACTCCCCAGTTATAATTAGCGATTCAATTATATTTAATACTAATGGAAATAACCAATACGTAAACCTTTTTGCTTACGGACAAGATGTAAATATCTATAAGAATGCTATAATACAAACGCAAACTTGGACAAACGACAAACCTTATCTGATATACAATTCGGCATTAGTTGATAGCCTACACACACTAACTATTGAGGCAGGTACGGAATTATATTTCCATAATAACTCAAGCCTATTAGTGAAAGGAACATTAATAGCAAACGGAACAACCGAAGATAAAATATTATTTCAAGGCGATAGGTTAGATAATTGGTATGCTAATGCTCCAGGACAATGGGGGAAAACTAAGGTTAATAATAATGGCGATAAAGAAATCTTTGGCGGAATACATTTTTTTAAAGGAAGCCAAAACAACATAATTAATAACGCCATAATTAAAAACGGAAATGTTGGTATTCAAATAGAAGGCGGACTAGAAACCAACAATACATCAACATTAAAGTTAAGTAATACTCTTATTTATTCTATGTCAATTATTGGCATTGAGGCACAAACATCTGAGATTACTGGATACAATAATGTTATCGCTAATTGCGGATATTACTGTATGCGATTAATGTACGGAGGAAAGTATCAATTTTATCAATCAACCTTTGCTAATTATTATCCTGAAACTTATGGAATACGCAAAGCTGAAACAATAATGTTAAATAACTATAACTATGATAAAGATGCTATAAAAACATATCCATTAAATGCAAAATTTGCAAACTGTATTATTTATGGCGATGATGGACGCAGCTCCGAATTATTGATTGATAATAATGAACAATCGGCAACTAATTTTAACTATGAATTTGACCATTGCCTAATAAAACTAAACAAAGAATGGGATACATCAGACGCTAATATATATAAAGATGTAATAACAAATACTGACTCCTTACCTCATTTTATAAATCCACTTCTTGCTGATTTTAGGATTGACTCGCTATCGGCAGGTAAAAATAAAGGAGCAGTAAAATATGGAACTATGTATCCTATGGATATTAATGGCAATAGCAGAATGGAAGATAACATGCCCGACTTAGGAGCATATGAATATAAAAAATAAATTATACACTAAATAAAACAAAGTGCTTAATAAAAATATAAGTAAAATACTATTAATAATTATAGTTTGTTATTCAAACATAATAAATGCTCAACCCTTAACTGATGAACTTCAGAAAGCAGTAGATAACCCTCGCTTTATGCGATTAATGTTTTACAACTGCGAGAACTTTTTCGACACTAAACACGATACCCTAAAAAATGATGTCGAGTTTCTACCAGAAGGTCAAAAGAATTGGTCAAAATACAGGTATTATACAAAAGTAAATCAGATATATAAAGTAATAACTGCTGTGGGTGGTTGGGAAACGCCCGACCTTGTAGGCTTATGCGAGGTTGAGAATAAACAAGTGCTGTTAGATTTAATGTATAAAACCCCTTTATATAAAGAAAAATATAAGATTTTACACAAAGAGTCGCCCGACAAACGCGGTATAGATGTTGCATTATTATACAAACCCGAATCGTTTAAACCAATAAAAACTGAATTTCTGAAAGTAACATTTACCAATGGCGACAATTATCCCACACGTGATATTCTCTACACAAAGGGGGTAATAAAAACTAACGACACTTTACATGTATTTATAAACCACTGGCCATCGCGTTGGGGCGGACAACTAGAAACGGAAGGCAAACGCATGACTGTAGCCAAGATAGTCCGTAATAAAGTAAATGATATTTTTAAAGAAAATCCGAATGCCTATATTTTTATAACTGGCGATTTAAACGATGAACCACAAGATAAAAGCGTTACCAAAACTTTAAATGCCTTACATAATCTTGAAGCACCAAAACAATCCGAATTATATAATTTATCATACACATTACAACATGAGTATAACTTAGGTACGCATAAATTTCACGGACATTGGGGAATACTCGACCAACTAATTATTTCAGGAGGATTACTAAATAATAAAGGAAAAATAACAACTTCAATAAATCAGGCTCATATATTTAAGGCTAATTTTTTATTAGAAGATGATGAAGCCTATCTTGATAAAAAACCGTTTAGAACATACGCAGGATACCGATATTTAGGAGGTTATTCCGATCATCTCCCTGTATTTCTTGATTTAATAAAACAAACAAAAGATAAAACCAAATAATCATATATAACATACTATCATATTAATAAAATAAAAAAAGACTAAAAAAACACAACAAAAAAGATAGTTAAACGTTTGAATATAATATATGGTATATAAATCAGTAAATAATAATATAATAAAATAAACAAAAATGGATTTTAACAACATTTTAACAACAGCTAAAAATTTAGCATTAGAGTATGGACCAAAATTAATTGGAGCTATAGTAGTATTAATAGTAGGTTTGTGGATTATTAGACTTATAATGAAAGCATTAAGCAAAGCTTTCAACAAAAGTAAAATGGACACCCAACTGAAATCATTCTTAATAAGTCTAATATCTGCATTATTAAAGATAATGTTAATTGTTAGTTTCTTAGGAATGTTAGGTATTGAGATGACCTCATTTGTAGCAATACTTGGAGCAGCAGGTTTGGCAATAGGTATGGCACTTTCAGGAGCATTACAGAACTTTGCTGGTGGGGTTATGATTCTTTTATTCAAGCCATTTAAAGTTGGCGATGTATTAGAGGCTCAAGGACATACAGGTATAGTTAAAGAGATACAAATTTTTAACACCATACTAAAAAGTTTTGATAATAAGATTATCATTATTCCTAATGGTGACCTATCAAAATCGGCAATGGTAAATTACTCGGAAGAGAATACTCGTCGTGTTGATTGGACTTTTGGAGTAGGTTACGATACTGATGCTGACGCTGTAAAACAAACAATAAAAGAGTTATGCGATGCTGATGAGCGTATATTAAAAGACCCAGCATTATTTATAGCATTAAGCGAATTAGCTGATAGCTCAGTAAACTTTACTGTACGTGCATGGGTTAATAGTGCAGACTATTGGGACGTATTTTTCTCAATGAATGAGAAGATTTACAAAACATTTAACCAGAAAGGTATTAGCATACCATTCCCACAAATGGATGTACACGTACATAACGAAAAGTAAACAACATAATTTTCTTACATAATTTTCGGATAAACAAAACCCACTATTTTTATAGTGGGTTTTTTATTTTTGTAGTTATAAATAGATTAGTAATTCATTTATTTAACCACAAAGTTCACTAAGAATTTTTGCAAAGCTCATAAAGGTTATGTTGCATTCTTTTACAATAACTTTTTAGTTACAAATTATCTATAATCTAATAATTAGGTGCTAAATAAATGGGAATATTTTAACTATCATAATTAGAAAAATCGCGTAACTTTTCGCGATACGATGAGAATACATTAGCACGAGAAACAAAACCAACATACTTACCATCTTTTAAAACAGGTAGATTATAATGTTCCGATGTGGCAAATTTACGTGCAACTTCTTCCATCGACTCATCAGGGTCAACTACTATATCAGGCATAAACATAAGGTCTGACACTTTTATAGCATCATATTTATCGGTATCAAACATTACGTGTCTAATATCATTTATAAATACTACACCTTTCATATTCTTTTCTTCATCTAATACAGGAAATATATTTCTAGTAGATTTTGATACTACCTTAACCAAATCGCCTAAGGTATAATCCTCGCTAATTACACTAAATTCGGTTTCTATTAACGATTTTACGTTCATTAAAGTTAATATCGCTTGGTCTTTGTCGTGGGTAATTAACTCCTTACGCTTAGCTAACTGTATTGTATATACTGAATGGCTGGTAAAGAATTTAACTATAAAATATGAAAAAGTTGAAGTTACCATTAACGGTACAAACATTTTATAACCTCCTGTTAATTCGGCTATTAAGAATATTGCAGTAAGTGGAGCATGTAAAACTCCTGCTATCATACCACCCATTCCTGCCAAAGCAAAATTAGACACTGGCAAAGCATTTCCTGTTATCTGATTGATAACAAAAGCAAATAAAAAGCCTGTATTAACTCCCATAAACAAGGTTGGTGCAAATATACCTCCTACTCCTCCTGCTCCAAATGTTATACTCGATGCAACTACTTTTAACATAATAACGATAACCAATAAGGCTATTATCACATAAAGATTATTTGAGAATGAAGAAAATAAATCTCCTTTAAACAGATAGCTATAACTGCCAGATAAACAAGTATTAATATCCTCATAACCCTCACCATATAAGGTTGGGAATACAGCAATTAATATACCTAACACTAACCCGCCAACTAATACCTTAGTATACGTATTATTCATTTTATCAAAGATATTGCCAATAAACACATAAGTCTTTGTAAAATACACAGATACTAATCCGCTAAGTATACCTAAAACAATATAAAATGGCATCTCCTGTAAAGTAAAATATACTTTTAAGTCAACAGGATAAAGTACATTCTGCCCTAAAAAGAAGTATGATGTTAATACAGCTGATACCGATGCTAATAATAATGGCAATATTGACATCATTGTTAAATCAATCATTATCACCTCAATAGCAAATACTATTGCGGCAACAGGAGCTTTAAATATTGCAGACATAGCTCCAGCACAAGCACAACCTAATAATAAGGTAATCTGTTTATAGTTCAGTTTAAAGAATCGTCCTAAATTTGAACCAATAGCAGCACCTGTTGCTACAGTAGGGCCTTCAAGTCCTACCGAACCGCCCATACCAACAGTTAACGAACTTGCAACTATTGATGAAAACATATTGTGCTTATTTATATGTCCGTTAGTTTTTGATATAGAATATAATACATTAGGAATACCATGTCGAACAGGGCGTTTTATAATAAATTTAATAAATAATACCGCTAAAAATATACCTACTGCTGGTGCAATAATATACAAATAATCAAATTTACCTGTAGCTGCTACCTTCTGTACAATATTAGATATAAAATGGACAGAGTTTTTTATAACTACTGCTGCTACACCCGATAATATCCCTACAAGAATACTAACTATCAATAAAAATTGTTTTGCCGTTAACAGATTCTGTAATCGGAAAGCCGACAACTTACCTAACCATGTACTTTTAGATTCCTGATTCATCGTCTTAATTTATATGTGAAATAGTATATTGTGCTTAAGTTCACAAAAATATATAGTATATTTTTCATTTAAAAACTTTTGCTATAATAAGTAATATTTTTTATATTCGTTATTCATTTTTGTATAAAATTTTGGTTGCATTATTTCACATAAAATCTATTAATAAAAAGATTAACTCATTGTTTGAGTCCTTCTTAAATTGGCGTTTGCATCATATAAAAGATGAGACGTTTATGCTGATTTTGAGTGCAATAATTGGTGTTTTATCGGGGCTTACAGCTTGGCTACTAAAAACAGGTGTGTATTATATGCACCATTTTTTTAAGACTAAAATAAATCCTAGCACCTTTAACTTTAGTTTACTTATTTATCCGTTTATTGGTATTGGCATTACCGTTATCTTTAAAAATTATCTGATAAAAGACCATATCAAACACGATATATCTACACTATTAGAAGCCATATCACGCCGAAAAAGTATTATAAAAAAACACAAATCGTATTCATCAATATTAGGAGCTATACTTACAGTGGGGTTTGGTGGCTCGGTTGGATTGGAGTCGCCTATTATATCATCAGGAGCATCAATTGGCTCAAACATAGGCAGAATATGTAAACTAAATTACAAAAGTATTACCACACTATTAGGTTGCGGAGCTACAGGAGCTATTGCAGCAATATTTAACACCCCCATAGCTGGTATATTATTTGCCTTAGAGGTGCTTATGCTCGACATGAATAGGTTTTCACTAATTCCACTTTTAGTAGCATCAATAAGCGGAACAATAACCACCGAGCTATTATTTGCCGATGCCATTGTTTTTGAGTTTCATATTTTTCAGAAATTCTACTTAAAACACTTTATACATTATCTGGCATTAGGCGTTATTGCCGGATTTACATCATATTATTTTACCAAAGTTTACATCAGCATAAATAATTACTTTCGTACGATAATTAGCATAAAAAAACGCTTTTTTATAGGAGCATCGGGCTTAGCAATTTTATTATTTATATTCCCAGCCTTCTATGGCGAAGGCTTTGATATATTAAAGACTATCTTAAGTGGTAATGCAGCAAAAATATTCTCAGAAAGTATATTTGCAAATCTAATAAATCATTACTGGGTATTTTTATTATTCTTTTTTGCACTAATTATGCTAAAAGTTGTGGCTACCGCTTTTACAAACGGAGCTGGTGGTATTGGTGGTATTTTTGCACCATCGCTTTTTACAGGTGCTATTTTAGGATTTTTATTAGCTCAGTTAAACAATCATTTTTTTGCAGAATTGATACCTGAAAACAATTTTGCATTAGTAGGTATGGCAAGTGTATTAGGTGGCGTTTTACAAGCACCTCTAACAGGTATTTTTTTAATTGCAGAAATAACAAGCGGTTACGAGTTATTTGTACCATTAATGCTATCTACAACAGTAGCTTTTATTACTTCAAAAAAATTGACCCCTACATCACTTATAACAAAGCAATTAGCTGAAAAAGGTGCTTTAATAACTCACGATAAAGATAAAGCCGTACTACATTTTATGAGTGTTAGTGAATTAATTGAAACCGATTTAATTCCTGTAGATGAACATATTAACTTGAAAGAATTACTTAAAAGCATAGCTAAATCGAGGAGAAATATTTTCCCTGTGCTAAACAATGAAAATTTAATAGGTATAATATTATTAGACGACGTTAGAGAGGTTATGTTTGACCATAACTATTACGACATGAATATCTCAAATTTTATGAAATCGCCACCTGATATTATTGATATAAATGACTCGATGCACACCGTTATGGAGAAATTTAATAATTGCGAAGCATGGAACCTACCTGTATGCAATGGCGATAAATATATAGGTTTTATATCCAAGTCAAAATTATTTTCGGCTTATCGTAATCAACTAAAAGATTTAACTGAGGAATAATTCTTAAAACTCACAAAGCATTTGTAAATCAATGCCTTACAATCCATTATCACAATTTTTGTAAAATTCTTAGCAGTCCGAAATTTAATGCTTATGACATAATATTAACTTTCATCTGTTTATAATGTGCTAATGTGTTAATATTCTAAAAAACTGGGAACTGTTGGGCTTTTCGGTTTTACTTCCAATTTCCAACCTTATAATAATTCTTATTGTGTGTCTCAATAATAATTTCAGACAAGGTCTGTTTCATCTTCCAAATACGGAATAGTAATAATTACTTTTACGCCCGATTCAGTATATTCAGGATTATCCACTTTATTTATTACCGATAAACTGCATTTAGTTTTAGTTTTCTTTTCTAATAAGTCTAAACGCTCGGTTATTATAGTAGTAGCAAGTGATACATGCTTACGTTGTGTATTATGTGCTGGTGCATCTTTTTGTATGCCAACTCCATTATCTTCTATTGTTATATGTAGCTTATCCCCTTCCTTTTTAAAACAGATATCTAATAAACAATGGTTTTTTGCAGTTTTTATTCCATGTTCAATAGAGTTTTCAATAAAGGGCTGGATTAACATTGGCGGAATTAAACACGTTTCTTTGTCAATACTTTCGTCAACCTTTATATCAGAGGTAAACTTATTATAAAAACGTAATTGCTGAATTTTAATGTAATTATTAATTGTTTCAAGTTCAACACCCAACTTTAAAAGCTCTGACCTTGAACCTATCAACACATTACGCATTAACGATGAAAAACGGACTAAATAATCATTAGCCACTTCGGTTTGTTCAGTAACAATAAAATTCTGCATTGACGATAAAGCATTAAATATAAAATGCGGATTTAATTGCGAACGGAACAACCTTTGTTCTAAATCAACTTCATTAAGTTTATTTTGAAGGTCTCTGTGCCTATAAATAATAATAACCAGAACGATAGTAAATAATAATATTACAAACAAAAAGATGAATATATTACGTTGTCTGTTTATCCTTAATTTTGCCACTTCCGATTTTTGCTTTAGTGCAAAAATCTCACGCTGCTGCTTCTCTGCCTGATACAGAGTGGACATTGATTCGGAATTTTGAGTTATTAAATGATTTGTTATTGAGTCTTTATAACTAGCCCAATAATTAATGTATTTTGACATATTCTGCAAATCATTCGTTTTCCTATAAAGGTCAACCAATAAGCGTGTTGCCTCCATTGCCTCTCGCTTAACACTTTTTTTTGAAGATATTTCAAACGATTCGGTAAGATATTTTTTAGCTAAATTTAAACTATCAACCTCTAAATATACTTTCCCTAAAGTATTTCGGAACATTGATTGGTATATAGTTGTAATAGCTTTTGATTGAATACCCAAGGCTTTTTTCGATTCTTTTATAGCTTTACTATATTTTTTTTCTTTAAGATAAACTAAACTCCTACCATTATAACATATAGCTTGCCCTAACTTCGATTTTATTTTCAGATTAATAGAAAGTGATTTATTCAGATAAAACAATGCCGAATCGGTATTGCCTAAAAATAGCCATGACTCGCCTAATGTATTTGTATTTATAGCCTCGCCTAAATAATTATGTTTTTTAGTATTTACAAATTCTAATGATTTACTATAATAATCAATCGCTTTTGCATATTTTTTATGATTAAAATAGATATTGCCTATCCCGTTATACACACAATGTATAAGAAACGTATCTTGTATATGTTGAGCAAGCTCTAAGGCTTTTATGCAAAGTTTATACGATTGTGCATTATCATCCATATGCCTAAAAACAACAGCTTGCTTATATGTAGCATCTGCTAATATAGTATCATATTTATATATTTCGGAAATATTTATAGCTTGCTGATGATACCAAATAGCATCTTGAAAATTAGAATTAGCTCGGTAGCGTTTACCTAAAAGGTTATACAGCTTAGCCATCTTCTGCTGATTATTAGCACTTTTAGCTATCTCATATGCTTGTTTAAGATACTCATCAAACGGATTGCTATTTTTATTGCTTTGTTTATATTCTGCGTTAGAAACTTTAAATAAACTATCAATAATAATATTGCTCTGCTTTAACTTGGCTAAGTCAGAATTTTGGTTATTACCACATCCGCCAGTTAATATTGCTAATAATATGATTATAAAAAACTGCTTTTGCATAATTGATATTTAATATTAGCACAAAAATACTATATTTTTTTTCTATTAAAAGAAAAAAGACCGCTTAATAGTTAAACGGTCTTAATTAATTATCTGTTTTTGATAGTATTAGTCACCTAATGTAGCTACCATTACTGCTTTAATAGTGTGCATACGGTTTTCTGCCTCGTCGAATACTATTGAGTATTTACTTTCAAATACATCTTCAGTAACTTCCATTCCGTCTAAACCGAATTTTTGGTAAATTTCTTCACCAACTTTTGTTTCTCTGTTATGGAAAGCTGGTAAACAGTGTAAGAATTTAACATTCTCGTTACCAGTAGCTTTAATTACGTCCATATTTACTTGATATGGTTTTAGTAATTTAATTCTTTCTTCCCAAACCTCGTCTGGCTCACCCATACTTACCCAAACGTCAGTGTATAAGAAGTCGCAATCTTTTACGCCTTCCTCAACATTGTCAGTAAGTGTGATTTTTGCACCTGTTTCTTTTGCAATCTCTCTTGCTTGAGCAACTAACTCGTCGCTTGGTTGTAACTCTTTTGGAGCAACAGCACGGAAATCCATACCTACTTTAGCTGCACCTATCATTAATGAGTTACCCATGTTGTTACGAGCATCACCTAAGTAAGCAAATTTCATTTGGTTAAGTGGCTTATCTGAATGCTCCATCATAGTTAGGAAGTCAGCTAAAATTTGAGTTGGGTGGAATTCGTTAGTTAATCCGTTCCATACAGGTACACCTGCATATTTTCCTAACTCTTCAACAATGTCCTGACCGAATCCGCGATACTCAATACCGTCGTACATTCTGCCAAGTACACGAGCTGTATCAGCCATACTCTCTTTTACACCTATTTGAGAACCTGTAGGTCCTAAGTAAGTTACTTTTGCTCCTTGGTCGTAAGCACCAACCTCAAAAGCACAACGTGTACGAGTACTTGTTTTCTCGAAAATAAGAGCAATGTTTTTACCTTTTAATTTTGGTTGCTCTGTACCTGCATATTTTGCTTTTTTCAAGCTCATTGCAAGGTCTAATAAATGGTTGATTTCCTTTGGTGTGAAATCTAACAATTTTAGGAAATTACGGTTTCTTAAATTGTATGACATAATTATTTAATTTTTAAGTTTATAAATAAAATCGATTAGTATTCTTTTGTTATTCGTGTTCCGCACGCTTTGTCTGACACGCGTTTAGCCTCTGTTATAACAGCTTTTTCACCACCTTTTTCTAAGAACTCAACACAAGCTCTAATTTTTGGTGCCATACTTCCTTCAGCAAACATTCCGTCAGCTAAGTGTTTTTGTGTATCTGCTATGTTCAGATGCTCTAATTTTTGTTCGTTTTCCTTTTTGTAGTTAATATATACATAAGGTACATCAGTTAATATATAATATTCTGATGCTTTTACTTTTTCAGCAACTTTAGCTGCTGCTAAGTCTTTGTCGATAACTGCTGCTACTGGTTGTATTTGTCCTTCCTCGTCGTAATAAACAGGAACACCTCCTCCACCTACTGTGATAACTATATTACCTTTACGTGCTAAGTCCTCAACTGCATCTGAATTCATAAAATCTAATGGCTTAGGTGATGGCACTACTCTACGCCAACCATCTTCCATTTTTATTTCTTCTTTAAATACCCAACCTTTTTCTTGGGTAAGTTTATCTGCCTCTGCTTTAGTATATATTTTTCCTACACGTTTTGTTGGATTGTCAAAAGCAGGGTCGTTTTTATCTACTACTACTTGTGTTACAAGAGTTATAACGTTTCGGTTTATTCCGTGTTTTTTCATCACGTTAAGTAAGCAACGCTCAAGCATAAAACCTATACTACCTTGCGACTCTGCCACACATACATCTAATGGCATCTGTGGTATATTATAGTTTTGTTCTCCTGCATCGTTCTGCAAAAGTATATTTCCTACTTGAGGTCCATTACCATGAGCAAATATAATGTTTTTACCCTCTTTTATAAGGTCTATTAATCCCTCAAATGTTTCAGTAGCATTTGCTATCTGCTCCTCGTTAGTTCCTTTTTGGTCGCCTCGTAATAGGGCGTTGCCTCCAAGTGCTATCACTAATAATTTATCCATGTTACTCTTTTCCTTATTATTAATCGTTTATAAAAAGTGTGCAAATGTATAATAATTAAATTAAAGAGTGCGAAATTATTAAAAATAAATAAATAAAAAACACACAGTGTATTATGTTAAAAAACACATCTGTGTGTAATTATTATTTTCCCTTACAAACTAACCTTATATATATAGAAGTATATGGTTAATTTCAAGTTATTATTACTTTAGTATCTACTCTCCATACTTTTTTATTTTTGCTCTATATGTTTTTGTACAAAATCAACCCAATCAATATCACTAATTGTTTCATCAATATATATATCTGGTTGTATTCCTATATCATCTATCAGATAGTTAGGAACTCGGTTACTTATAGCTAATGTATAGTACAAAGTAAATTTACCATTAGGAGATGTTACCTCATTTACATTTGTAGCATCAATCATTCCGCCTGTTGGACAGCCATAAACTTTTACTTTATGACTTTGTTTTACATCTAATAAAAAGGACTCATCGGTACTACCATTATTTTTATTACAAATTACAGCTACCTTTTTCGGATAAACCGATGGTGAATAAGAACTATCTAAGGCAACAACTTGTCCATCATCATAATACTTTCCTTTAGCATTTCTAATTTCATTAGCGAAACTATGCAGATAATTTATTGTTTGTGTATCTGCTATTTCTTTAGCATAACCTTCAAATGCTCTTGCATTAAGTTCTGATGAACGACATTTCATACCGATTTTCCTTATTGGCTGGGTATAGATATATGGCATTAAACCAAAATAAGAGTAATCACTGCCACCTGTTCCGTTTCGTATGTCAATAATAAGATTTTCAGTAGATTTTATCATCTTATCATTTGCTTTTAGCAAACTATCTATATCAGCTTTTGCTGAGTAAAGGAAAGAAGGTATTCTAAGATAAATTGTTTTATCACTTATTTTACTAATAAAAGGCTTTGAGCTTTTAATAAATCTAAAAAATAAATCATCATTAAATTCTTTATCTTTAGCAGGATATGTTTTTAGCCAAACATCACCATTAATCTTTATTGCATTAAACGACTTGCCACACCATGTTGCCTTAGTTTTTTCTTTTGAATGATCTCTCATTGAATATACAACATTAAAACTACCATCTTTTTGTAACTCAAACTCTGCTTTTTTCTGTTTGGGCAACCAATAAACACTATCCGCTTTAATTACAAATCCATTAAATTTATCTGTATTTTTTTCCTTAACAATACCAATTGTATAATCTTTATTTGTCCAGATTCCTTCAATTGGGTTAATCTTATTTTTATTTTTTTGCAAGTATTTTCTGAATTCATCTTCTGTAAAATCAATTTTATCCTCGTTTGCATAAAGAGTTCGTATCTCATTTTCAGATAGTGTGTTATCATTTAAATAAAAACCGATATGTCCTTTTCTGAAAAAATGCAACCAATCTTTTACCAAAGATATAAATTCCTCATCTGTATGAATATTTGATAGTTGTTTACGACATTTATTAGTATGAAAATTATAATAATCAGCACCTTTTCTCTCAATAATATAAGAAAAACCTGCATCATTTTCTTCAAAAGTTTTGACTACCCAATTAAACGATTTTTCATAATCTGATTTCTGAGCTGATACACTATAGACTAATAAATTAAATAGTAATAAAAATGTTAGTTTCTTCATTTTGTTGTTTTGTTATTTTGTTGTTTTATTATTTACTTTAAATTAATTATATATTTTAAATTGAGTACGGATAGAATACATTTTATCAATAGTAATTATACTTAATGCACCATTAATCAATAACAATTACATTAACACTAGAGTCTGTTTTAATTTTATGTATTTCCTCCTTAGCTTCTTTTAATGATTCCTTTATCTCTTTATTCACTTCTTTAATAGCATCTGTTGAAACCTCTTTATCTATTTCGTCAGAAGCATTTTCTAACTTATCTAATACTTTTTCCAAATCATCAAGAGTTTTCATATCTTCCTCATCAATTTGTAAGTCATTAACCGTTGTGCTGATTTCATAGGTTCCGCTTTGTGTTTCTACCCAGTCTACCATTTCCTCTATACCTGTTTTTAACGTAGTATTAAAACCAACTACAAAAAGTATCCACACTATAGTTATAATTAAGGATACTACTCCCATAGTAAGACCAGCAATACTAATACCTTTATTTTCATTATGTTTATTCCTACTTACTGCTATTGAGCCAAATACTACAGCAAGTACTCCTGTTATTATTGTAAATAATCCTAAACATGGTATAAATGAAAATAGAAAAGCTATTATACCAAATACTAATGATATTATAGCCGAGCTTTGATTTTTGTTTTGTGATTTTGTGCTTTCCATAACTTAAATGTTTTTTTATTAACGTTTTTATTTAAAGACGTTGCTTTTTTTTTAATGTTACATTTTTTAAACAAACAACGGAGAAAAAATTAATTTTCTCCGTTGTTTATAAATTTCAATTAATAATTAAATAGTATTTTTTATTTCTTTTTAAATGTTACTGTTTTGGTTCCGTAGTTTAAGAAATACTCACCTTTTGACAACCCCGAGATATCCACTCTTGCTTTTATTCCTTTATCTACTAGGTTTCCATAATAGTCGTATATTTCATACATTGTTTCCTCAGAAAAATTAATCTGATTTGATGGTTTTGATGGGCTATAAGTAACAGGTTTTGACATTGAACGATAGCGTATTTCTTTGCTATATCGTGGTTTGTTTGTGTAATCAATTTGTTTTATTCTAAACCTATTATTTCCTGCATGAGGATTTACTTTAATACTATACTGATTCTCTGATGCAGTTCCTTTACCATCAACTTTAGCTACCTTTATCCATTTATTCCAACGGAATTGCTCAATAATAAAAGGTAACGAACCACTTTCATTTGTTGTTTTCCAAGATAATACACCCTCACGGCTAACCTTCATATACTTAGCCATAAATGTGCTTTGTGGTTTTAATACTTCTGGATTAATAATTTTTGGTCGACAACCATCTTTATGCTTTATTTTTATCTCTACTTTATCTCCTTTTTTTAACTGAAATACTGATAAATCTATTTCAAAAGCACTTGAGTTGATTTCATCTGTAGACAGTTCGCCATTTACTCTGACCTCAAAAACACAAAAACCAACTCCTGAACTACTAAAAGGATTCATTACATAAATATTCTTTCCTTGGTAAACTCCCTTTAATACAATATCTGCAGATTGCCCATATAAAGAGGCTAGAATAAAAATAAAAATTAATAGTACCTTTCTCATTTGTTTGCAAATTACCAACTACATTTAATTTATTTTTAATATTTAATATAAAATATAGTCTATTTTTAATTTAAGACAAAACATATAAAACTATTATATATCTTGATATTTTGTTATTTTGATACAAAAAAGTTAATTAATAAAAATTAAAATTTCTTCAAAAATAACATAATTATTCTTTTTACAAAAATTTACCTTGCTTTAATTAACAAATTATAAGAATATTGTATTATTTTCGTACAAATTTTAAGTAAAAAAATAATTATGAATGCATTTCACGCTTACGATATAAGAGGTATATATAATACCGATTTTAATAAAAACGATGTTTATAAAATAGGGTTCTTTTTACCTAAACTTTTAAACGCTACCGAAATACTTGTTGGGTTTGATATGAGAAAATCATCGCCCGAAATTTTTGAATATTTATGTAAAGGCATAAACGATGCTGGTGCCGATGTTAAAAACTTAGGATTATCAACTACTCCTATGGTTTATTGGGCTACTGCTAAATTTAATTTTAAAGCATCAGTACAGATTACGGCATCGCATAACTCAAAAGAATATAACGGATTAAAAATATCAAAAGAAAATGCTTTGCCCGTTGGGTTTGATACTGGGTTAGGTAAATTAAAGGAAATGACTGAAAAAGAAAGCATTACCCCTTCTAAAACAAAAGGTAAAATAATTGATTTTGATATAAAACAACAATATATTGATTTTCAGAAACAATATTTATCTGATTTTTCAAACTTAAAAATAGCTGTTGATTGTTCAAATGGTATGGCTGGTTTACTTATTAAAGATATTCTGCACAACCAACCAATATACATATACGATGATATGGACGGTAACTTTCCAAATCATGACCCAAATCCGCTAATTGAGAAAAATGTTGAAGATTTAAAACAACTTGTTAAAAAAGAAGGTTGCGATATAGGAATTATCTTTGACGGAGATGCCGATAGGGTTATGTTTGTTGATGAAAAAGGCAATTTTATATCGCCAGACCTTATTATCGGACTAATGGCTAATTACTTTTTAAAGGATAAAACTAAAAAAGAAAAGGTTTTACAAGATATCAGAACAAGTAAGGCTGTTGGCGAATATATTGAGTCGTTTGGTAGCGAGATACACATGTGGCGAGTTGGACGTGCCTACGCAGCCCTTAAATTACGCGAGATAGATGGGTTATTTGGTGGCGAACTTGCTGGACACTACTACTTTAAACAGTTTTATTATTCCGACTCGGGTATAATGGCAACGTTAATTGTCTTAGATATTATCGGAGAATTTAAACGTCAGAATAAATCATTTTCGGAATTAATTTCTTCGATAAAAAAATATGCAAATTCAGGTGAAATAAACTTCAAAATAGAGAAAAAGCAAGAGGCTATGGACGCCGTGCGTAAGCATTTTACCGAAACCGAAAAAGCTACTGCATCATACGATTTTGACGGCTACCGAGTCGAGTTTGCCGACTGGTGGTTTAACATACGCCCAAGCAACACCGAGCCATACCTACGTTTATTAGCAGAGGCAAAAACCGAAGATTTGCTAAATAATAAGATAAACACTATTAAACAAATTCTGACAGATTTTGAATAAGTATAAAATAATTAATATTTTTGCTTATTCATATTAATTTAAAATAATAATTTGAATGCAAGAGCGTCATTTTAATCGACATAAATATTTTAACGAACAATCTATTACATCTGAAAAATATGTATTACCATTTATAGCAGATGTAAAACCTATTGTAGAAAACCTGTCGGTATTAGAGATAGGCTGTGGCGAAGGCGGTAATTTAGTACCTTTTTTGAAATATAATTGCGAAAAGATTGTTGGAGTAGATTTAGCTCCTAGAAAAATAGAAAATGCAAATAAATTTTTTGCCGAAATTGAGCCTAATAACAATGCCAAGTTTATATGCGAAGATATGTATAACATAAGCGTTGAGGATATAGGTAAGTTTGATATAATAATAACAAGAGATGTATTAGAGCATATTCATGGTCAGGAAGAATTTTTGAAATATGTGAAAACATTTTTGAAACCTGAGGGTAAATTCTTTTTAGGCTTTCCTCCTTGGCAGAATCCATTTGGAGGACATCAACAAATGTGTAAAAGCAAATTTTTATCGAAACTTCCTTTTTTTCATATTCTACCATATGGCATATACAAATCTATTTTAAAAGTTTTTGGAGAAAGCGAATCGACAATACGGAGTCTGTTGGAAACCAAAGAAACCGCTATTACAATAGAACGTTTTGAACGCATAATAAAAAGACAAGAATACAAGGTAGATAAACGGACTTTTTATTTTATCAATCCTAATTACGAGATTAAGTTTGGGCTAAAACCTAGAGTTAGTTGGAAATTAATATCTTCAATTCCATATCTGCGAGATTTTTTAATAACCACTAACTACTATGTTATCTCAAACAAATAACCATAATGTAAAACAGACTATGTCTGAGATTATTATTTAGACACACGGAAGAATAATGATAAAGTCGGAAGTTAGAAGTAAGACTGTAAAACGTCCGACAGCTCACTACTTTTTTAGTATATTAGCAAACTAACGCATTATAAACAGATGAAAATATTAATTGCACCTAACACCTTTAAGGAATGCCTTACCGCCAGTCAAGTTGCATATAATATTGAAAACGGAATAAAAAAACATTTACCTAACACTAACACCACATGCCTACCATTATCGGACGGTGGTGATGGTTTAATACAAGCAATTCTGCACCATACAAAAGGTGAAATTATACATGACCAAGTTCACAACCCCATAGGACAACTTATAAAAAGCCCTTTTGCTATAACCCATAACAAAACTGCAATAATTGAATCGGCATCAATTATTGGATTGAACTTATTAAGTGAAACAGACAGAAACCCGCTACTCACATCGAGTTATGGTTTAGGGGAAATGATAATATCGTCTTTAAATAATTCTTGCAAAGAGATTATTATAGGCATAGGGGGTAGTGCCACTAACGATTGTGGTACTGGTATGTTATCCGCTTTAGGAGTGAAGTTCTTGAACTCGCAAGGCGATATCTTACAAGAACTAAATGGCTCAACATTAAAATATATTACCCACATTGACACATCCGGAATAGATAAACGGATTTTTAATACAAAAATAATAGTAGCATGCGATGTGCAAAATCCTTTAACAGGAAGTAACGGAGCATCGCAAGTATATGCTCCGCAAAAAGGGGCGTCAAAACACGACGCTCTATTGCTCGATAATAATGTAAAACATTTTGCATCAGTAATAAAAAAACAATTAGGCACTGACGTTGAACAAATAAAAGGTAGCGGAGCTGCTGGTGGTCTGGGTGCTGGGCTATTAGCTTTTACTAATGCTGAGTTACATTCTGGATTTAACATAATTGCAAATATTACTAATTTAGAAACCCACATACAAAACAGCGATATTGTATTTACTGGCGAAGGAAGAATTGACGGACAAACAAAATTTGGCAAAGTACCTTTTGGCATAGCTAAACTCTGCAAACAATATAATAAACCATTAGTTGCAATATGCGGACAAGTAGATGAACAATCGCAAACATTATACGAAGATGGCTTTACAGCATTATTATCGATAATAAATAAGCCTATGTTGCTAAATGAGGCTATGCAGAATGCCCCACAACTACTTGCTCAAACAGCCGAAAATGCAATAAGATTAATAACATCATTAAAATAAATATTAAAAATATAATATTATGATTATCATACTATTAATAACCCTGATAGTGTTAAATATTATCACTATTATTATTTTATTCAGTAACAAGAATGAAACCGAAGCTAATAGACTAAATAATATAGAAATGGCTATTCTAAAATTCGATTCCGCTTTGGAAAAAAACGAAAAATCAATAAAAGATGAATTTCAGCGTAACCGACAGGACGGTAATAAGGTATCAAAAGAAAATAGGGAAGAATTAGCTAATGCTATAAAATCATTTAGCGAAACCAACTCAAAGGGCAACAAAGAATTAAATGAATCCATATGCATTAATTTTGCCGATTTTATAAATAAGCAAGATGTATTAAACGAAAAATCGATACAAAGCATAAAAGAAGTTCGTGAAGGAATTGAGAAACACCTAAAAGCCATACAAGAGGACAACAATCAGCAACTAAAAGAAATAAGGCAAACAGTAGACGAAAAACTACAAACCACCTTAGAGAAACGCTTAGGCGAATCGTTTAAACAAGTAAGCGAACGCTTAGAACAGGTACACAAAGGTTTAGGTGAGATGCAAAACATTGCAACTGGCGTAGGTGATTTAAAAAAGGTATTGTCAAATGTAAAAACACGAGGTGTATTAGGCGAATATCAGCTCGGAAACATCTTAGAACAACTACTTACCCCTGACCAATATTCAAAGAATGTAGCAACTAAAAAAGGTAGCCAAGCCAATGTTGAATATGCCATAAAATTACCGGGTAAAAATAGCGACGATGTTGTTTGGATGCCTATCGACTCAAAATTTCCTATAGAGAATTATGAGCTATTATTAAACGCATACGAGGAAGGCAATAAAGATAACATTGCCACCACACAAAAAGTATTACTAAAAACAGTAGAGAGCTTTGCCAAAGATATTAGTACAAAATATTTAGACCCTCCACACACTACCGATTTTGCAATAATGTTTTTACCCATAGAGAGTTTATATGCCGAAGTGCTACGTCATCCGGGGTTATTTGAAACCTTACAACGTAATTATCGCATAACTGTTACAGGCCCTACAACCTTATCCGCATTATTAAATAGCTTACAAATGGGATTCCGCACATTAGCAGTACAAAAACGTAGTAGCGAGGTATGGAAGATATTAGAGGCTGTAAAAACCGAATTCGACAAGTTTGCCGAACAACTAGAAAAGGTAGATAAACGTTTAACTCAAGCATCGGACTCGTTACGCGACTTAAGGGTTACACGAACTAATGTTATGAGCCGGAAACTAAAGAATGTTAGCATGTTAGATGCTAATGATGCAAAAGACATCTTAGAGTTGCCATCAAATAATATAGAAGATTAAAGGCTTTTATTAATGTAATTTCACTCTAATAAAAAGAAGAAAATCAGAAGACCAAGGTTTGGGTTATTTCATTATATTGTCCCCCAATTTAGCCTTCTGACTTTTTTATAATCTCACAATCAATGTATTATAGAATATACTTCTATTTGATTGTACTATTGTTAATAATTAAAAATTAAATAAATCTAAAATCTTTAACATTTCTGTTTTACCTACTAATGGTGATGCTGATATAACAACAAATGAATCGTAAGCAATTTCGGCAACTAAAAATTCGCCATCCTGACCTTCTTCATTAGAAGTTCCGTAATAACATTTTTTACCTTTATGCGTAAACGATTTATACTCACTTCCTATATGCTCATCAGCATTATCGCGTGAGGTAATTACTATAGAAATACTCTTTGTTAAACCCTTACTATAAATAGCCATATATACTCCCTCTTTACGTACAGCAAAGCGTTTTATATATCCTAGGTATTTAAAATTATTTGCTTTAGTAATAAATTTATTATACGGATATTTTGTTGGGACAAGTTCTCGCTCATCTTCTTGGTTATCGTCATAGTCGTTATCGTTATTTTCATCTTCACCTTGCTCTGCCTGAGCCTCTATTTCAGCTTGTTGCATTGCAGCATCTAAAGCTCCAAATATTCCACCTTCTTCTTGGCTGTGATAATTATCTTCAAACTCTACACCAGCTGGTTTTTCAAATTTTGATGCTGAAACCTTAGTATTTGGCTTAAACTCAATTGCTGTTTTGTTTACAACAACACCCAATATGTTAGACTCACTCTTTAAAGTTAATCCTTTATATATCCACATTTGTGTTCCTAAAACCGAATATAAATCGCATTTTTTATTCATGAACATACGTGTTCCTATCTTTTGCCCACCTAATGATGCTAAAATATCATCTTGTAATTGCTGTTGTTCTTGCTCTGTCATACCTTCTGACATTTGTTGTCCCTCGGTATACCCACTATTAGTTTTGCGATTCTCTCCTTCAATATAATCTACTACATAGGAAACGTCTTTATTGTTAACAATAAGGGTATGTACCTTTGTTTCTTGCTTCATTCCAAAAATTTTGGTTACTGTATTGGTTTGTGTTATTTCACGACTTTTTGCACCATAATCGTCCCACCAAAATTCAACAGTTCCAGTAGTTTTTCCTGTAACTTCATATTTTACATAACCCGATTTAATTGTAAACCTTGTTGTTTGTTTTTGTGCTTGTGTATTTATAGTTAATATTACACTAAGCCACATCAATAATAATGATACTTTTTTCATCTGTTTAAAATTTATGACTATTTTAGCATGAGAAAAACTCTTAAGTGTCTCATAAATAGTCTGTTTAATTATTTTATTGTGTAAGATTTATGTTTTATTTAACAAAGATAAATATTATTAGCAAGAATAAGAAAACAAGTTATAATTTATTCATTTTGTAGTGTTTACCATTATAATCAAAATGTAATATGTTATTACTTACATATATTTGTTTTAAAGTTCCTGTAAAAGCATTAAAATATAAAGATGATGATATTGTAACATCTTCGCCATTTATCTGGCTCATCCAAAAACATTTATCCTTTTTATTTGTGGTTTTATTTTTTATGCTTATTTCAACAATATTTGGCATAGTAAAATTAAGAGTTAGTTCTTCATCATTATTTTTTATATGCCATTTACCTTGTATATGGATATCCTTATTATGAACTGCTATTTCCTGCTCAATAAATGGAAAGAATAATAATTCTTTATGTTTATTATATAACTTAAAACAACCTTTTGCCAAATACATAAAATTATATGCTCCCGATAAACTATCCAATAAAGGGATAAAATCTAATATGATTTTATCCCCTTTATTGTGTTGTTCTGCTAATGTAATTGGTTCATTCCCATTAGCAAAAAATACTTGCATAATATTATTACCTATTACATTAATAGGTAGTTTAAATTTATCGTTGTTTGTTGGTATTAGCATTAAGTATTTACCCTTAGGTATATTAGTACTTTCTGCTTTTACGTGTAACGACAATATTAAACTAATAAATATTATGCCGTATTTAATTTGCATAGGTGCATGTAATATTTGGTTGTTGTTTCTTGTTATAAAGATTAATAACCTTTATAACATATCTTAATCTTCTTTTGGTAATACTGTAAGTTTAATTTCTTTGGTAGATGTTTTTCCGTTTATAGCTGTTACCACTAACGATACTGTATAGTTTCCATCTGTTTTATAAGCATGTTTTGGATTTGCTTGATCAGACATTTCATTATCGCCAAAATTCCATAAGAATAAGAAATCGTGTTCCGATTGTGAAATAAACTTAACAGAGTCGCCTACTTTTGGATGTTTAGGAGTATAGGTAAAATCGGCAATTGGTTCTTTTTCTAATGTTTCTAAATCGCATGCTGAAAAGAACACCGCACTAAATAATACTAATACTGCTACATAACTTTTTACATTCATATCTTTTTAAAATTTTATGACCTTTATTATAAATAAAAGGTCAGATTTAACATTAAACTCATTTTTTTAAAATGATAGTGTAAAAGTAGTAGTTAGCAAGTAATTTTACTTCATTCTTTAGTATGATTTTATTCATCCTAAAGAGTGATTATATAGGTTTTTCGGTATTTGTAGGGCTTTATTTTGCAGTATTTACTTTATTTATTGTTTCCAGTCTGTTTTTTGTATCTAATTTAGTATAGATGTTTTTTATGTGTGTTTTTACTGTATTTATGGAGATGAAAAGAGCCTCTGCAATATCGTTATTTGAAATGCCTTGCATCATCAGTTTTAATACTTCCTCTTCGCGTGCCGAGAAATTAAATTTAGCAATTTTCTCTTCAAACGATTGTTCTTCATTTTTAAGCTGATTAATATAGTATTGCATTTGCTTTTCCATATTTTGCAATTTTAAGGTAGTATTTTTTCGATATATATAGAATAACAAACCCATTAATACAATAAATAAAATACCTATAATAATGCTAAAAATAAATTTATGAAAATTAGCCTTTGCTAATTTCTTATTAAGCAATTTCTCTTGTGAAATTTTATCTAATTGTAGGTCTTTTTCTATGGACTCATAAGCTATTTGTGAACTTATAATACTTTGTATGGCTACATCATTTATTATGCTGTCCTTAAGTTGTATTAAACGACATTGCTTATCAAAAGCCTGCTTATATTGTTTTTTAGATATATAATATTGTATAAAAGCCTCATTGCCAAGTATTAAATTTTCCTTTGAATCTATTTTACTTGCATATTCTAGACCTTTATTTATAAAAGATAATGCCTTATCTGAGTTATTTAAATATAAATAATTTATACCTACATTAATAAATGCATTACTCATATATCGGTAATTATCTGTTAGTTGAAACATATTAATTGACTTATTAAAATAATCAATTGAAGTGGAATACTCCTTTTTTTTCTGATATAATAACCCTAAAAACAGATACTCAGGACCTATATCGTTTAATGTATTACGTTGTTTAGCTACATCAATAGCTTTATTCATGTAATATTCTGAGGAATCAAACTTCTGTATATATACAAATACCTCCCCTATATTTGCATAGTTATATTCCATTCCTGTTAAATTATTATTCTGTTTTTCCAGATTTAAGGCTTTATGGAAATATAACAATGCTGTCTCGTATCTTTTTATGTCTAAAAAGACATTACCTATACCATTTAAAGCATAGGCTTTTATAGTGTTATCCCCTATCTTTGTTGTTAATTCTAAACAATGAAAATAAGTTTCAAAAGCATCTTTCTCCAAGTTTAATTTACGATACGTTGTACCTAATTCATTTAAGCATTTTACCCTTGAAACGGTGTCGGTAGTTTTATCAAAATACAATAGGGCTGTTTTATGGTTTTTAACCGATTCATAATATTTATGCTGATAACGAAATGCCTTACCTTTTATACTGTATGCCTTGGCAATACCTTCAAAATAATATAATTGATTAGCAATAGTTATAGCTTCATCAATAATATCATAATTAAAATTACGATGCTTAATCTGCTCATGAAATACAGATATTAATGTGTCAACCTTTTGTTTTGTATTAAACTCTTGTTGTTTATTTTCAGAAGTACGCTCACTATATGGCTCTGAATATGCTGAAAAACAAATGCTTAAAAGCAGTAGTATTAATGTATTTTTGTAAAAACGCATATATTATATGTTCTGTTGTTCTCACAAAACTATTGAAATATGTGTATATATAAAATATATCTGCTATTTTTTTGAAGATTTTATGGTATATCCTTTTGAAAAAGTATAAAGAGGGATATTATTTTGTTTTAATTGAGAGATAAATATTTCAACCTCTTTTCTGTTTTTATTGTCTACCTGTAATAATATTTGTGTTTGTTCCAGATTATAATTTAATGCACCACGTAGGTCATTATTACTAATTATATAATCGTTTAGTGCTAATTGCTTATTATCACCTATATACCAATAACTTACATCTGATTTATGTATTAGTGTTTTTTTATTGCAATTAGTAATAGTAGCAAAATCATTGCTTGTAATATTCTGTTTTACTATTACAAATAACCCTAATAAAATAATAACTGAAGCTGCTACCGAAATAGCATAACGTAATGGTAATATCTTAGTTTTTGTTTTAGCTACAAACTTATTGTCAGGCGTTAAAATTTTATTCGATAACGTCATTTGCTTATAAACAGGTAAAGCCTCAGCACACAATTCGCATTGTTGTAAGTGCTTTTCAAAACTAATTATTTGTTCAAGAGTAGCATCACCATTTACGTAATCAATAAATGTTTTATGTGAAGGGCAGTTTTTCATTTGTTTATAATGTGATAATTTATTAATATGCTAAAAATCTTTTTTTGCTTTTACGTCTGTATTCTGTATTTAGACCTTAATAAATTCTGTTATATATCTAATTTTCAGACATGAGTTGATTCATTATATTTTGCAAATTACGTTTACCATTTTGAATATAACTTTTAACTTTTTTTAGGTCGTATTTTGTTATTTCAACAATTTCGGCATAACTCTTTTCTTGCAAAAAGAATAACTCAATACATTGTTTCTGTTCGGGTTTTAATTGTTGCAATGCTTCGGACATTACTTCCAATTTTCGTTCCTCTTCTCTTTTATGAGTCAATTCACTATCCGATTCCATAAAATATTTCCGACTATTTTGTATTGAATCGGATAATTCAACCTCCTGATTAGTATGCTTTAACTCGCTTAAACAATGATTACGCGTAACCGTAAGCAACCAACTTTTAAAATTAGTTATATTATATTTTTCAATATAATTGTATAGCTGACTAAAAATATCGAACAAAGCCTCATTTGCTTTATCTTCATTTTTCAGATATTTAAAGCATACTGCAAAAACCAAATGATGATAACGTGTATAAAACACACCTATTATATCGGGGTTGGAATGTTCTTTATACAAAGAAACTAATTCTCCGTCAGGTAATGATTTATATTTATTGTTAACAATACTCATTAATAGAAAGAGAATTTATTTGCTATTTTCCATAAAAGCAAATAGAAAATCAATCTATTTGCCTTCTATCCAATTTACTATTTTTGAACTATATGGTTTGGTTGTAGAATAATAGAAATCAACTAAATTACCTTTTTCGTCAATCAAATATTTTTGAAAGTTCCATTTTACCGATGAGTTCTTTACTCCATTTTTTTCTTTTTGTGTAAGCCACTGATAAATAGGATCAATATCCTTACCTTTTACCGATATTTTGTGCATCATAGGAAAAGATACTCCGTAGTTACGCTGACAAAATGCCCCTATCTCCTCATTACTACCTGGTTCCTGACTCATAAAATTATTAGCTGGGAAACCTATTATTATAAAATTATCGCCACCGTATTGTTTATAAAGTTTCTCTAAACCCTCATATTGTTTTGTAAATCCGCATTTACTTGCTGTATTTACAATTAATACCTTTTTACCTTTTAGCTGTTCAAAACTAAACTCTTGCCCCTCAAGGGTAACAGTTTTTAAATTGTAGAAACTCTCCTGACCTATTACTGCTGTTGTCATAAATATCAATAAAATTAATGTTTGTATTCTAATCATAATTATTTGTTTACATGTAATACCTAAACAATTTAATTGATATTAATGTTTAAAGGTTACTTTTACTTATTCTCAAACTGTTTTGCTTCTTGCCAAATTTTTTCCATCTCTTGCAATGGCATTTCTTTTAAATCGATGCCTTTTTGTAATGTTTGTTGCTCAAGATAATTAAACCTGCTAATGAATTTGCGATTAGTTTTTTCAAGTGCCGAATCAGGATTAATTTTATATAAACGAGCAGCATTAATTAGGCTAAACATAACATCACCAAATTCTTTTTCTGCATCCTCCGATTGTGGATTTTTTAATAATTCTTCTTTAAATTCCTGTATTTCCTCTTGTACTTTGTCCCAAACTTGTTCGGGTTTGTCCCAATCAAAACCTACGCCACGTGCTTTGTCCTGAATGCGTTGTGCTTTTACTATTGATGGCAACGATTTTGGGACTCCCTCCAAAACAGTTTTTTTGCGTCCTTTTTCTTTTAGCTTTAATTTTTCCCAATTCTCGGCAACTTCTTTCTCATCTTTTACCTTAGTATCGCCAAAAATATGTGGATGACGATAAATCAATTTTTCATTAATGGTATGTATTACCTCTTCCATTGTAAACGCTCCCTTTTCAGCTCCTATAGTTGCATAAAAAACTACATGTAATAAAATATCGCCCAATTCTTTCTTTATTTCTTGCAAATCGTTTTCCATTATAGCATCGGAAAGCTCGTAAGTTTCTTCTATCGTAAGTGTACGTAAAGTCTGTAATGTTTGTTTTTTGTCCCACGGACATTCTTTGCGTAATAATTGCATTATATCAAGCAATTCACCAAAAGCCTTTTTTGTATTCTCCATTTGTTTTTATTTTTTATCTCTTATTCGTTTGTAAATAAGACTATTAACTCTTTTACAAACAAAGAATGGCAAAAAGGTTAATTTTTGCCATTCTTCTTTTAATTTATAATTATTACTATATAATTAACATGGCATCGCCATAAGTACTAAATCGGTATTTTTCTTTTAAAGCCTCGTTATATGCCTCTCTTACAAGCTCATAACCTCCAAATGCTGACACCATCATATATAATGTTGATAATGGTAAATGGAAGTTCGATATCATACTATTAGCAACAGTAAAATCGTATGGTGGGAATATAAATTTATTTGTCCAACCATCAAATGGCTTTACATAACCTTGTGTTGATACAGAACTCTCAATTGTTCGCATTACTGTTGTTCCTACAGCACATACATTCTTTTTATTGTCCTTTGTCTGATTTATTAAGTTTGCTGTTTCCTCGCTTATCATTATTTGCTCGGAATCCATTTTGTGCTTTGTTAAATCCTCAACATCTACACTTCGGAAGTTCCCTAAACCAACATGTAATGTTATCTCGGCAAAGTTTATACCTTTTATCTCGCAACGTTTCATCAACTCTCGGCTAAAGTGCAATCCTGCAGTAGGTGCTGCAACTGCTCCCTCGTGCTTTGCATAAATAGTCTGATAACGTTCTTTATCCTCCTCCTCAACTGCTCGGTTAATGAATTTTGGTAGTGGAGTTTCGCCTAAGCGATATAATTCCGACTTAAATTCATCATAAGGACCATCGTATAAAAAGCGTAGTGTACGACCTCGTGAGGTAGTATTGTCAATTACTTCGGCAACCATAAAATCGTCCTCACCAAAATACAATTTATTTCCAATTCGTATTTTACGAGCAGGATCAACCATTACATCCCAAAGCTTCTGCTCCGAGTTAAGCTCCCTTAACAAAAATACTTCAATTTTTGCACCTGTTTTTTCCTTATTTCCGTACAAACGAGCAGGAAAAACCTTTGTGTTATTGAATATCATTATATCTTGGTCGTCAAAATACTCTAATATCTCTTTAAATACACGATGCTCAATTTTTTGAGTTTTTTTATTTACAACCATTAAACGCGATTCATCTCTATTTGGTGTAGGGTGAGTGGCGATTAATTCTTGTGGCAAATTGAAGTTAAATTGCGAAAGTTTCATGTTTTTTAGTTTTTATGTTGTTCTTTTTTTATCTGTTAATATAAGCTTATTGTAAAAGTTGCTATAATATCATAACCAACTAAATACTCAACACGCTAAACTCAATACTTGCTTATTGCAACTTTAATATTGCATCTCGCAAAAGCAGTTTTTCTGAAAGTTTACAAATCTCTTACTTTTTTTTCAAAATCAAAAATATTCATAGCTTTTTCTACACAAAAATTGCCTATTTTTGTTCTTCTTAAATTGTGAAGGTATGCCCCCGAGTTAAGAGCAATGCCAATATCTCGTGCTATGGAACGAATATAAGTACCTTTACTACACGATATTTTTAGTTCAACAAAAGGCAAATTAAAATCTAACAGTTCAATGTTATAAATAGTTATATTATTTGGTTTTAACTCAACGTCAATGCCTTTACGTGCAGCTTTGTAGGCTCGTTGTCCGTTTACTCGTTTTGCCGAAAAGATAGGTGGAATTTGCTCTTGCTCGCCTGTAAATTTTTGTAAGGTTTTTAAAATTAAATCCTTTGTAATATGCTTTATTTCAAATTGTTGATCTTCTTCGGTTTCTCTGTCAAACGATGGTGTGGTTGCCCCTAATTTTAAAGTGGCAATATATTCCTTTTCTTGTGCCTGATAGGTTTCAATCTGTTTAGTCTGTTTGCCTGTGCAGACAATTAACAAGCCTGTTGCCAAAGGGTCTAATGTTCCTGCATGTCCTACTTTTATTTTCTTGTATCCAAATTGTTTTTTTAACAGATAACGGATTTTATTTACAACATCAAAGGACGTCCATTCCAATGGTTTATCAATTAGTACAACTTGTCCTTCTTTAAAATCGGGTGGGGTTTCTTTATCAAACATATTTTGTTAAGTAAGAATTAAGAATAAGTAAAATCATTCTTAATTTTAAATCTATATTATTAACATTTTTTCTATCAAGAACTTTTATATCAGAGTAATCAGGGCTATTGCTCCTACTACAAAACAATATATTGAAAAATATACGAGTTTGCTTTTCTGAACAAGTTTAATCATCCATGTACAAGCTAATAAACCTGTTACAAAAGCCGCAATAAATCCTCCGATGGTTGGCATAATTAAATTTGATGATATGCTAAAATCGGCTGATAGTAGGTCTTGTGCCATTTTGCCAAGAATTAGCGGAACAACCATAAGGAACGAGAAACGTGCGGCTTTGGTACGATTTATTCCTAACAAAACCGATGTTGAGATAGTTGCCCCAGAACGCGATATCCCCGGTAATATGGCAATTGCTTGGGCTATACCAATTACAATTGAATGCCCAAACGAAACACCTTTTTCGGTGGTTTTTGCCTTGTCGGCAATAAAAAGCAAACCTCCTGTAAGAATTAGCATCAAACCAACTAACAGAATATTTCCGAAAAATAATTGCTCTATTTGGTCGTTAAATGTTAGCCCAACAAATACGGCTGGTATCATCGACAGAATAATTTTTACTGAAAATATTGTTTCCTCATTCCATTTGAACTGGAACAGACCTACTAATATTTCTTTTATCTCCTTACGGAAAATAACTATGGTGCTAAGTGCGGTTGCTCCGTGTAACATTACGGTCATAAACATACTTTCCTGTGGTACGGAATTATTACCAAATAGTGCTTTGGCTAATTCCAAATGTCCGCTACTGCTAACTGGTAAAAATTCGGTTAATCCTTGTATTATTCCTAGGATTATTGCTTGTATTAAGTCCATATATCTAATTAAGAATGAAGAATGAAGAGTTAAGAATTAAAAGTTAAAAATTGAAATCACATTTTATAAGGATTATAATTTTAACCTTTTTAAGATTGATTGCCAACGATTTTGTTTTATACTTTGCACTAATTTGTCACTATCTTCTTGTTTAATAGTAGATTTAGATGTTAATTCTACATATCTCAGATAATCCAATATTGATTGCATTTTGATTGAACTTTCAAGTATTGGTAACCTTACAAGTAATTCATTATTTTGTCTTTCTACTATCATAATAAATTATTTTAGAGTTTACTTAGGCTTTTTCATTATAGCATAAATCTCAAACACAAAACCTCCGAAAAGTAAAAGAGGAGCAATTACAATGCGTCTTACCGAAAACATTTCAGCGTTAAACACATTTGGATCAGTAGATTTTCCGCCCGATAACAATACAAATCCGATTACAATAATTGCTAATCCGATTAACATTAATTTGTAATTGGTTTTGTCAAAAACGAAGTCTTCTTTTGTATAGTTTTTATTCTTTGCCATTTTATTTTATATGTTTATTAATTTTTATCTTGTAATCTAAAACGTTAAAACTTTATCGCTATCAATTACCCATTCTGTAAGTTTATGTATTGTTGATGCCTCTACACCTTCAAAAAAAGGCTGACCTTTGTAGATACCTGACCTTTGCATACAAGTAGAACAAGCCTTTACTGTTGCTCCTTCAACTATCAATACCTTTAACATTTGCGATAAATCTTGGTCGTACCCTTCTGGTGGGTTACACATATCTCGTGCCATATCGACAGCATCATTCATAAGAAAAATTCTTACTTCTACATCGTTTTTTAGCAATGTTGTTGCTAATCTTAGACCATTCCACGTTACATCGGTATTGTCGTAAGGCTCTCTGTTAAATATTATTAGGGTTTTCATTTCTTTTTAATTTTAAATGTGATTTTTAAAATCCATTTCTGAATGTAAAATTCTTGTGATTTCTATAATTCTATTATCAATTTTTCTATAAAAAATAATATGTTTACCAGCTATTAATCCTAATAAATTATTTTTTATTTCTTCATATTGTTTGCCTAAATCATAATTATTAGCAATCAAGTTAAATTTGTCAAGTAACATATTATAATATTTATCTGCTTGTTCTTCTGACCATTGAACAAATGTATAATTCCAGATAGCATTTAAGTCTTCAACAGCTTGATGAGTCAATATGTATTCCTGCATTATTGATGCTTTTTCTGTTTTAATTCCTTTAGATTTTCTATAGGATCAAAATCATAAGCCAATCCGCTATCAATGCCTTTTTGAATAGCACTTTTTAATTGTTCTACTTTCTTTTCCTCATATTCAAGAAGTTGTAAACCTGCTTGTACTACATCAGTTTCAGTTTTATATTTTCCCATCTGAACTTGACTTTGTACAAACAAATCAAAATGACTATCCAAAATTATTTCTTTCATTATTTTTATTTTACAAAGACGCAATAAATTGAGTCTTTACATTTTATCATTAATAATAAAGTTCATTGCTTTTTAGTCGCAAATAACGATTTACCGCAAACCATGTTGATAACCAAACAATTAATAGTCCTACAAGAAAAATACCACTGTATAAAATTGCAATTGTATCAATATCATTTAACAACAGTATCTCTGGTAATTCCCTGTTTATCATATAAATAACACCACCAAGCATTATGTATGCAATAATTACACTGTAAATAGTATGAATTAAACTTTTTACAATAAATGGAGTACGTACAAAACCTTTGGTTGCACCCACTAATTGCATGGTTTTAATGATAAATCGTCGAGCATAAACTGAAAGCCTTACTGTATTGTTTATCAGCGATATAGATATTAACAATAACATTACACTAAATGCAAAAAGCACCAAACTAATTTTTTGTACATTGTTGTTAATTATCTCAACTAAATTACGCTCGTAGGCAATTTCTTTTATTTGTGGTTTATTTTGTAATTCCTTTTCTATCAACAATAAACTATCAGGATTGGCATACTCGGCAAATAATTTTACCTCAATTGATGGTAACAGAGGATTATATCCTAAGAAATCAACAAAATCCTCGCCTAACTCCTTTTTCCAATTTTCGGCAGCTTGTTCTTTGGTTATATATTCGGTAGTTTTTATGTATGCCGATGCATCTAATTGCTTCTGTAAACGTATCATATCCACCTCTTTAGTATTGTCTTTTAAAACTACTGTAAAGCCAATATTTTCCTTTACATGGCGAGATAGTTTACGAGCATTAAGCAATAATAATCCTATTATGCCCATAACAAAAAGCACTAAAGATATGCTTATTATTGTTGTCAGATACGAACTACGAAGTCTGCGTTTTGATATTTTTTGGTCTTTTTTTGCCATATTTATATATAAAATATAATGGCAAATTTACATAATTAAATTAATTTTAAAAATATGGGTATGTTTTTTTATTATACACCTAAATATATGAGAATCTATATGTAGATATATAAATATTTATAAAAATCATAAAAAAATATTGTTTTTTAAAAAGGAAAAAGTAAATTTGTTGTATATCTTAAAATAGGTTATGTTGTTGTTAATTAAATATATAATACAAACACATTCTTATTTAATGTATAAAACTAAACGTAATGCCCATAAATTATAAGGTTTTAACAAATCTTTTTATACTGATTTATTTAACAATAAATCCTTTGTTTGCTGATACATTAATATCATCTATTATTGTAAACGACTCTGTCTGCTCAATAAAACCCATAAATTCGGAAAATAATTATCAAATTAACATAACTGAAAATAATAATATTAAACATATTGTTGTCAATATTGATTCATTGTTAATACAAAAGCTCAATTTAGAAAAATATCAATATCAAATAAAATATAATAATACAACTTACAACTCTGAGTGGACAAAAAAGCCTTCATTTTCAATTATTATTTGCTCTGATAAAAATATAGAACTATCGGTAATAGCTGAAAGTGAGAATAAAACATATACAAATAATTTTACAATAAATAACAATAACATATCTGCTAATAATTATAAAATAATAATTATTGCTTTTCTTATATTTTTAATTATTGCTATTTATTTAACATTTCGCTTTATACTGAAAAAAACTAATAATAAATACAACTCGCTTGAACAAGATTATAACATATTATCAAAAGACTACACTACACAAAAAGAAGAACATGATAAAGCAAACTTACCAAATAAAAAAAGCCAACGGTACAAAATGGTAACAATACTTTATGCTAGTATTCAGGGGTTTAATAATATTACAGAACGCGAGGATGCTAAACACTTAATAGATAACCTTGACCGTTTCTTTTTGGAATTTGATAATATTGTTGAACGATTACATATTGAAAAAATTAAAACTATTGGCGACACTTTTATGTGTGCTGGAGGTATTCCTCAAAAAAATAGAACAAACCCTATTGAAGTAGTTTTAGCTGCTTTTGAAATGCAAAAATATATAGAAAATGTAAAGAAACAGTCTAAGCATAACAATCTAGATTTTTGGAACATAAAAATAGGTATACATACAGGCCCTGTATTCTGCAACCCTACTAATAAAAAAAGGCTTGAGATATGGGGAGATACAGTTAACATTGCTAGTAGAGTAGAAGCCTCGGGCGAAATTGGTAAAGTAAATATTACAGGTATGACTTATGAATTAATAAAAGATTATTTTTTATGTAATTACCGAGGAACAATGCCTGTAAAATATACTGGTAACATTGACATATATTTTATTGAAGGGTTTAGACCAAACCTTGCTGAAGATAAAAGATTAATACAACCTAATAATAAATTTAAAACAAAACTAGGACATTTACGTTTTAATGATTTAGAGGAGTTTGCTTTAAACTTTTTAGAACAAAATTTATCTAAAAAATTATATTATCATAACCTTAAACATACTATTGATGTAACAAATCAGGCTGAAATAATAGGAAAAAAGGAAGGTATATCGTCAGAAGAATTACTGTTATTAAAAACTGCAGCTCTGTTCCATGATATAGGATTTACAAAAACTTATAAAGACCATGAAGAAGCTGGAGTAGAAATAGCAAAAGAGGTTTTACCAAAATATGATTATTCTGATGAACAGATAAAAATAATAAGTGATATTATTATGGCAACCAAGTTACCCTCTAATCCTAAAACATTATTAGAACAAATTATTTGCGATGCCGACCTTGATTATCTTGGCAGAGATGACTTTATACCAGTATCCAATAATCTGTTTAAAGAGCTAACAGAACATAATTTATTAGAAAATAATATTGATAAATGGAATAAGATACAAATTGATTTTATAGAAAAACATTCGTACTTTACACAAACAGCAAAATTGCAAAGAGATAAAAATAAAAACAATCAATTATCAGCAATTCGCTGTTTAGTTAAATAATTTAATTAAATTTGCATAAATTTGTAAAAATTACAGAACTTAAAAACATAGAACCATGGCAAGAAACACAAGAAAAGATGTAATTTTAATCCCTTGGGATTATACAGATAACTCAATAATAGCGTTAGAACACGGCATTCAATTAGCCAAAGAAGTAAATAATTATATTATGCTTGTAAGGTTTATTGAAAAACCGGGATTGTTTGGAAACAAACAAAAAATGGAAGAATTAGCAAAAGAAGAAAATGCTAAATTACAACAAGCAGGCGAAGAAATATCAAAAAAATATGGTGTAAACCCTTATATTGCTGTTGTTAAAGGTATATCAAAGAAATCAGTAAAACAAATTAGTGTAGAATCGAATGCCAACCTTATTGTTGCTTCAAACTCATATAAAGTAAATGACTCAAAAACATATAAAACGGAAACTTTAGTTAAACTTTTAACAACAGTAGATATTCCGTTTATATTTACACAAACTGCACCTGCACATAATTATTATAAAGAAATTGTTGTTCCTGTATATCCTTCAAAATACTACAAGGAAACTTTACACTGGGTTATATACTTAGCAAAGCATTACAACTGTAATATCAATATACTAAAATCGTATATTGAAGACCCTAATGATAAAAAAGAAATGGCAAGCAATATGTATTTTACTAAAAAAACTTTAGATAAAAAAGGCATTATTTATGGTATTAAAACTGCTAAAAAGAAGAAAGTTTTTGAAGATGAAATATTTAGATTTGCTGAAATGATTGACTCTGATATTATTGTAATGATGGTTAAAAACTTTAAAAAGTTTATAGAGAAAAATCCTAATTACGATAAACAAATTCCTATTATGGTAATAAACCGTAATACCGAGATTATAAAATACGGAGGTTCATTTAGAGGATAGTAAATAGTTTTTTGCCAAAAAAAATAATCCGATATGCATAACATATCGGATTATTTTTTTCTATAGTATCACTACTTTATATTATCATACAATTTTTGTAGTTCTATCATATAACTTTGTTTAACCTTATTAAATTCTTCTTTATTTTCGTCGCTAATAGGCTCAACAGGAGGAGCTTTTACTTTTAATGGGTCTATTGCTCTACCATTTTTGTAAAATCTAAAATCTAAGTGAGGTCCTGTTGAATAACCTGTACTACCAACATAACCGATTAAATCGCCTTGTTTTAATCGCGTACCTTTATGTATCCCCTTTGCAAACTTAAACAGATGCGAATATTGAGTAACATATACACTATTGTGTTTTATTTTCAGATAGTTACCCGCCCCTTTCTTTTGATATCCTTTTTTTATAACTATACCGTCGCCTACACTAAATATAGGTGTGCCTTTAGGTGCTGCATAATCTACACCCGAATGAGGACGATAAATTTTTAACACAGGATGAAAACGCCTTCTGGTAAAGCGTGAGCTAATTCTACTATATTTAAGTGGAGCTTTTAAGAATGCTCGGCGTAAGCTATTTGCCTCTTCATCAAAGTAACTGCCTACATTATTTTGCTTAAAATAGAACGCATAAAAGTCAGTTCCCTGATGTTGGAATATTGCCGCATCAACATGCTTTATGCCTACTGTAATGGTGTCGTTTATAAATGCCTCATCGTATATTACAAAGAATTCATCTCCTTTTTGCAATCCAAAAAAATCAATACTCCACGCATAAATTTCAGACAATTCATTAGCCAATACTGGATTAATATTATTGTCTTTCATAGCATTCCATAAATTACTCTCTATTTTCCCAACTGCTGTGCGTTTCTGTATTGTTGTTTCTTTTTTGCCTGATAATATTTTGACCGTATCGGTAAACTGAATAATAAAATAATCGGTTAAACTATGCTCATACACAAAGTACGAAAGACAAGGTAAACTATCTTTTGTTAAATACATTTTATATTTATGTCCGCTACGTATCTTGCGTACATCAAACACATCTTTTAATTGCGATATGTAATATATTTGCTTTGATGTAACTCCTTGTTTAACTAATAAATCAGATAAATTTTGATTACGTTTTATTTTACCTACTTTTATATTAAACGAATCGACAGGTATTACGTTATAATCTAAAATAGGATTTTGTGCCACTGCCTTCGTTTGTTGGTTATCAGTTTTGTTTTTTTGCTTTTGATGATTACAACTAAATAATAATGCTAATATTATTAGTGCAGATATATTAATAAATATGTTTCTCATAGCTATATTTTTAAGTTATATTTCTGATAATCTGATTAAAATCAATACTATCCATTAATAATTTTGTTCCTCCTTGCATACTATTTACATAATCGGAGGCTTGTTTTTTACTATTATCTAAATATTGTTTGTCGGTTAATAATCTATCTAACACCTCATCTAATTCGCTCTGATTATTTATAGTAAACCCAGCCCCTACTTTTAGCAAGTCCTTAGCCTCTTCAAACTTCTTATAGTTACTACCAAATACAACAGGTATTCCATAAGCGGCTGCCTCTAATGTATTATGTATTCCTTTTCCGAATCCTCCACCAATATAAGCAATAGTGCCATAGCGATATGCCGATGATAGTATGCCTATGCTATCAATAATAAGTATCTGATAATCTGATAACTTAACATTATTGCACTCAGATAATTTTACAGCTTTGCCTTCGCATAATTTTTCTATTCTATTAATATTACTTTTATGTACCTCGTGCGGAGCTATTACTAATTTTAACTCATTATGTTTTTTTAGATATTCTAACAATAATATTTCATCTTTATCCCACGAACTACCAGCTACTATTGTTTGTTTGCCATTACAAAATGTTTCTATTTCAGGTATCGGCTTAGCATTCTTCACAATAGCACATACCCTATCAAACCTTGTATCGCCACCTATGGCAATGTTTTCTATATTTATTGATTGTAATAAATCAGCAGATTGTTTATTCTGCACAAAAATAAATGTAAAGTATCGTAACATCTTCTGATACCATGTTCCGTAACTCTTAAAAAAGTATTGATTTGAACGAAAAATAGCAGAAAATAAATAAACAGGAATATTGTTTTTATTTAGCTGATGCAGATAGTGATACCAAAAATCATATTTTACAAAAAAGGCTAATTTAGGATTTACCAGATTAATAAAACGTTTGGCATTTTTATGTGAATCGTAAGGTAGGTAAAATACCCAATCGGCATATTCATAATTTTTACGAACCTCATAACCTGATGGCGAAAAGAAGGTTATAAGCACCTTAAATTGTGGTTGTTGTTTTTTCAACTCCTCAATTACTGGGCGAGCCTGTTCAAATTCGCCTAACGAGGATATATGAAACCATACTATATTAGCAGATGTAGATACCTGTTCTGATATTCGTTTAAAGATATCTTTCCTACCCGATACCCATAACTTAGCCTTTGTATTTATAGGTGAGGCTAAATAAATAGCAAAAACATACAATCGTATTCCTAAATTATATAAAAGTTGCATCTGCTTATAATGTACTAATTTGATAATGTGTTGATTAATTGTAATCTAATAAATAGATATTATCTCTTATATGAAAAGAAAAGAGGTGCAATATTATGCACCCCTTATATTATATTATTAAAAATTAATCTTATCTAAGATGCTATTATCAACCATATTAGGAAGAGTAACTTTTAGCCTTGGTTCTGTTTCCATTGCACGCTTTATTGCAAAGATTGCACCTTCATTTCTTGCCCAGTTACGTCTGCTAATACCATTGTTTACGTCCCAATGTAGCATGTTTTCCAAACGGCGTTGAGCATCTGCTGAACCGTCAAGTACCATACCGAAACCTCCGTTGATAACTTCGCCCCAGCCTACTCCACCACCATTGTGGATAGATACCCAAGTAGCACCTCGGAATGAATCGCCAATTACATTTTGGATAGCCATATCAGCAGTAAATTGTGAGCCATCGTAAATATTTGATGTTTCACGGTAAGGCGAGTCTGTTCCTGATACGTCATGGTGGTCTCTACCAAGTACAACAGGAGCTGATAATTCGCCAGACTTAATTGCCTCGTTAAATGCTGTTGCTATTTTTGTTCGTCCTTCGCAGTCAGCGTATAAGATACGAGCTTGTGAACCAACTACTAATTTGTTCTTACTTGCTTCCTTAATCCAATGGATATTGTCCTCCATTTGCTGTTTAATTTCAGCAGGAGCTGTTTTTGCTATTTCCTCAAGAACTTTACAAGCTAATTCATCTGTTTTAGCTAAATCCTCAGGAGTATTTGATGTACATACCCAACGGAAAGGTCCAAAACCATAATCGAAACACATAGGTCCCATAATATCTTGGACGTATGATGGATATTTGAATGTTTGCTTATCATCTTTAAAGATGTCAGCACCTGCACGTCCTGATTCTAATAGGAAAGCATTTCCGTAATCGAAGAAGTAAGTGCCAAATTTCTCAACACAAGTGTTAATTGCCTTAACGTGGCGACGTAGTGTTTCTTGTACTTTTTCTTTAAATAACTCTGGCTGTTTTGCCATCATCTCGTTTGCCTCGTCAAAACTTACTCCTACTGGATAGTA
>PDWI01000310.1_pt1 | contig 78767 bp, 71 predicted proteins | sample 1430891 | NCBI WGS metagenome assembly PDWI01 (sample SAMN01162508, study PRJNA174530) | Oral metagenome, whole genome shotgun sequencing project. | biome: Marine environment; feature: Marine mammal; material: Swab sample of the gingival sulcus; isolation source: swab sample of gingival sulcus... | reverse complement strand
TATCTAATAAATATATTATACAGGCAAGCTGTATTAATATACAGCTAATAGAGAACTTTCTTAGTTCTTTATCAACTAAGTACATTATATAAGGAGCTAATATGCAACTTGTTATTAAAAATGCGAAACTTAGGGATAGGACTGAACTTGTAGATATTGGGATAGATCATGGAAAGTTTGTCGCCATTGATAAAACTATTGATGCTGATGCTAAAAAAATTATTGATGCCGGTGGTCAACTTGTCATCCCTCCTTTTATCGATCCGCATGTACATTTAGATGCTGTACTTAGCGTGGGTAAGCCTCGATATAATAGCTCAGGAACTCTTTTAGAGGGAATACAAATTTGGGGAGAGAGAAAACTTAATCTTACCAAAGAAGAAATGAAAAAGAATGCGATAGAGGTTATTTACTGGATGGTGGCAAATGGTACGCTTAAAATTAGAACACATGCTGATACGACGGATAAAACACTTCTAACAGTAGAAACGTTACTAGAAGTAAAAGAAGAAATGAAAGATCTCGTCGACATTCAGATAGTCGCCTTTCCGCAAGATGGTATCTTTACATCAAAAGATGGCTATGGATTAATGGAAAAATCACTTCAAATGGGTGTGGATGTAGTCGGTGGCATACCGCATAATGAATTTACTCGTGAAGACGGTGTTCGAGATGTGGAAGCGGTCTTTGAACTCGCCGAGAAATATAATGCACTTATCGATATTCATGTGGATGAAACAGGTGATGATCAATCTCGATTTGTCGAAGTGATGGCGAAGGAGACCATTCTTAGAAGCTGGCAAGGTAGAGTTACTGCAAGTCATACAACAGCGATGCATAATTATAATAACGACTATGCCTTTAAATTAATAGGCATATTAAAGCGAGCTGAGATGAATATGATTACCAATCCATTTGATAATTCTGTCCTCCAAAATAGAACCGATGGCTATCCTAGAAAAAGAGGACATACTCGATGTGATGAGCTTTTAGCACGGGGCGTTAATGTCAGTATAGGTCATGATAGCATTATGGATCCATGGTATCCTATGGGGATAGGTCGTATGTTACAAGGTGCTAATTTATTAATGCATACGGCACATATGAGTGGATATGAACAGTTTAGTCAGCTTATGGATATGATTACTATTAATAGTGCTATCACCATGAATATCCAAGATGAATATGGCATAGAAGTGGGAAAACCTGCTGATTTTGTCGTGTTGGATGCAAAAGATGATATGGAAGCGATACGACTTATGAGTGAATGTCTATATGTTATAAGAAAAGGTAATGTCGTAGCTGAAACACAGCCAGCTAAGAGAGTGGTTACTTTTGGTGAAAGTAGTAGAGCGGTGGATTTTAAATTAAATCGATAAGATAAGGAGAATGAGAAGAGTGTAAAGGCACACATAAAGTAATGTGTTAAGGATTATGCTAATATCAAATAAAACATATCTAATACAATCAGTTTAAACAATCCCATATACTGATTAAAAATTTCTATTTATATCATTCAAAATTTAAAAATTTCTAAAAGCCAAAACTCGCTAGGCTCAAACAGTTGGCTTTTTTAACGAAATTTTTATAAATTTTATCATTTCATAAATTGCGAAATTTTTCATATGTATGATGGTCTATATTTAAACTGATTGTAGGTAGTTTTAATTTGAGAATGGTGTTATAATCCGATGAATAACAGATGCTTTATGTGTTTTTGTTTGTAGAGGATATGAATTTATTTACATATGTGATTTGTGATATAAAAGAAGACGAAGAAGATGAAAAGAAGGAAATAAATTTTAATAATTGGTATAGTTTTTTTGTTCTCTGACTGATATACTAAAAGTGGTGTTTTAATATAGTGAAGGGAGTGTTGTTTTTGGACGCGAATATATTAGTTGATAGCAGCGGAGAATTTATAAAAGATTGTGAAAAATTTAGTGGGATGAAACATATTCCTTTTAGACTGTATGTCGATGGGTGTGAATATATTGATGATGAAAATTTGGATGTCGCTGATTTTGTGAACACGATGAGAAATTCTTCTGAGATGTCACGTTCTGCATGTCCACCGCCACAAGAATTTATGGATAATTTTTCAGCTGATAAAATGAATTTTGTAGTTGCACTTTCATCTGCTTTAAGTGGTTTATATAACAGTGCTGAGATGGCAAAAAAAATGTATTTAGAAGAGCATCCTGAGGCAAAAATTTATGTTTTTGATTCCAAAAGTGCTTCAATAGGTGAAACTCTTGTTGGACTTAAAATAAAAGAATGTGTTTTAAAAGGTTTGGAATTTGAGAATATTATTAGAGAAGTAGAAGAATATATTGAATCGCAGAGGACATTTTTTATTTCAGAGCGATTAGATAATCTTGTAAAAAATGGTAGAATAGGCAAATTAAAAAGTAAGATTGTCACAGCTCTTAACATAAAACCTATCATGGGCTCTACACCGGAGGGACAAATAGAACTTTATAAAAAAGCAAGAGGAGGCAATAAGGCGGTTCAAGTGCTTGCAGATCTTATAAAGGATGTAGTCGTCAGTGCGGAAAATAGAATTTTAGCTATTTCGCATTGTGAGAATGTAGAGCGTGCAACGATGCTAAAACAAGAAATTGAGAAAAGATGTAATTTTAAAGAAATATTAATTATACCTACTGCTGGTCTTTCCAGTTTATATGTGGATTATCAGGGGATTATATTAGCGTTTTAGTAAAAAAGTAATAAAGTCATAAGAACTATTGGTGATATAAAATGTCAAAGCTATAAAGTTAATAATAGTAGAAAATGTCAATGATAATCTTTATCAATAGTAAAATATATTGGGAAATTAAAAAAGTATAAGTATGTGAGGAGAAAAAAATGCACAAGAAATTATTTATTCCTGGTCCAGTTGATGTATTAGATGATGTACTACAAAAAATGGCGACACCACAGATTGGACATAGGACGAAGGAAGCTTCTAAGGTGCAGAGAAGTCTATCCGATAAAATGAGAAAAGTGTGGTATACCGATAAGGAAATACTAACATCTACTTCATCTGGTTCTGGATTGATGGAGGGAGCAGTTCGTTCATGCACTAAAAAGCGTGCAGCAGTTTTTTCCATTGGTTCATTTGGTGATAGATGGTATAAAATGGCTGTTTCAAATGGTGTGCCTGCTGATAAATTTTCATCGCAGCTCGGTCAAATCACAACTCCTCAGATGGTGGATGATGCACTTTCTACTGGTAAATATGATCTTGTTACAATAACACATAATGAGACATCGACTGGTATTATGAATCCTATTGAGGAGATTGCAGAAGTGATCAAGAAATACCCAGATGTGGTATTTTGTGTCGATATGGTTAGTTCTGCTGGTGGCGTGAAGGTAGAAGTTGACAAACTTGGAATTGATATTTGTATTACATCCACTCAAAAATGTTTGGGGTTGCCTGCCGGTATGTCTTTCTGCACATTTTCTGAAAAAGCACTTGAACGAGCAAGAACTGTTGAAAATAGAGGATTATATTTTGATTTAGTGAGCATATATGACACTATTCAAAAGAAGAATTATCAATATCCATCCACTCCTTCAATTGCCCATATGTATGCTGCAGATTATCAACTTGGTAAAATCATCGATGAAGAAGGTTTAGATAATCGATTTGCAAGACATGAAGAGATGGCAAAGCACACTCGAGAATGGGCGAAAAAGCATTTTGCTATGTTTGCAGAAGAAAAGTATGCTTCTAATACTCTTACAACCGTTAAAAATACTAGGAATATCAGTGTGAAGGATTTGAATGCTGAACTTGGTAAACGTGGGTATATGATTTCTAATGGCTATGGTGATTTAAAAGAAAAAACATTCCGTATTGCTCATATGGCAGATACGCAAATGGAAGATTTAAAGAAATTACTTTCTGAAATAGAGGATATCTTAGGATTATAAAAAAGGAGAACAAATGATACGAATTTTAGCAAATGATGGCATGGACGCATCTGCTGTAAAGATGTTACAGGATAAGGGATATGATGTAGTAACTGATGCATTTAAAGATGAAGCACTCGATAAAGCAGTTATGGAATTTGATGCAATAGTAGTTCGCTCAGCTACCAAGGTCAGAGAACCTCTTATTGATAAAATGGTAGCTGGTGGAAAGATGAAGCTTATTATTAGAGCTGGTGTTGGTATTGATAATATTGATCATGAATACGCAAAGAGTAAGGGAATAGAGGTTAGAAATACACCAAATGCTTCAAGTGCTTCTGTTGCAGAACTCGTTATGGGACATATTTTTGCAGTATCTCGATTTATTGCTATTTCCAATGTTACGATGAGAGATGGACAGTGGAACAAAAAAGCGTATAAGGGTGTTGAAATCGCTGGAAAAACTTTGGGTGTAGTAGGTTTTGGTAGAATTGGTCAAGAAGTTGCTAAAAGAGCTGTTGCAATGGGTATGAAAGTTATTTACTCTGATATTAGCGATGCACAGGTTCAGGGATATACAAAAGTATCTTTTGATGAAATTTTATCGAAGTCTGATTATATTAGTTTGCATATTCCATTTGGTGGTAAGACGGTAATCGGTGCTGATGAGTTTGCTAAGATGAAAAAGGGTGTACGACTTATTCAAGCCGCTCGAGGTGGAGTTATCGACGAAAAAGCCTTATTAGATGCTTTAAATTCCGGTCAAGTTGCCGCAGCAGCGCTTGATGTTTTTGAAAAAGAACCGACCTCAAATATGGAGTTATGCAGTCATCCAAATGTTTCTGTAACTCCTCATATTGGCGCTTCTACTGTGGAAGCTCAACAACGTATTGGTCTTGAAACAATGGATGTTATAGAAGAATTTTTTGCGTAATTTTAGCGATTGGGTGATATATTAAATTTGTTTACTTGCCAGAGTAAATTTTACAAGTATAGATTTTGAGATATAGAAAGGATTATATATGGCAGTTGTAAGACCGTTTAGAGCAATTCGACCAAAATCAGAATTAGTGGATAAAGTAGCTTCTCTACCATATGATGTGATGAATAGAGCTGAAGCTAAAAAAATGGCAGAGGGTAATCCATATTCATTTTTGCATATTGTTCGTTCTGAGATTGATCTTTCTGATGAAATAAGTGCATATGATGAAACGGTTTATCAGATGGCTGGTTCAAATCTTAAAAAATTTATTGACGAGGATATCATGTTTCAAGATGAAACGCCTAGATACTATATTTATCGTCAGATGATGGATGGTAGAGTTCAAACAGGTATTGTAGCTTGTACTTCTATTGATGAATACATGAATGATAAGATTAAAAAACATGAGTTTACACGACCTCAAAAAGAGGTGGATCGAATAAATAATTTTGATTATTGTGATGCCAATACAGCACCAATTTTTTTAACATATAGAAATAGACCATCGATTACTAAGATGGTGAATGACTGGATTAAATTCCATAAGCCGGTGTATAATTTTATGACAGAAGATGATATTACTCATATTATTTGGGTCATCGATGATGAAAAAGTAATTAATAATTTACAATCAGAGTTTGATAATGTGGATGCACTTTATATTGCGGATGGTCATCATCGTTCAGCATCCTCTGTTAAGGTAGGAATGAAAAGAAGAGAGCAGTATGTAGATTATACTGGTGATGAAGAATTTAATTATTTTATGTCTGTTATATTTCCAGATGATGATTTATTTATTATGGATTATAATCGTGTGGTAAAAGATCTTAATGGTAAGGATGTGCCAGCATTTTTAGAGGATGTTTCTAAAGCATTTGACGTTACGAAATTAGAGGGAAATCAGCCATATAAACCAAATGAGAAGAAAACATTTGGTATGTTTTTAGATGGTTCTTGGTATGTATTAAAAGCGAAGGCTGATATTTTAAATGAAGATGATCCCGTGGACAGATTAGATGTCAGTATTTTGCAAAAAAACTTATTACAGCCTATACTGGGTATAGAAGATCCTAGAACGGATGGTAGGATAGATTTTGTTGGTGGAATTAGGGGATTAGAAGAATTAGAACGTCGTGTGAATACAGATATGAAGGTTGCATTTAGTATGTTTCCAACCACGATGGATGACTTATTATCCATTGCTGATGCAGGTGAGGTGATGCCACCAAAGTCTACATGGTTTGAACCAAAACTTAGAAGTGGATTATTTGTACATGACTTGGAGAGTAAATAGTGATGAAAACGGGACTTTTTTTACCTGGAGGTGGTGCAAAAGGTGCTTTTCAAGCTGGAGTTATCTATGCATTAAAATCTCGTGGTGTAAAATTTGATATTATATCTGGAACATCTATAGGTGCCATTAATGGATATTTTGTATTTACCGATACCATAAGTGCGTTACAGGATATGTGGTTAAAAGTAGAGTGGGATCCTATTGAAGAAATGAGAAAAAATGATGAATTAATTGAAAATAAGAAATTGGTGAATCTGCTCCATATGTTGCCGCTAGATAAAGTAGATAATCGACAGATGTTTGTTAATTATGTGGATGTATCAGGTGGTTGGATGATGGAAAAACAAGTTGAGTTATCTGAATTATCTCAAGAGGAACAACTAAAAAATATACGATATTCAGGACTATTACCTCGATCTTCTGAAAGCCAAGGTGATAATTTAAGCATAGAAAATGCATTTATTTTACGGTCATTTTTAAGAGAAATTAGAACTGGTAAGTATGATGGGATGTCTTTAGATGGTGGACTGTACAATAATAATTTTTTGAGACCCTTTGTTGATAATAAAGTGGATCGATTATTTTGTGTAGTTTTTGAAAGAAATTACCAGTTACCAGAGTATATTGCTGATCTTTATGATGACACACAACTGTGCATTATTGAGCCGCCAGAGGAATTTGGTAATGACACCTTACGATTTGATATTCCATTTAGAGAAAAATGGTTTAAAATAGGATATGAGTTAGGTAGGGATATGGATATATAATATCTATATCAAATAAACTAATTTACAAGGGGACTGTTGCATAAAATGTTATGCAACAGTTTTTTATTTTTTATTGAATTTTAGGGTAAATTTACTTTCGTTGCCAGATAATAATCTCTTTATATTGGTATGATGTCGTATAATAACCAGTCCACTAATAATGAGAGATGTTATCGTAAATGTAGTGGACATGCTAAGTATAAAACTTAATATAGGAAGAGCAAATGCTGATATAATAGCGGCTAGGGACATATATTTTGTAAATATTATACCACTTATTTGGATAACAGCAATATAAATAAATAAATATGGGCTAGAGACAAGGATGACTCCTGTGGTAGTTGCTACTCCTTTTCCACCTTTAAATTGTAACCAAATGGGAAAACAATGCCCGAAAATTGCTATTGTACCGCATATATAAGCTACATCTTGCCCTGCAATAGACCAACCGATAAGAGAAGGTATCATTCCTTTTAATATATCTAAAACAAATGCAATTAATGCTATTTTTGTACCCAGTGTTCTAGCGATATTGGTAGAACCAACATTTCCGCTGCCATATTTTCTAATATCTATTTTTCCAAAAAATTTTGGAATTATATATGAAAATGGTATACTTCCTATAAAATAACTGATTATTATTACAGTAAGCCATTGTTGAGTTGTAAGTTTTATCATAAAGTTTATACCTCCGTACTACTTATTGTATTATCATCTTTTTAATTACGTAAACTTAGTATATAATAATATAGGATTAATTTTATCAAAATTTTTCTTAAAATACAAAATATCTTTAAAAGAATATAGAATCTTTTTAAGATTAAAAGAGTTGAACTCCTACTAATTTATTTAGGTGAATTTTCGATTATACTATTAAATTAGTAAATGACATTGGTTATAAAAGGTATCGATGGAGGGGAAAATGGCATTAAAAATAACGGAGACCATTTTAAGAGATGGACATCAATCGCTTATGGCTACACGTATGACGACAGAACAGATGCTACCTATACTAGAGACACTAGATAGTATAGGATATTATGCACTGGAAATGTGGGGGGGAGCTACATTTGATTCATGTCTTAGATTTTTAAATGAGGATCCATGGCAAAGACTTCGTACCATTAGAAAAATTGTTAAAAATACAAAATTGCAAATGCTACTTAGAGGTCAAAATATACTTGGCTATAAGCATTATCCTGATGATGTGGTACGTGAATTTGTTAAACGTTCTGTGGGTAATGGTATTGATATTATAAGAATTTTTGATGCATTAAATGACACTAGAAATTTAGAAACTGCACTGGATCAAACTAAAAAAGAGGGGGCACATGCACAGTTAGCTATATCGTATACCATATCTCCTGTTCATACGATAGAGAATTATACAAAATTAGCGATAAAAATGGAAAACATGGGAGCTGATTCTATATGTATTAAGGATATGTCAGGATTATTAACTCCATATAAAGCATACGAATTAGTGCAATCTATTAAAAATAATATTAATGTGCCTTTAGAAGTGCATTCGCATTGCACCACTGGATTAGCGGATATGATGTATATAAAAGCGATAGAAGCAGGGGCAGATATTGTAGATACAGCAATTTCTCCATTTGGATTAGGAACTTCACAACCTCCTACAGAACCGCTTGTTATAGCGTTTAAAGATACCAAGTATGCTACTGGATTAAATGAAGATTTATTGACAGAGGCCTATGTATATTTTAATCGGATCAGAGAAGATGCACTGGCAAGCGGTCAGATTAGCACAAAGGTGCTAGGGGCGGATATCAAAGGACTTAAATATCAAGTGCCAGGTGGTATGCTATCGAATTTGGTATCTCAGTTATCATTGCAAAATAATCTCCATCTATTACCAGAAGTTTTAAATGAGATACCAAGAGTTAGAAAAGATTTGGGATATCCACCTCTCGTAACGCCAACTAGTCAAATGGTCGGAGCGCAAGCTCTTATTAATGTGATGGCTCCAAGCAGATACCAAATGGTGCCAGCACAGATTAAGGATTATGTACGTGGAATGTATGGTAAATCAACCGTTCCAATGGATGAAGATTTTATAAGGCAAATAATTGGCGATGAAAAGCCCATCACCTGTAGACCAGCAGATGTACTCGATGATATTTTTAATGATAAAAAAGCGGAGTGTGCCGATTTATGTAAGTCGGATGAGGATGTGCTATCTTATATTCTGTTTCCAGAACCAGCTAAGGCGTTTTTTGAAAAGAATAAATAATATATGATGATATCAGTAAAACTCTCATTGTTAGATGGGAGTTTTTAAGTAGGGAGTTGTTTTTTTATTCAGCAGATGGATTAAACATTGATATTATGGCTAACTTTAAATTGAGAATAGTATTAATATATCAAGTAAAAAAATTATATTTATATCGGTATCTATAGATGGATATCGCTAATGCTATTACAAAAATTATTATAGCATGATTTCCAGTTGGATATATCATGATGAATGGATTGATGAACTTTTAATATGATTTGTTTTATGACTTTGGTAGATAAGGTATGTGCCTTAAATGGCATATAATAGAGATACATGGGTATACCACCGCTAGGAGAGGGAAGTATATAATTATCTAAAATTCTTATTGCGCCTAAATTTTCATAAAATGAAATACGTCTTGTTTGATTAATATCACCAGAAGGTATTTCTACTTCAAATAACATGCCATAAAATTTATGAGGACTATGTTGTGTATTATAAAAATTTTTTAAGGCATTAAAAAAATAACTGCCATATCCCATATTTTTATATTCATCTAAAATAGCAAGATAGTCAAACCATAATATATTATTTTGATATAAGGGATACATTAGCCCATAACCTATGGTGTTTTCATTGTTATAAGTACATCTATTATTTGATATACTTGCTGTATTTTGTGAATGTTTTTTTGTTAATAATATTAGTTCATAGGGTGTAGTATCTAATAATTTGTTATAATGTGATAGCGATTTTCTTTCTTCTTTTGGAAATTCCATTTCAATATATTTAAATATTTTATTAAAGTATTTATTATCAGCGATATGGATATGTAGATTATTATTCATAATATACTCCTCTTATTTTAGATGTTAAGTGTTATGTACTAAGGGTAGTATATAATTAAAATAATTTGTTAGCAACATGATATAAATCGAAGTGTTAAAAATTCATAACAACTATTGCAAATGATTTGCGTTTGCGTTATCATAACAAGACATGGGTAATGCTAATCAAGACGAAAAAATGTAAAATATCTGAAATATACATTACAGATGGCAGAAGCTTAGTTTTTCTTACTTGAAGGTGAGAGTTGGAGTATGATATGGATATTAGATTAATTGCAGTTTTTAAAATAACTTTTTTAAGTATTTTATTTGAGGCACTGCCTTTTATATTATTGGGTTCATTTATATCTTCGTTAATAAATGAGTTTATTACAGAGGAACATATTAGCAATTTTATACCTAAAAATAAAATTTTGGCAGTTATTGGAGCATCTTTTGCGGGGCTTTTATTTCCCGTATGTGAATGTGCTATTATTCCAATTATGAGAAGATTATTGCAAAAAGGTATGCCTATATACGTAGCCATTCCATTTATGGTATCCGTTCCTATTATAAATCCAGTGGTTTTATTTTCAACATTTATAGCTTTTAGAGGAATCATGAATATAGTGATTCTTCGTGCGGGTATGGGAATTATTGTTGCGTGGTTATTAGGGGGGGTATTAAGTATTTATCATGTAAAATCAAAAGATTTGCTCTTAGATAATATGACGATTTCATCATGTGGATGTGGGCATGATCATGGACATATTCATCATGAAAACTGTGGATGTGCTCACTCTCACAGTCATAATCATCATCATAATGAAACTGCTAATATAACGATCGATATGATCTTTGATGCTGAGTGTGAACCTGAACCTCGATTTCCATGGAGTTCGATATTTATTCATACGGGTAGTGAATTTCTAGCAGTGGGTAGGTTATTAATATTTGGGGCTTTTTTATCGGCAATATTTAAAACATTTGTGCCTTATGCTGTTATTGTGCAGATGTCAAGTCATAAGGTTTTATCTATATTAACAATGATGTTAGTTGCCTTTATACTGTCGTTATGCTCAGAGGCAGATGCCTTTATTGCGAGAACTTTTGTAGGAATTTTTCCGACGTCCGCTATTATGTCATTTTTAGTTCTAGGGCCAATGATAGATGTTAAAAATTATATTATGTTAAGGGGTACGTTTAAGAAAAAATTTGTGTTTCTATTGACAACTATGATATTTTGTATCGTATTTATTATTTCGATATTAAGTAGTTTTATAGTCTAATATAGGATGGTTAGTGATTTTAAATAGTATTGTAAAAGAGGTTATGATGAAAAAATATATAGCACCTATTATTATGTTAATATATGCTGTGATGATGTCTTTACTCATCATAAAGGGAAAAATGAAATTATATTTACATCCTAGATTATATCCATTTTTAATTACTGGAATTGGATTATTATTTATAATCTTTATATTTTCGATACATGAGATAATGAAAAATAAGAAAAATATTTATTCAGTAAAGGGGATGGTAGTATTTGTTATTCCTATTTTACTAATGTTATTGCCAAACGATGTTAATGCATCTCAACAGGTTGCCCTAGAAAATGGTATTAAAATTCATCATGGGATGCAGTATGAAAAACAGCCAGATAGTAAACAAGAAGAAAATGTAAATATAAAAACGGATGACAGTTTCCCTGCTAAAGATGATAACATTAACGAGATGAAAGATAATCAAAATATTGGTGATGAGATTGGTGAATTAGAGGATAATAATTCAATTGATAATAGTATGCCGATTAATGATAATAATGAAGAACAAGAGATAATTAATACTGTAGATACCAGTAGAAAACTAATGCATGATGAAGATGATATAAATCAGCAAACGATTATTAACCAGAATGATGATACAATACAGATGATAGAGGATGATATGGTAGAAGATATCAATGATACTACTGAAGTAGAACCTATCGATGAATTAGAACAAATCCTATCATCACAGAATGTTAATATCGAAGGGCAACAATGGAAACCCATAGAAAAAGATGGTGTATATTATCTAACTGAGGATGATTTTGCTACAGCAATCGATCAGATACAGGCAGAAAATAGATATTATCTTGGTCATAAGATATCATATAGGGGATTGGTATATAAGCAAGAAGATTTTGAAAGCGATGAGCTTGTTATCGGTCGAATGCTCATGTTCTGCTGTGCAGCAGATGCTCAAATTATCGGTTTATTAGGGCATCATCCAGATGCTTCAAATTACAGCGATGGTGACTGGGTGGAGTTTACGGGAACTATTGAAGATAAAGAATATACAGAGCCGATAACTCAAAGAAGATTTACCATTCCATATATAAAGATAGAAATGATAAAGATGTTACCAAAAGATGAAATTCCATCGGATCCATATGTGTATTTTTAGTGATAAGGTATATAAGTTCTAGTATTTGATTTGACAGTGTTTTTCATACGTAGTACAATGTACTAAAGATTAAAAAGGAGGAAATTATGGCTTTTTCAATCAGATTGACACCAGAAGAAAAAAAACTTGCTACTAGTTATGCGAATATTCATGCTATGTCATTAGGTGAAGCGTTTAAACAAGCATTGTTTGAAAAAATTGAAGATGAATATGATGTTGCCGTAGCGGATCGAGCTTATGAAGAATATTTGAAAGACGGTAAAAAAAGCAGACCAATACAAGAATTATGGGATGAGTTGGGTATATGAATTATCGGTTAGAAACAACTAAAACATTTGATAAACAATTTAAAAAATTAGATGGGTATACTCAAAAAATTATAAAAACTTGGATTACAAAAAATTTGATTGGATGTAAAAATCCAAGAGAAAAAGGAAAAGCTCTAGTAGGAAATTATAAGGGACAGTGGCGATATAGAATAGGAAATTATAGGCTGATATGTCTGATAAAAGATGATGAACTCGTTATCTTAGCATTATCGGTAGGACATCGAAAAAATATCTATTAGTAAGATTTAGTATTTAAGGTGAGAAGATACGAATGAGTAAGGATTCGATTTTTCTCACCTTATTGTTTTAGTATGATACTTAAGAAAGTTGTAAGAATTTTATTGATATTTTTTTAAATATTTCGTTGTATAGTATATATCACAAAAGTAAATAAACGAGAGAAGAGTAACATGAGAGGAGTGATGAGTTGATAACATTAAAATATGGAGCCATTTTAATCGTTGATGATGATAAAGAAATATGTCATGCAATATCAAAACTTTTACAATTAGAGGGTTATCAATGTTTAAAAGCATATGATGGTAGGCAGGCTCTTGATATAATAAACCATCATAAGGTGGATTTAATAATATTAGATGTAATGATGCCAAATATAGATGGGCTGTCTACTCTTATTAAAATAAGAGAAAACAATAATATTCCGGTGATTATGCTCTCAGCAAAAACTGAAAGTTCAGATAAAGTATTGGGATTATCAATGGGAGCGGATGATTATGTGGAAAAACCATATAATCCGTCGGAACTCGTGGCAAGAGTTAACAGTCATCTTCGTAGATATTATAAACTGGGTAATTTTGATAGGGTGGATAATGATATAGTCAATGGGAGTCTTAGACTTTCTATCGATGAGAAACAGTTATATGTCGATGGCGAGCCGATTAAACTAACTGCGACAGAATATAAAATAGTACAGTTTTTTATGAATAATTTAGGTTGTGTATTTTCTGCAGAGCAGATATATGAAAATGTGTGGGATGATATGGCGTTTTCATCGGAAAATACCGTGATGGTGCATATCAGACGCATCAGAGAAAAAATAGAAATCAGTCCTAAAAATCCAAAATATATAAAGGTGGTGTGGGGAATTGGGTACAAAATGGAAAAATATTAGGTCGAATACAACGACTAAGGTACTATTACTTATTATACTGGGATTTTGTTTATATAATGCATGCTGGCAAAGTATTAATTTATTGTCCCATTATGATAAGGAAGATATGTCAATATCCTCTATATTTGCGGATAATTTATTAGAGGATACCAATACAACATATAAATATACTCGAATTATTTATGCGCTTTCAGATATGTTTAATAGTAAATGTCTCTGGGGTAAAGATTTATATTTATATGATGAATTAGGGTATTCAGTGGCAAATGAGGGAACGGTGGAATACTATGTAGAAGGATATAATGGTAAGGTTCTAACCAATAATAAAAATCTCACGAAGGATGATTATAATGGGATGTTATTTTTTATAGCAGACGATGATCCAGTATTAGAAATGAGTTCTAATCATGTGGTGTATACGGCACCGAAGGGAATAAAAATAGGATTTAATGTGTTAGAAAATGCATTTTTTCAAAGAGGATATCGAGAGTTAAAGTTTTATGAAGATGGCTATAAAAAAGATGAATTTGATATCAATTATGATGAAGATGGAAATGCCAATGATGTCTCTGTAAAAGTAAAGGAAATATCTCCTTTCAATCAAATAGATCAAAATATTGAAAATGCAACAATAGCAAAAGAACAAGAATTGCCGGATTTACGCATTAAAAAGATGTATTTTAAATATACTGATAAAGCAGCTAAAGAGATGATGATAAAGTTTCATATGCATAAAAAATTTATGGTAACAAAATTCAGAAATATCACACTGTATTTATTGGTGGCATTACTTCAAATTATTCTTCTGAGCATGAGCGCAGGTCATCGCAAGGATAAAAATGGTAATCTCATAAATGGTATTGTGATGACAAGACTGGATAAGATTTATTTTGAAGTATATCTAGCAATATTAATTATACTCATCAGTATTAATTGGGTGGTAGTTCTTGAATTTTTAAATAAATTTATAAATTATTCATCTGTGCAACATAATATTGAAAATATTCTCACACTGTCCATTGGAATGCCGAATATGCTCTTATTATATATGGGCTATATATCGCTTGTGAGAAGAAAAAAGGCGGGAATGTTTGCTAAAACATCTATCATCGGCAGTGTGTTATTAGGGATAAAGAATTTTTTCAGCCTACTATGGACACTTATTAATAGGGAGAGTATACCAAAGACCAAAACGCTTTTTATACTGGATATTGCCTATGTTATGATCTCTGCTGTATTAGCGATGTTATTTATAATCCTAATGAGTGTGCGAGGTGGCTATGTTGGAATGTTTTTAATTATGTCTACCGAGTTACTGGTAACCTTTATTTTTATAAGAATGTCTGTAAAGGTTCATAATGAAATTGATACTATGGTAGATGAGCGTCTTGAACAGATGTTAAAGAGTGAGCGAACAAAGACAGAGCTAATAACGGGAGTATCCCATGATTTAAAGACACCGATAACATCCATAGTCGCATATATTGACCTACTTAAAAAAGAGCAGTTAGAAGGTAAGACAAAAGAATATGTGGGCATTTTGGATAAAAAGGCAGATAATTTATCGGAAATGGTAAAGGATTTGTTTGATATTGCAAAGACGGCAAGCGGGGAAATAAATTTAGAAATGGAAGAAATTGATGTTAATAAACTAATTCAGCAGACAATTGCCGATATGCAGGATCGAATTGATGATTCTGGATTTGTTATTAAATCCTCGTATGCAGAGGATAATCTTATCATTAATTCTGATGGTAAAAAGCTGTACCGTGTGGTGCAAAATCTTCTAGATAATGCGATAAAATATTCCCTTAAAGGGAGCAGAATATATGTTAGCACAGATCTTATGGATGATGTATCAAATAAGGTTGTGAATCATATGGCAAAAAGTTTTAAGAATAAAATGACATATTATTTTAAAGGTGGTGCTATAGACAGTAATATAGGAAAAAACAGTTCTAAAAATATCGTTATAACATTAACAAATACGGCATCTTATGAGATGGATTTTGATACAGAGGATATTAAACAACGATTTGTAAGAGCGGATAAATCACGTACAGAAGATGGAAGTGGTCTAGGTCTTGCCATTGCGAGTACCTATATTAATGCACTGGGCGGAATATTTGATATACAGATTGATGGCGATCAGTTTAAGGTGATGGTGATGTTGTAGGTGTAATAGAACTAAATTCAAATAAAAGTTATTATATTTACCTTGAGACTAGTATAAGTTATAATACTAGTCTCAAATAGAATATACTTATTATAAGCAGTTTAAACAATTCCATATGCGGGGTTGTTTAAATTGAATAACATATTAGCAGAACTTACAAAGTCCAGTTTTTTCTCTTAGCCGCCTTGACCCTATCATCGGCATTTCTGATCTTCTTTCTCATACGAATGGCATCGGGGGTAATTTCAACTAGTTCATCATCGGCTATAAATTCAAGGGCTTCTTCTAGTGTAAATTCTCTAGGAGAGATTAGGCGTAATGCTTCATCTGAACCAGATGCACGGGTATTTGTTAGTTTTTTATTTTTACATGGATTAACCACCATGTCATCATTACGACTATTCATTCCAATAATCATGCCCTCATACACATCTACAGAAGCGGATACAAACATTTGTGCTCGTTCGCTAAGATTAAATAGGGAGTATGCCATGGTTTTGCCAGCTTGTTGGGAGACTAGTACGCCATTTGAACGTCCTTCTATATCGCCAACATATGGCTGATAATCAAAGAATGTTCGAATGAAAGTTCCCTCACCACGAGTATCATTGATAAATTCGCTTCGATAGCCTAGTAAACCACGTGTTGGTATATGAAATTCAATGGTCACATATCCGCTTTCTCCATGTTCTGTATTCATGGAAACAAGAGAGCCTTTTCTCATATTTAATTTTGAAATAACGGTGCCACTATATTCTTCTGGTACATTTAAAATAGCAGTTTCAAATGGTTCGCATTTAACACCGTCAATTTCTTTATATAGAACTTCAGGTTTAGACACCGCCAGTTCATAGCCTTCACGTCTCATATTTTCTAATAGTATGGATAGATGGAGTTCGCCACGTCCAGATACTTTAAAGCCATCTTTATTAGGCAGTTCCTCTACATTTAATCCTACATTTACTTCTAACTCTCTTTCCAGTCTTGTACGGAGATGACGTGAAGTTAAAAATTTACCGCTTTTACCACAGAATGGTGAATCGTTTACTAAGAAATTCATGGATAGAGTAGGAGCTTCTATATCAATCATTGGCAGTGGATCGATGCAAGCAGGATCACATATGGTTTCACCAATAGAAATATCTGAAATTCCAGCAACTATGACGATATCACCATCATATGCCTCATTTGCTTCGACTCTTTTGATGCCTTTATTGACAAATACTTGTGAGATTTTACCTTTTGTAATAGAGCCGTCTCGTCTAGCAATGGAAATATTTTGTCCTTTTTTAACACAGCCCCTTTGTATTCTGCCTATTCCCAGTCTACCGATATAATCATCGTAGTCAAGAGAAGAAATTTGCAGTTGCAAAGCGCCATTATTATCTTGTTTGTAGATATCTACATGTTCTTTTAATAGTTCAAATAGAGGCGTTAAATCGGTGCTATCATCATCTATTTCTCGTTTTACGATTCCTTCTTTGGCGATGCCATATAAAATAGGGAAGTCTAGTTGTTCATCGGTTGCATTTAGTTCTGCAAATAAATCAAAGGTCATATTGACAACTTCTTCTGCACGTTGATCTTTCTTATCTATTTTATTGATGAGTAAAATAGGTCGTAGCCCTTGTTCAAGGGCCTTTTGGAGTACAAATCTAGTTTGGGGCATGGGTCCTTCGCTCGAATCTACGAGTAGTATGGCACAGTCCACCGTTCTAATGATGCGTTCTACTTCAGATGAAAAATCGGCATGACCGGGGGTGTCTACAATATTTATCTTTAAGTCGCCATGCTGTATAGCGCAGTTTTTGGCATATATGGTAATGCCTCTTTCTCGTTCTAAATCATTACTATCCATGATACAATCTGCAACATCTTCATTTTCTCTAAAGACTCCACTTTGTGAGAGTAGTGCATCGACTAGGGTTGATTTTCCAGCATCTACATGGGCTATGACTGCGATATTCATTATTTGTTTATGTGACATAATATTTCCTTTTATCATTCGTTTACTTCGTCCAACTTTACAAGTATACAGCAAAATCCTAGTGGTGACAATTAAAAACGTTGTTATGAGCGAAAATCGAATAAATTGTAAAAATTTAGTTACAATATTAGATTGTTTGTATTTTGTTATAGCACTTATATTTAATTTGTGTTATCATAGTCATGGTCATAGAATATGAAGGAGGAAATGAAAATGAAGAAAAGATTATTTTTACTTACGCTGGTAATTGCAATGGTAGTTGTATTTACTGGATGCGGAGGTGCTGGTGATTCTACTGAGCTTTCGGCTAAAGAACTACTAAAAAAAGGTATTGATAATGCTTATAATATCAATACTGCTGAAGGTGATTTAAAGATGGCACTTGCTATTGATTTAGGGGAAACGCCTGATCCGCAAATGGAAATGCTGGCATCTATGTTACAAGATGTATCTTTAGATTTACATTCTGTTTATGATATGAGTACGGATGCTATCAAAGCAGCTATATCAGGAAATCTCAATGCCAGTGGGATGTCATATGCTTTTGAAATGTATATGGATGAAGAAAAAATGGCTATGAAAATACCGATGATGCCTAAGTATTTAGTTCAAAATCTAATTACTGAAGATGGCGAAAAAGTTGTAATGGATAAAACACAGGCTCATGAACTTAATAAAAAAGTTATGGATATTATGTTAGAACAAATTAGTGATGACCAAATTTCAAAACAAAAAGATGTAGAAGTTACAATTAATGGTGAAGCGGTAAAAGTGACTACTGTAAAGGTAACGTTTGATGATGCACAAGCAAAAGATTTTGTAAAAAAAGCTGTCAAAGCTGTAGCTAATGATGAAAGTCTTCGTGATATGATAGCTACCCAAGCAGTTAATCAAGCTAAATCATTTGGTGATGATATGACTAAAGAAGAGGCATTAGCGGATATGGATGCCAGTTTAGAAACCATGGATGCAGATTGGGATGAAGCAGCTAAGGCATTTACGATTAATTCATTAGAAATGGTATCTGGACTTGATGCTAACGACCAAATTATTTCGGGTAATGTCGTGTTAGATATGAATGTTTCTAATCCAGAAACTCCAGATGCTAGTCCAGTAAATGTTAAGATTACTGCAGATACTTCAATGTATAATGTAAATGGTACAGTAGATATTGCATTCCCAGAACTAACACCAGAAAATAGCCAAGATATGAATGACATGAGTGGATTTGGAATGTAGTATGATATAAAATATAATGGTATAGTAATCATAAAAACGAAATAATAAAAAAGCTACTGCATGATATAGTGTAGTAGTTTTTTTGTTTGCGGATTACTGAGCCTTATTACTTGACATAGTATAAAAAAATTCAATATAATGTATGGATAGTATACTTTTATGATTCTTATACTGTTCTTGATTTAAAAATAATTGTAAAATAATCGTAACACTTCTAAAGTATTATATGGGGGAAGTATGAAAAAACCTAGAGGAACGCAGGATCTATTACCTGAAATGTTAATTAAGTGGAATTATATCGAGGAAAGTTTTAAAAAAATATGTAAGAGATATGGTTTTGATGAAATTAGAACACCTATATTTGAACATACTTCGTTGTTTAAACGTGGAGTTGGGGAGAGTACAGATGTTGTTAGTAAGGAAATGTATAGTGTATTTAATTTGAGAGAATATTATCAATTTATACAAAATAAACATGTAGAGAATAATCTTTCTCATGATGTTATAGATAAATTTCTGGCAGATAAAAATAGACTGACCTTAAAGCCAGAAGGAACAGCTCCTGTTGTTAGAGCTTTTGTGGAAAATAAATTATTTGCAAATGTTCAGCCGACTAAATTGTATTATAATACGCCATGTCTTAGACATGAGAGACCACAAGCAGGGAGATATCGTCAGTTTCATCAACTCGGTATTGAGATGTTTGGTTCTGATAGTCCTATTTCCGATGCCGAAATTATTACATTAGCATTTGAATTTTTAAATGATGTTGGACTCAAAAATATTGCGATTAGAATAAATAGTGTGGGTTGTCCAAAGTGTAGAGCAAAATACAATAAAATGTTACTGGAATATTTGGAAGATAAAACCGATAACATGTGTGATAATTGTAAGAATAGAGTTTTTAAAAATCCGATGAGAACACTGGATTGTAAAAATGAACAGTGTCAAGAAAATATTATTGATGCGCCTCTTATGATTGATAATGTATGCGATGATTGTATTTCTCATATGGAGCATGTTAAAGCTCATCTTGATATTTTAGATATTTCATATATGATTGATCCTAAAATAGTTAGAGGGCTGGATTATTATACAAGAACTGCTTTTGAAATAGTGCATAAGGGACTTGGTGCTCAAAATGCCATATGTGGTGGAGGTAGATATAATGGCTTAGTAGAGCAACTTGGTGGTCCTAAGATATCGGGGGTTGGATTTGGTTTAGGGCTGGAGAGACTGATTATTGCATTGGAATCTGAAAAAGTGGAATTTCCAAAAGAATATAAACCAGATTTATATATTGTGTCCGTGGATGAAACATGTGATAAATATGTTAGTAAATTAGTTTATAATATACGTAAAATGGGTTTGAAAGTTGAACGTGATTATTTGGGTAAAAGCGTTAAGGCACAGATGAAATATGCAAATAAAATAAATGCTAGATTTACACTGGTGGTTGGTGAAGATGAAATAGCTAGTGGAAAATATATTGTAAAAAATATGGAGACAGGACAGCAAAATCATGTCTTATTAGATGAAATTAGCGAATTAATAAGGAGATAATGATGGCAGAGTTATTAAGCGGAATGAAAAGAACGCATAATTGTGGAGAGCTTAGAAAAGATAATGCAGGTGAAGTGGTAACATTAATGGGTTGGGTTCAGAAAAAAAGAAATCTAGGTGGGTTGATATTTTTAGATTTGAGGGATAGAGAAGGCATTACTCAGATTGTTTTTGATCCGGATTTATCACCTAAGAGTTTTGAAAAAGCTATTGGTGTACGTGGTGAATTTGTGTTAGCTATTACTGGTGAAGTCCGTATGAGAGAACAGCCAAATCTAGAGTTGCCGACTGGATTAATAGAGATTTTTGTTAGTGAGATAAAAATTCTATCTGAAGCTGAGGTTCCACCTATTCATGTACAAGATGATGATAATGCTAGTGAGGCCCTTCGATTAAAATATCGATTTTTAGATCTTCGTAAGCCACATATGCAAAGAAATCTTCGTTTCCGATATAAAGTAACTAAGATTATTCGTGATTTTATGGATGAAAATGGATTTTTAGATTTGGAAACACCAATGCTTACAAAACCAACACCAGAAGGTGCGAGAGATTATTTAGTGCCTTCTAGAGTTCATAATGGTCATTTTTATGCCTTACCCCAATCTCCTCAACTGTTTAAACAGATATTTATGATTTCAGGTTTTGATAAATATTTTCAAATTGTGAGATGTTTTAGAGATGAGGATTTAAGAGCGGATCGTCAACCAGAATTTACGCAGGTGGATATTGAAATGTCATTTGTGGAAGAAAATGATGTTATGTCTGTGAATGAGCGTCTAATACAAAGAGTTTTTAAAGAAAGTCTGAATGTTGATATACCGCTTCCTCTAAAGAGAATGAAGTATACAGAAGCGATGAAAAGATATGGTTCGGATAAGCCAGATACTCGTTTTGGTATGGAATTGCAAGATATATCTAAGAATCTGAAAAATACAGAATTTAATGTTTTTCAGACAACGCTTGAAAATGGAGGAAGCATACAGTCTATCTGTCTAGAAAATCGAGCTTCAGAAGTGTCTAAAAAACGAATTAAAAATCTAGAAAAATTGATAAAAACATATGGGGCAAAGGGTCTAGCATGGATTAAGGTGTTAGAGGATGGTATTCAATCGCCAATAGAAAAGTTTTTAAGTGCTGATGAAATCAAAGATATATTAAATACGACAAAGGCGAAGGTTGGCGATATGTTATTTATTGTCGCTGATAAGTTAGATGTAGTATATGACAGTCTTGGTGCATTACGATTAGAGCTGGCAAGACTGTATGAATTAATCGATGAAAATAGAAATGACCTATTATGGGTTACGGAGTTTCCATTATTTGAGTATGATGAAGAAGATAATCGATATTATGCAAAACATCATCCATTTACAGCACCTATGGATGAAGATCTTGATAAAATTGAGACATCACCACAGGATGTACGTGCAAAAGCCTATGATATGGTATTAAACGGCGTAGAAATTGGTGGCGGTTCTATTAGAATTCATAGTGAAAGTGTACAAAAGAGAGTTTTTAATGCATTGGGCTTATCGGAGGAAGAAAGCACCGAAAAATTTGACTTTTTATTAAATGCTTTGAGATATGGTACGCCGCCTCATGGAGGAGTTGCATTTGGACTTGATAGAATAATTATGTTATTATTACACGAAAGTAGTATTAGAGAGGTTATTGCATTTCCTAAAACTCAAGATGCTAAATGCCTTATGACTGATGCACCGGCTAGGGCTGATGATAAGCAACTTGAAGAATTGGGGATTCAATTACTAGAAATTGAGGAACATAATGAATAGAACAGGTATCGTCATAGAACGATTAAAGGATAAAGCGGTGGTAGAATTATTAAAGCATACCGCATGTGGGGATTGTGGAGCCTGTCATTTAGGCGATGAAAATAAGCATATTACGATAACATGTGATAATAAGCTAGGTGCTAATATCGGAGAAAAGGTAGAAGTAGAGTTATCATTTTCAGAAGTGTTAAGTGCTGCATTTATTATGTATACTATTCCGCTGTTTGCTCTTTTAGTTGGAGTATTTGGGGGATATTTTGGATATTCTTATTTTGTGTCCCCGCAGGGGTCAGAAGTGATGGCAACACTGGTTGGCTTTGTGCTGATGGCGATTTCTTATTTATTGATAAATAAACAAGATCAAAATTTTTCTAAAGATAGTAAATACTTGAGCAAAATAGTGCAGATTCATAATAGAACTCAAATTTTAACACCTCAACAAATGGCTGGGAGAACAAGTAATTTTGGACATAAAAAACTTAGTTTGTAAGAGTATATTTTTACTGATATCTATATATTATTATTTTTTGGGTATAAAGCTAGTGACAGACTGTATTTTTACTTTTATGTAAACAGGAGGAGGCGTTATGTTTGGAATGATGGGGAAACATGATCGGATTGAGGAACGTATCAAATTAAGTAATGCACAAAAGTACCGTGAGGGATTTGTTGCTGGTAAAATGGTAGGTGTTATTGGTGGAATAGTAATTGGTATTTTATTAGCACCAAAATCTGGCAAAGAAACTATTAAAGAACTAGGAGAGGAAGCTCAAAAAATTTTTGAAAGTAGCAATGTCGCTCTTCCCAAAATAGAACTTTCTAAATTGAGTAAATTTAGAAAGACAAAAGCTGATAAAGCAGAAAATGATGAGATAGTTGTACCAGAAGTGGACACTATATCGGAGGAAATTCCAAAAGATGCCACAGAAGAAACAAAGAATATAGATCAAGATACTTTAGAAGGCGAAGCAGAAGATAAAGTTCCAGAACAAGATAATATCAATACTGGAACTGTAGAAGTTAAAGAAGAAATAACAAAAGAAATTCAGTATGGGGCATAGTTTTACTTAGATTATAGGCTGTCATTGTACAGCCTTATATTTTTGTCTACTTTATTAATCATGCCATATAATAGTGGATTGATGGATTGATTTATCACCACGAACCAATATATGATCGGCATCTATACCAACTGAAATATAACAGTCATAGAATTTATATAAATCACCTATGTTAATTGCATTGGGTGCAGAAAGTTCTGTATAAGTGTCTGAGGCAACTTTTGCAAGTGATTTTATGAAATTAATGGCATATTGTTTAGCGGTATTTTTTGATACGGTTTTGGTAATAAATAGTGCAAATCCTATTCTTTTATTTTCCACTATTATGCCAGAACCGGTGACCTCTATTTCAGAATTAATCATATTTTGAGCGGTTTTTATCATATCTTCTGTAATTTTATAGCTATTATCGTTATCTTCTGTGTCAATATAGAGATTTTCTAAGTTGTTTTCTTCTGATATTGGTGTAGTTACTTCGATATCTTCAAATTTAGAATTATCTGGAGCAAAATAATATAATAATAATAATAATATCATAATGCACAGTGATATAAGCCAATCTTGTATCGCCCAAGTTATGGGGTTAAATAAATTTTTCTTTTGGAAAGTACGATTGTTCTTAGTAGAACTTAGTTTATTTTCTAGATGTTCTAATTTTGAATTGAAAAATTTTAAACTACCTGAAATTTTTTGTGCCTCTATTCTTTCAATTGCTAGTTTACATATTTCAAGAGCCTCGTGGTATCGATGATTTTTTTCTAATAATATGATAGGTCTTTCATATAAATCGGAAGTGTTTGGAAAATATTCTTTATGTATTTGTAAATATATATCGAGGGCATCTTTATCTTTGGCGTATTTTTCAAGCCTTTTTGCTTTTTCATGTAATTTATACATTTTTTGAAATTGCTGTTGATTCATGATATATCCCCTTATAGTTTATTGTAAATATCTTAGTTTTATAATATTTTAGCAACCATTATAATTCTAACATGAATTGATCATTATAAGGTGAGAAAAATAAAATTTCTACCGATTTATTCTATTAAAAATCTTGAGTATAAAACCAGTATAAATTAGAAAAATAAAATGATATTTTTTGATGATGTGATGATAAAATGTTATTATATAAGCAGTTAGTTATACAGTGAATTTACAATTGATGAAGGAGAACCGCTATGAAATTATCTACAAAGGGACGATATGGTTTAAAAGCAATGTTTGATTTAGCACTATTTGCGAGTGATAAACCAATTTCGCTTTCTACTATTTCCACACGTCAGGGTGTTTCTGTTAATTATTTAGAACAACTGATAGCTCCTTTGCGTAGAGCAGGCTTTGTTAAAAGTGTCCGTGGAGCACAGGGTGGATATATATTAAATAAAGATCCTAGGGATATTACTGTAAAAGATATTTTGATTATTTTGGAAGGCCCGTTTGCACCTGCACAGTGTGTACAAGATGATAATGAAGAAGAATGTACCCATGCTAATTATTGTGTTACAAAACTTATTTATGAAAAGATGAAAGAAAGTATTGATATTGTTACCGGGTCCATCACTTTACAAAATATGGTAGAAGATTATGAGAGAATAACCAATGGAAGTAGTGATAAGGATGAGGTTTTTAAATGCTTGTAAAAGATAAAAACTTAGATAAAAATAAAGTTGCGGTCGGTATGAGTGGTGGTGTTGATAGTACAGTGGCTGCCTATATATTAAAACAAAGAGGTTATGATGTGATTGGCATAACCATGAATTTATTTGATGATGAAGGTTGTTGTAGTGCATTAAAAGTGGTGGAAGATGCTAAACGAATTGCCCATAAGATGGGAATACCTCATTATGTGGTAGATTTAAAAGATGAATTTAAACAAAAAGTGATGGATTATTTTGTTGATGAGTATATTAGTGGTAAAACACCTAATCCTTGTATTGCCTGTAATCGTTATATAAAATTTGATGCCTTTATTAATATTGCACATAAATATGGTGCTTATTATGTAGCAACGGGGCATTATAGTGGTGTGGAATATAATGATAAAACATCTAGATATTTAGTACGTACAGCTAGAGAGAAAAATAAAGATCAGACATATATGTTTTGGAGTTTAAAGCAATATCAACTTAAATATATTCTTACGCCGTTAAGTGAAATATCCAGCAAAGATGAGGTTAGAAAAATAGCTGTAGCGTTTGATATTTTGTCAAATGATAAAAAAGAAAGTCAAGAAATATGTTTCATTCCTGATAATGATCATGTTAAATATTTAACCAATAATATTAAAAGTACTATTCCAACAGGTCATTTTATCGATATAGATGGTAATATTGTAGGTGAACATAAGGGAATTATTAACTATACGATTGGTCAAAGAAAGGGCTTAGGGGTGAGCTTTGGAAAACCGATGTATGTGATAAAAATCATTCCCGATACGAATGAAATAGTATTAGGTGATAATAAATCCGTCTTTTCAGATGGGCTGATTGGAGAAGATATAAATTTTATATCCTTTGAAAAATTAACAGATACATTAAGAGTTAAGGCAAAAATTAGATCGCATGCCAAAGAGGCAGATTGCAGTATTCAAATGATAGAAAATGATAGGATTAAGGTTGTTTTTGATTGTCCACAACGTGCAATTACTGCAGGTCAATCCGTTGTTTTTTATAAAGATGAGTACATGATTGGTGGGGCAAATATTGTTAATTCTTTTAATATAATAGATTAATTCATTCGATTTTTATACTCTTTTAAATGTTTTATGCTATAATATTGGGTGTGTAGTTAATAGTAAATTGCAATTGATAATTTTGTAATAGTATTTTATGAAATATAATATATGAAATGGATGTAGCAGGGGGTAATATGAAAAAAATTGGATTAAATGAAATTAGACGTAAGTTTTTAACTTATTTTGAAAAACAGGGTCATTATGTGGAGAGCAGTTTTCCATTAGTTCCACAAAATGATAAGAGCTTACTTCTTATTAATGCTGGAATGGCTCCGCTAAAACCGTATTTTACAGGAATTAAAACACCACCAAAGACTCGTATGGCTACCTGTCAAAAATGTCTTAGAACAGCTGATATCGATAATGTTGGACATACCTCCAGACATGCTACGTTTTTTGAAATGTTAGGTAATTTTTCTTTTGGTGATTATTTTAAAAAGGAATCTATTAAATGGGGATGGGAGTTTTTAACAAAAGAACTTGGCATTCCTGAAGAAAAATTATATCCATCAGTGTATTTTGAAGATGATGATGCATTTGCCATTTGGAGAGATGAGATGAATATTGACCCTAGCCGAATTGCGAAGTTAGGAAAAGAAGATAATTTTTGGGAAATAGGGGTGGGACCATGTGGTCCATGTTCTGAAATTTATTTTGATAGAGGGGAAGATGTAGGATGTGGCAGTCCTAATTGTAAGGTGGGCTGTGAATGTGATAGATATGTAGAAGTATGGAATCATGTTTTTACACAATTTGAAAAGCAAGAAGATGGAGCATATATCCCTCTTGCCCAAAAAAATATTGATACAGGTATGGGCCTTGAACGAATTGCTTGTGTTATGCAAGATGTAAATAGTATATTTGAAGTGGATACCATAAAGTATATTTTGGATGCGGTAGTTCGTATTTCGGGTAAGGAATATGGTGATAATGATGAGAATGATATTTCGATTAGAATTATTACCGATCATATTCGAGCGGTGACCTTCCTTATTTCTGATGGGGTAATGCCGAATAATGAAGGTAGAGGTTATGTTCTTAGAAGATTGCTTAGACGTGCTGCAAGGCATGGTAAAAAACTAGGAATAGAAGGTGCTTTTTTAACGAATCTAGTTCCTGTTGTTATTGAGGTATCAAAAGATGCATATCCTGACTTGGTTGAAAGACAAATCTATATTAAAAAAATTGTAGCGGTTGAAGAAGAACGATTTTTTCAAACAATCGATCAGGGATTATCCATCCTTAATGAATGGATTAATGAATTAGATGATGAAAAGAGATTTTTATCAGGCGATAAGGCATTCAAATTGTATGATACATACGGATTTCCTATTGATTTAACTAGGGAAATATTAACGGAGAATAATATTGAATTAGATGATGTTGGCTTTGATAGGGAGATGTCCTTACAACGAGAAAGGGCTAGAGAAGCAAGGCGTTCTAAGGATAGTGAGGCATGGTCAGATGATGTATTTTCTGATATTTCATCAGATATTAAAACAGAATTTGTCGGTTATACTACTCTTAGTCAAAAATCTTGTGTAATGGCACTAGCTAGTAGCGAGGAGCAACTTTCCTTTGTGACAGAAGGTACAGCTGTACGCATTATACTCGATAAAACGCCTTTTTATGCTGAGAGCGGTGGTCAAATAGGAGATTGTGGTATTCTTCAAAATGATAATTGTAAAATTGAAATAAATAATACTCAAAAAGGGATATACGGAAATTTTATACATTATGGAATTGTTATCTCCGGTAGACTTGGCATTGGTGATGAGGTGAATGCCAAAGTAAATGTAAGACTTAGAATGGATATTGCTAGAAATCATACGGCAACTCATCTTGTTCATAAAGTACTGAGAAATGTATTAGGTGAGCATGTTCATCAAGCGGGTTCCCTTGTTGCAGCAGAGCGTATGAGATTTGATATTACTCATTTTCAACCCATTTCTAAGGATGAATTAACACAAATTGAAAGTCAAGTAAATGCATATATTTTACAAGCACATAATGTGAACACTGATATTATGTCTTTAAAAGAAGCTCAAGAAATAGGAGCGATGGCATTATTTGGTGAAAAATATGGCAATGAGGTTCGTGTTGTTGATGTCAATGGTGTATCAAAAGAACTTTGTGGTGGGACACATGTGCAGAATACAGCGCAGATTGGCTTATTTAAGATCATCTCAGAGGGGGGGGTAGCAGCAGGTGTAAGGCGTATTGAAGTAGTTACGGGAACTTATGCCCTTGATTATGTTAATGCAATGGAAAAGGAACTTTCAAATATTGCTGAACTCTTTAAAAGCCCTAAATTAGAAGTGTTTGAAAAAATTGAGCAAAGAGAGGTTGAAATGAAGCTGCTACAAAAGCAAGTTCAATCTCTTAAGGATAAATTAGCATCGCAAAATATGGATTCTATGTTGGCTAATAAAAAAACAATTGGTGAATATGAAGTAATTTGTGAATCTGTTATAGATGTAGATTCTAATGCATTAAGAACTTTGGGGGATAATCTAAAAAATAAAATGGAATGTGGCATTGTCGTTCTCGCAAGTGTTATAGATGATAAAATTTTATTTTTATCCATGGCGACTGATAGTGCTGTGAAAAAGGGTATTCATGTTGGAAAACTTATTTCTGAAATTTCTAAAATTGCTGGTGGTGGCGGTGGTGGTCGTCCTAATATGGCACAAGCAGGTGGGAAAGATATATCAAAGGTAGATGAAGCTTTAAATAAAGCCATTAATATTATAGAAGGGTAGGGAAATTATGGGGAATAATACGATGAAATTTGAAGTTCCTAAAAATGAAAAAGAACGATGTAGAGAGGTTGTAAGATTTGTATACGGTGCTTTGCAAGAAAAGGGATATGACCCTATAAACCAATTTATCGGATATCTTTTAAGCGGAGATCCAACATATATTACAACATATAATAATGCTAGACAGGCTATTCGAAAAGTTGAGAGAGATGAGCTTTTAGCAGAACTTTTAAAAGAATATATTGCGAAGATGGACAGTTGATATGAAACGTCTAGGTTTGGATATTGGCGATAAACATATTGGCGTATCAGAATGTGATTTAATGGGTAGTATTGCATCACCTATTAAAACGATTGATAGAATTTCATCGAAACAGGCGATATCTGAAATAGTCGAATTAGCAATTGATAGAGCTGCAAAAGAAATAGTGATTGGATTGCCTAAAAATATGAATGGTGAAATTGGAGATCAAGCTCAAAGCGTTCTTACATTTACGAATCAATTACGCAAAAAAATTGAATATTCTGATAAATTTGAGGATATTGTGCGGCCTACAATTGTTATGTGGGATGAGAGGCTGACAACGGTGGCTGCACATAAATCTCTTATCAAAGCGGGAATAAAGCGTGGAAAAAGAAAAGATGTAGTCGATCAACTTGCTGCTATGTATATTTTGCAAGGGTATCTCGATAGTTTAAGATTGGCAAGTGAATAGAGGAATAATGGATAAAAAAATAGAATTATTAGATGAGAATGGTGATATTACCGTTTTTTCAGTTATCGCTGATTTTCGTATTGAGGGCGATGAATATGCAGATTATGAAGGAAATGAATATGCCATTTTAGCTGTGGATGAAAATAACGATGATGAAGGTATTTTATTTAAAGTTATAGAAGGTGATGAGCTTTCTGAACCGATGTTTTCTCTTATAGACGATGATCGAGAATTTGAAATGGCATCGAGTTTTTATGAAAGTTTAATAGCACACAATGATGAAAAAGGAGAACCTTTGTGAATATGATAATTGATAAATTAAAGGATAAGCTAAGGCAAAAGGGATATAAGATGACACCACAAAGGCGTTCTATTTTAGAAATTATAGCATCAAATCCTGGGGAACATCTTAGCACCGAAGAAATTTATGAAAAAGTAAAAACTCATAATCAACCGGATATTGGATTGGCAACAGTTTATAGAACGCTTATTTTATTTGCAGATTTAAATTTAATATCTAAGATACATCTTGATGATGGACTAGTTCGCTATGAGATGATTTTAGAAAATGAAGTGCATCAGCATCATCATTTAATATGTGAAAATTGTGGTGGAATAATAGAAGTTAAAGATGATTGGTTGGATGATATTGAAAAAAAAATTGAGAATAATCACGATTTTAAAATTACTGATCATAAATTAATAATGTATGGAATTTGTAAAAAATGTAAAGTTTAACATTTGATAAATAATATTACATATGATATTAGATCATTTGTTATGCCCATAGGGCGAAAGGAAATCTAATGAGTATTAGAAAGAAAAGAGAAATAAAAGTTGATAATAAAGGTGATAATATAGAAAAAACAGATGGGAAACTTCGAATTATTCCGCTGGGTGGATTGTACGAAATTGGGAAAAATATGACAGCATTTGAATATGGTGATCATATGATTTTAATTGACTGCGGTATGTCATTTCCAGAAGATGATATGCTGGGAATAGATGTGGTAATTCCAGATATTACTTATTTAAAACAAAATAAACATAAATTAAAAGCCATTATGTTAACTCATGGTCATGAAGATCATATTGGTGCTATTCCTTATGTTTTAAGGGATTTAAATGTACCAATGTATGGGACTACTTTAACCATGGGGCTAGTTGAGCGAAAATGTAGTGAACATAAAAATTTAAAAAAACGCATTATTCGCATTATAAAAGCTGGGGATATGCTTCATTTTGGTGATATCAGTGTGGAGGCGATTCACGTGAATCATTCTATTCCTGGTTCATTGGCTTTTTGTATCCATACTCCTGTTGGAAAAGTTGTTCATACAGGAGATTTTAAAGTTGATTTTACGCCTATCGATGGTAAACGTATTGATCTTAATACCTTTGCAAGACTTGGTTCTGAAGGTGTGGAACTGCTTCTTTGTGAAAGTACAAATGTACAAAGAGCGGGATATACTATGTCTGAGAGTCGAGTTGGTCAGACATTTGATGATATTTTTAGAGATGCGACAAATAGAATTATAGTAGCTTCATTTGCATCGAATGTACATCGAATCCAACAAATCATTAATTCTGCAATGATTTATGATCGAAAGGTGGCATTTAGTGGTCGTTCTATGATTAATGTCTCCACTGTCGCTATTGAGACTGGTCACCTAAAGGTGGCAGATGGGGTGATTATTGATATAAAAGATATCGATCGATATCCTGAAAATGAAATATGTCTTATTACTACAGGGAGTCAGGGTGAAACGATGTCAGCACTGTCAAGAATGGCAAATGGCATGCATAGACAGGTGAGGATCCAAAAAGGTGATACTATCATCTTATCGTCATCTCCAATTCCAGGAAATGAAAAAAGCGTTTATAATATCATAAATCTTTTAACTGAACGAGGAGCTAAGATAATTTATGAATCGTTGGCGGATGTTCATGTGTCGGGGCATGCTAAAAGACATGAACTGATGTTAATGCATGCTTTGGTACAACCTAAGTATTTTGTGCCGATACATGGCGAATATACCATGTTAAAAGAACATGCGGATATGGCTATTCGAATGGGAATGGATGAAAACAATGTACATATTATCAAAAATGGAAGTGTATTAGAGTTATCAAAAGATGGCATTAGCTTAGCTGAATCTGTGACACATGGTAAAATTTTGGTAGATGGACTTGGTGTGGGCGATGTTGGTAATATCGTTCTTAGAGATAGAAAACACCTAGCAGAAGATGGTTTGATGGTGGTTGTTGTAGGATTTGATTTTGAGAGCGGACAATTGTTATCAGGTCCTGATATTATTTCTCGTGGATTTGTGTATGTTAAAGAATCTGAGGAACTTATGGATGGTGCCAAATCTGAAATTGAAAAAGCGGTTCAAAAATGCATCATTAGTAATAAACGGGATTGGGGCTCTATTAAAAGAGAAATAAAAAATACGCTTAGATCCTATCTATATCGTCATACAAAACGTAGTCCTATGATTTTAACGATTATTATGGATGTATAATACAGAGTTAGTGGTTAAATAATATAGTTGCTTTTAGATGGATATACAGATTTTTATGTTGTCTAGTATAGTGGTGGTTAGTATGGTAAGAGGGATGTTATGAAAAATAAAACTAGTGAAAAGAGGGAACAAAATTCACAAAAAAGCATTCAAATTATTAATAATACTCCTATATACAAATGGATGTTACGAATGACATTAAGTCTATTATTGTTTTCATTATCCGCATGTAGTTTTGATGGCCTAATTGGTTCGTCTGAAAAAGAGCCTATGCGAGCGATGGATTCATCAGATGAAAGTATTATTTTTGTTGATATCCCATCAGGTTCTAGTACAAAGAGTATTGCAAAGATACTTTATGATAAAAAGCTGATTAGAAATGAACGTGAATTTGTACAATATGTAAAGGTGAAAAAACTTGCACAAAAAATGAAGTCAGGGCATTATGCATTTTCTAAGTCGATGGATGGTACTCATATTGCACAAATGATTGCTGATGGTAAAGTGTATATTGAAGTATATAAATTTACGATTCCAGAAGGCTATGAGTATCGCCAGATGGTAGAGTTATGGAAAAAGCATGGATTAGATGCTAAAAAGTTTGAACAAGCCATTAACGACATCTTAAAAGAACAATCTGATTCTAATTCACAAGAGCATCAATTTAAATTTTTAAATGATGTAGCTGCCGATACGCATTTAGAAGGTTATCTGTTCCCTGATACATATGAATTTAAGTCGGCTGTGACAGAAAAGCAAATTCTTCTTAGAATGTTATCCCGATTTGATGAAATTTTTAAAGAAGAATATTATGAACGAGCTACACAACTGGGTCTTAGTATTAATGAAGTGATTACATTAGCATCGATTATAGAACGTGAAGCAGTTAGGGATGATGAGCGAAAGCTTATTTCTGGCGTTTTTTATAATAGAATCAATAAAAACTGGAAATTACAATCATGTGCTACTGTTCAGTATGTTTTAAAAGATAGAAAAGATATTCTTAGTTTTGATGATATAAAAATTGATTCTAAGTATAACACTTATAAATATGAGGGGTTACCTCCTGCTCCTATTGCTAGTGTTGGTGAGGCATCAATACTAGCAGCACTGTATCCAGAAGATACAGAATATATGTTTTTTGTTGCCAAGGGTGATGGCAGTGGCGGGCATATTTTTTCTAAGACATTAGAAGAACATAATCAAGCTATAAAACAAGTAAATCAAAAGAAATAAAATCATATCTAAACAGTCGCACTTTTAAAATTAGATATTAATAAGTTACAAAAATATTAGAAAGCACCCATATAGTTCCAACAAATGTAAAAATATGTTATAATAGTCAGGAGGATGTATGAAAAAAAATACAAATGGATTGGTAATCCTACTGGTTCTGCTGGTATCTCTTGTGCTAGGGGGGATTTTGGGAGATATATTTTCTTCATTTATTCCTATTTTATCATATGGAAAATCTATTGGATTTGATGCCATAACAGTGGATTTAAGTGTGTTAACATTAGTGCTAGGGTTTAAGATGCATATTAATTTAGCAGGAATTATTGGTATAATTATCGGATTATTTATATTTAAAAGATTATAGTATCTTAAAAGTGGTAGATATAGCAGTTAATCAAAAGATGTTTTAATATAAAATCTATAACATCCTCATATATGTGAGGTGATATAATGGTTGATCGAATGTTAATAAAAGACATGCCAGAATGTGAACGACCTAGAGAAAAGTTATTAACTAGTGGGGTTGATACCTTGTCTAATGTGGAGTTATTGGCTATTTTAATACAAAATGGTACTGGTAAATTATCGGCGATAGATTTGTCGCATCAAGTCCTTGGCAATTATCAAGAGGGAATTGCTTCTCTTGGAAATTCTACTCAATATGAGCTAATGAATATAAAGGGAATTGGTAGTGCAAAAGCTTGTAGGATTTTAGCAGGTTTAGAACTTGGAAAGAGAGTAAATGCATCAAGGCGTGAAATACTGTTAAAGGTATGTGAACCTAGTGATGTTGCTCATAAGTTTATGCCTATGCTAAGACATCTCATGCATGAAGAATGTCATATTTGTTTGTTAAATGCGAAAAATGAGATATTTATGCATCGGAGAATATCGATGGGTTCATTAAACTCGTCTATATTACATCCGCGGGAGATATTTGCGATGGCAATAAAACATAGTGCATCAGCTATTGTCTTATTGCATAATCATCCTTCAGGTCATGTAGAGCCATCAGAGGAGGATATTTGCATTACCAAAAGGATTATTGATGCGGGAGATATTTTAGGAATTAGAGTGCTGGATCATATTATTATCGGTGATGGTCAGTGGTGTAGCATGAAGGCAGATGGATATATGGAGTAAGTATGTTAAATTTCATGAGAAAAGATATGGGGATTGATTTAGGAACTGCCAATACCTTAGTTAATATACGTGGAGAGGGCATTGTTGTTAGAGAGCCATCGGTGGTGGCAATGGATGAAAATAATGGCAAGGTGTTAGCTGTGGGTAATGATGCTAAGCAGATGATTGGTAGAACCCCTGGAAGCATAGTGGCACTAAGACCGATGAGAGAGGGGGTTATCGCTGACTATAATGTAACGGAAAAAATGATGAAATATTTTTTAAAGCATTCCGGTGTTCGAGGGATGTCTTTATTATCTCCACGTGTGATTGTTGGTGTGCCATCTGATGTGACAGAGGTCGAAAAAATGGCTGTTATCGATGCAACGATATCGGCTGGTGCTGGTGAAGTTCTTCTTATCACTGAAGCGATGGCATCTGCTTTAGGTGCTGGACTTCCTGTAATAGAACCTACTGGAAGTATGGTGGTGGATATTGGTGGTGGAACTACCGAAATAGCGGTTATATCATTAGGAGGAATAGTGGTATCCCGTTCCATACGAGTGGGTGGCGATCATATGGATGCAGCGATTATTCATCATATTAGAAAAGAATATAATTTAATGATAGGTGATAGAACTGCCGAAAAAATAAAAATCGAGATTGGTACTGCTTATTCTGATGGTAATGGTAAAAAAATGAATATTACTGGACGTAATCTTATGACGGGTCTACCGGATAATGTAGAGATAACATCAGAAGAAATTAAGAGGTCATTAAGGGAAGTTCTCGAAACTATTGTTGAGAGTGTTCGATCGATTCTTGAAATCACGCCTCCTGAGCTTTCTTCTGATATTATGGAAACGGGTATTATGCTAACAGGTGGAGGTTCCTTATTGCATGGATTAGATAAACTTATTTCTAATGAAACGGGTATGCCGGTTCATGTTGCGGATAATGCTTTGGATTGTGTTGCTTTGGGGACTGATATTGCATTTGATCATTATGATGTACTAAAAAATATTTTTATGACGGCTAAGAAATAGAGTATGGGTGTATTATGCATGATAATAAATGGGTGCAATGGTTTGTTTTGGTGTTAGGAATTTCTCTTTTAATGTTAATGTCTATTACAATGGGTGGACGTTCACGAATTACCTTTGTTGAATCATATGCAGGTAAAATCATCACTCCTATTTATAAGGGGATGACGGTGGTTGGAAATGTTGTTTCACAAAGGATTAATCCTATTTTACACGTCTGGACTATAAAAGAGGAAAATCAGAAGTTAAGGGTTGAAAATGAAAAATTAAAAGAAGAAATTATGACTTTAACCCTTGATAGTAAAACGTATACAGAATTAAAAAAATTAAAAAAAGCATTGCATTATATCGATAGACAACATTCTCAAGCATATGTAGCGGCAACGGTGATATCAAAGGATGTTGGAAATTGGTATAATATGTTTGTGATAGATGTTGGAACAGAACAGGGAATAGATAAAAATGCTACGGTAATTAATAGTGATGGATTAATTGGTCTAGTTTATGAGGTGGGGGCTAATTGGTCTAAGGTGATTTCTATTATTGATAATAATAGTACCGTGGGATTTGAAATGAAACGCTTAGATAATCCTGTGGATGGTCTTATTACAGGTAGTGTAAATAGTAGGATTGAAGGAAAATTATTTGATCCTAAGGCGGTAGTATCAGTTGGTGAAGAAATCATGACATCTGGTGTGGGAATATTTCCTAAGGGCATACCAATTGGTAATGTCGCAAGCGTAATTGACGATAAAGATTCTCTTCTTATAAAGATAATTGTTACGCCATCGGTAGATTTTAAAAAATTGGATAAGGTTATGGTTATTCCTACTAGAAATGATGTTTTTTATTATGAAAATTAGATATGTTTTTTTAATAGCATTCATTAATTTTATACTTCAAGGAACGTGGTTTCAAATTATTAGACCATTTGATGTGTTGCCTAATACATCACTGATATTAGTGGTGATATTTTGTGCTTTATATGATAATCAGATAGGACTGATAATGGCTGTGTTCTGTGGAGTATTACAAGATGTATTTTTAAGTGCCATGTTAGGTATTAATTTAATGATATATCTGGTGATTGGATTTATTATAGTTAGGTTTCGTGATTTTATATTTAGTGATAACATGTTAACGCCTTTTATATTTATGATTATATCTACCATTATCTATAATGCGTTATGGATAGGGATGATGTTATTATTTGGTAATGTAATTAATATGGAAAATGCCGTTATGAAGCTAATGATCGAAATGGTTGAAAATGGTATAATAGGAATAATAATATATGATATGGTATTAAAAAAGATGCGAGGATATGGATTAAGATAATGGTTGAGGATATATATGAGAATATTTGAAAAGATAAGAGATAGACGGATACAAGCTTTTCTTCTTTTTTTATTTATATTTGTTGGACTGGTATCACGCCTTGCATGGCTCACTATTACACAGGGGGAGTATTATAGGGAACAGTCTATTAATAAACGATTAAAACAAATTTCGATAACAGCGAAACGTGGAGAGATATTTGATAGAAATGGCAAATTAATCGCTGGTAATTTAGCAGGATTTTCAGTTAATATTAGCGGTAGTATCTTAAAGCCTAAGCAATTTAATGAAGTATCCATATCGTTAATTAATGTATTAAATTCCTATCATCAAGAACATATTGGTTTTCCAATTAAAGTTAAAGACGGGAAATACTCTTATATATATGATGAGAATATTAGTAAATGGCTTTTGGAAAATGGATATGAAGGCATTACCGATGCTCAGTTACTGTTTGATGAAATTAGGCATAGAGAACAAGTATCTGTTCTTTTAAATGATGATGAGGCACAGAACATACTGCGTCTAAAAGGCGTCTATTTACCTTTTTCTCAAAAAAAGATGAAATTTTATTCTCAGATAGAAAAAGAAAAATTTTTAGATTCATATGGTCTTGATAAAAATATTAGTGCTAAAGATGCTTTTGAAAAAATTAGAAAAAGAAAAGAGTTTTATATAAGTGATGAATATTCTGCTGAAGATGCCTATAAAATACTCACTATTCGGCATGAATTTAGAGTGTTGGGATATCGTAAATATGTGCCGATCGTGGTCGCTAAGGATATTGATCGGCGTACGGCTGTGCAGATAAGTGAAATGAGTATGGATCTTCCTGGGGTGTCAGTAGAAGTATATCCTAAAAGATATTATCCATATAAAAGTGTAGCAGCACATATATTGGGTTATATGGGTAAAATTTCACAGCAAGATGAAATTGATAAATATATTAAAAAATATGGCTATGATAGAAATCAACTTATTGGTAAAGTAGGGCTGGAAGCGACATATGAACTCGATTTAAAGGGTGAAGATGGTTGGAAATATATAGAGGTAGATGCGGTTGGTAAATTAGTTAGAGAAGTTTCCGAAGAAGAACTTAATTGGCTAGAGGATGATAAAAAACCTAAAAAAATTATAGCTGGAAAAAAGATTGTATCAACTATCGATATAGATTTTCAAAAAAAAATTGAAGAACGTTTAGCTTATGCTTTAACAGTTATTCAGCAAGGTGGCGTTTATGAGAGTGAGTGGGGAGATTATAAATACAAGGAAGCTTTTCCAAATGCTAAAACAGGATCTGTAGTAGTGGTAGATGTGAAAACAGGGGAAGTGTTGGCGATGGTTAGCTACCCTAGCTATGATGTTAATTTATTTGCGACAGGTATAAAGGCGGAGGATTGGTTAAAATTACAATCAGAAAATCCGCGAAACCCTCTTGCACCGAGACCTCTTTATAATTTATCAGCTTTAACAGCAGTACAGCCGGGTTCGGTATATAAGATGTCTACAGCCTTTGCCGCTATTTTGCAAGGACTTAATCCAACGGCAAAGTTATTTGCAGATGGTAAAATCGATATAGGTTCTAATTCTTTTGGGTGTTGGATTTGGAATGTGTATAGAGCAAAACATGGGCGAATTAATTTATATGAAGCACTGGAAGTCTCTTGTAATTATTATTTCTTTGATATTGCAACGGGATATGATTGGAAAAGAAATAAAGCTTTAAATTTTAAAATGGATACGAATTTATTGTTAGAGCATTCTAAAAAACTTGGTTTTGATGAACCAAGCGGTGTGGAAATATATGAAATCAATCCAGGGATTCCCGATCCAAATAAGAAAAAAAAGCAGTTAAAAAATGCGTTAAAAAATAGACTTGATAAAATAATCGATAAATATTTTGAAGAACAGCATTTTACGAGTGAAGATATGAGAAAATCAGTTATTAATGATATTGTATTATGGGCTGATACTAATCCTTCCAGATCTAAAATTATTTCGTTATTAAAAGACTTAGGCGTTTCCAATACGCATATGGCAGAGGAGTTAACGGATATTATAAAATATGATTACTTTAATCAAATGGAGTGGTTTGAAGGAGATACTTTAAATTTATCTATTGGTCAAGGGGCACATCAATATACGCCGCTTCAAATTGCAAGATATATATCAACGATTGCCAATAATGGATATCTTAATCAATTAACATTAATTAAATCGATTGATGGAGTGCCACAAATAAAAAATACTAATGTGTCAAATGATGAATTAATAAAAAATAATGCCTTAATGTATCTTAGAAAAGGTATGTTAAGAGCTACTCAAGAGGATTCAGGAACAGCAAAGTTATTTAAAGAATTTCCCATTGTGGTGGCAGCAAAAACGGGTACTGCAGAGAAAGAAGGTTTGATACCTCCTGATGATGAAGTGGCATATTTACGTGAAAATTTAACTAATTTTGATCGTAGATTATCATGGAATAAGGTGGATGAGAAGGCTAAAGAACTCCTTATACAGCGAAATGATGAGATTGCTGAATTAGAAAAATTAAAGACTTCTACTATGTATGGCGATCAAAGGGATAAAATAGAAAAAAAGATCATTAATTTAATACGGAGAGGGTATCTTAATTATAGCAGTGCTGCAAGGCAGGCAATTATTGATATGAGTTCTAATGAATTAGATACTGATAGCATTAATAAATATAGACAGTCTTATGATAATTATGCTTGGTTTGTTTCATTTGCACCTTATGATAATCCTGAAATTGCTGTTATTGCCATGATACCACAGGGAGGGCATGGTGGCTATGCAGCACCCTTAGTTAGAGATGTCTACTCGATGTATTTTGATATTCATCCATTAGAAGAGTTAGAGGATAAGGATAATAATAGCAATTTATAAGCAATCGAAGATAGTTGGATTATATTGTTTATAAGTTGCAGATAAGCGATATATAAAAATTACGTAACAAATTAAATTTGTATTATTTTTGTTTTGTATAATGGATAAAATTTATATATAATAGTGTAAGATTGTGTTTAAGGAGGATATTGTGACAGATTTACACCTGATCGAATTTAAAGGAACTAAAAATGGTTTGATTGTTCATATGAGTGATCAAGCACCATTTGATGAACTTATTAAAGAGTTAAGTAAAAAATATTTATTATCAAATAATTTTTTTAGGGATGCAACGGTTATTGGTATATATGGCAGAAAACTTTCAGATGATGAAAAGGATATGGTAAAAAATATACTGGTTAATAAATTTGAAATGCATCTAAAAGATAATATCTTAATGGAATTAGATCATAAAACTATTATCGAAGTCGATGAAAACGATGATATAAAAGATAATGATGATGTAAAGACATGCAGTTCAACTAAAAAGAATAAATTTCAATTTAATCGTAATATTAGAGATTCTAAAACAAAATTAATAGGTGGAACTCTTCGTTCAGGATATAGTATGAGTTATGATGGTAATGTAGTAGTGATGGGGGATGTTAATCCAGGTGCAGAAATTTATGCAACTGGTAATATAGTGGTGTTGGGTCATTTAAGAGGAACGGTTCATGCGGGTTGTAAGGGAGATCATGACACGTGGGTGATGGCGTTAAAATTGCAACCTACACAGCTTAGAATTGGGGCGCTGATTACGAGGTCGCCGGATGATAATATTGTGCCACGAGAACCTGAAATAGCATATGTAAGTGATAAAATGATCATTATTGAACCTTATAAATTAAAGTGATGATAAAGTGTTATCATATGCATAAGACAATAAAACACTGAGTGAACTCACATTTGCTTTAATATAGAATTTTTGAATTTTATTTAATTATTTCTAAAAAATTTATTGGAGGAAAGTATGCAAGAAACTAAAAATGTTAAAGGAGAAGTTATAGTTATAACATCTGGTAAGGGAGGAGTTGGTAAAACGACAACTTCTGCTAATATAGGTGCTGGATTATCGAAATTAGGTAATACTGTTGTGATTATTGATGCTGATATTGGACTTAGGAACTTGGATGTTGTCTTAGGTTTAGAAAATAGAATAGTATATGATATAGTCGATGTGGTAGAAGGTGTATGTCGAATTAAGCAGGCACTTATTAGAGATAAGCGATTTGATGGATTATATCTTTTGCCAGCTGCACAGACTAAGGATAAGGATTCAGTATCTCCTGAACAGATGATTGAGTTAACTCAAAAGTTAAAAGAGGAGTATGATTATGTTTTGGTTGATTGTCCAGCAGGTATTGAACAAGGATTTAGAAATGCGATTGCAGGAGCTGATCGAGCTATCGTTGTAACGACGCCAGAAATCTCAGCTGTTAGGGATGCAGATAGAATTATCGGTTTATTAGAGGCAGCGGAAATAGAAATTCCTAGACTTATTGTTAATAGAGTCCGTTTTGATATGGTTAAACGTGGAGATATGATGAATATTGAGGATATTATTGATATTTTAGCCATTGACCTTATTGGCGTGGTGCCTGATGACGAAGATATCGTTATTAGTACCAATAAAGGGGAACCTGTGGTTAATGATCCATATGCTATATCAGGCAAGGCGTTTATGAATATTGCTATGCGAATAACAGGAGAAGAAGTTCCAATCATGGATTTTGAAATTAAGGATGGATTGATGGATAAAATCAAAAAATTCTTTGGCAAGAATTAGGAGGGTGATATGTTGGAACTATTAAATTTTTTAAAAAAGGAGAATGCCAGTAAAAATATCGCTAAAGATAGATTAAAAATTATTGTATTAAAGGATAGAAATGATTGTTCACCAGGAACTCTAGAATCTATTACTGAAGGATTTATAGATGTTTTATCAACCCATGCTGAATTTGATGAAAAAGATGTTGATGTTAAAATTACTAGTAGCGAGGAAGGAAAACCGCTATTAATGGTTAATGTTTCCATTGACAAGATGAAAAGATGATAAAAAGAGATCTCTATAGAGGTCTTTTTTAATAGAAATTATGGTGTTGTCATACTATTTTCAAATAAGACTGATGATACATAGAGAGTAGTATGATCAGAGATTGAGGGACATATGAATAGAAATTATTTTAAAGCACTTGATTATCGCCTTCTTATCATTATTTGGATGTTGTTTACGATGGGGCTTTTTATCATATCAAGTGCAACGGATGCAAATATCGTAGGAGCAACTCGTGAAATAAAAAATCAATTATTTGCATTTATCATAGGCAATATTGCCATGATGGTTATAGTGTTAATAGATTATCAAATATTTAAAAACTTTTATCGCTTAATCTATATTTTATCACTGCTTATTATGTTAACTGTCTATATTCCAGGTTTTGGCGTGGAACAATTTGGCGCTAGAAGCTGGGTTGATTTAAAATTTGTTTTTTTTCAACCAGCTGAATTATCTAAAATCGGTTTTATCATTAGTTATGCACATATGTTATCTGAAAGAAAGGATACATTTCATAAATTAAGTGGTTTAATTATACCAATAGCTATGTTGCTCCCATTTGTTTTTTTGTTAATAATGCAACCAGATCTGGGAACGGCATTAGTTTTTGTAATTATTGCACTTGGCATGCTATTTTGTGCGAATTTATCTTATAAAATAATTTTAGGTGGCATGATTAGTCTTGCTATAGCATTTCCAATTATATATCCATTATTATTGCCTCATCAAAAAGTTCGGATTGATGCTTTTTTACATCCTAATGATCCATCGCTTCCTGGTTATTATCATGTGGCTCAATCTAAAATAACCATCGGTTCGGGAATGTTTTGGGGCAGAGGTTTATTTCAAGGACAGTATCATAGACATAATTATTTACCAGTTAGGGAAACGGATTTTATCTTTGCGGTACTAGGTGAAGAACTTGGATTTATCGGTGGTGCAATAATACTTTTATTGTATTTCTTTTTTCTTTCTCGTCTTATTTCTATTGCTATTCATGCTAAGGATGATTATGGTTCTTTAATTGTTATGGGGATTGTTTTTATGTTTGCTTTTCAGATAATTGAAAATATTGGTATGACAATGGGAATTATGCCTGTTACTGGTCTTACTTTGCCATTTATCAGTTATGGTGGCAGTTCCATTATAACGAGTATGATGGCAATGGGTATTGTATTAAATGTATATATGTATAGGCTAAGAGGGAGTCTTTTATATGAAAAATAAAATTATAATAGATGATGGATTATTTACCACACGAGCTGCCTTTTTAAAAAAAGGTATCTTGTGTGATTTTTTATGGGAAAGCAAATTTAGCGCCATTCAAATTGGAGATATCTATAAGGGTAGGGTTATCAAAATGGATAATGCCATGGATGCCTGTCTTGTGGATATAGGACTGGATAAACCAGCGTATTTAGGTAAGATGGATATGGTTATTGAGGGAAGTAGATTAAAAAATGAACACAAGATGAAGTCTGCTGTTAAAACGGGCGATACCATATTAGTGCAAATTACTAGACTGCCTATAGATGCTAAGGGTGCTAAGATCAGTATGAGATTATCGATAGCGGGAGATTACTTAGTGTATTTTCCAAATCAACGACATATTGGATTTAGCAAACAAATATCAGAAGATGATAAAAAAAGATTATGTACATTTTGTCAGTATAATGAGTTTAAAGGAATTATTTTTAGAACAAAGTCTGTGCATATAACAGAAAGTGACATATTATCGGAGTATTTATATTTAAAGGATAGATGGCGGAACATTAGTCGATATAAGGTACTGGGAAAAGCACCTAAAAAAATATATTCTGCACAAGATAATATTCAAAAATTTATTCAAAAATATTGGACATATCAGAACAATGATATTGAGATTATTTTTAATTCTTCCAAATGCAGAGATGATTTCTGTGATTCATTATATAAAAATAGTAGACAGTTACAGTATAAATTAGATGAAATATCTATTTTATATAAGGATGTAGTGCCGATATTTGAAAAATATAGAATTGAAACATTGTTAAAGGAAGATTTATCTAAGAATATCAAATTAAAAAATGGTGGTTTTATCGTATTAGAAGAAACGGAAAGCTGTGTATTTATCGATGTTAATTCTGGATGGCATAGTAATAAAAAAAATTTAGAGCATACTGCCTATCTCACGAATATAGAGGCGGCATATCAAATTGCTAGATTATTAAGGGTAAGAGATTTAAGCGGTATTATATTGGTGGATTTTATTGATATGAAAGAACCAAAAAATCAACTAAAACTTATTGATGAATTTGCAAAAATGGTTATTAGCGATACTAATAAAGTAACTATTTTTGGAATGACGAAACTTGGGATGTTAGAATTAACTAGAAAAAAAACCAATCCATCGTTATTAAAAAAAGTGTGTCATATAGACGATAATACAGCTTTTCATAATAAATCATATTCTGGAAAGGCAGCGGTTGAGATGATTATAAGAGATATTCCTTTTTATTATAAAAATACGGGTAATAAAACCATGATATATGGCATTGATAATAAGGGATTTGATATAGTAAAGAGAGAAAAAGATAATATTGTCAGCTATTTCGAACAATATTGTACATTAAATGGTATAAATGGTTTTGAACTAGTGTTTGCAATGAGTATAGAGAATAACACTCATAGAATAAATAAATTAAATGATGAGAAAACAATCAAAATATCTGTGAAAGCCTTGTAAAATTTATTTATTTACTGTAATATATTTTATAGATGTGGAAATATTGTATATAGTATACTATATTGATAGTAACAGTGCATTTATAATATTAATATTAAAGTGAGGTGGTAGTCATAGAATTAAAAGATAGACAATTGCAAATTTTGGATATTATAGAGCATCATCAGCCGATCAGTGGCAAAAGTATTGCAGATAAGTTAAATTTATCTAGATCAGCACTTAGAAGTGATTTATCGATACTTAGTATGGCAGGGCTTATCGGTGCAAAACCAAAAGTTGGTTATTATAGACAGAGTTTATCGATATCATCCTCTAATAATCCGCTGGTGTCAGCATGGATACAGCGGGTGGGTGAGGTTAAGTCACGTCCAATTGTAATTGATGAAAATGCAACTGTGTATGATGCCATCGTCACATTGTTTTTAGAAGATGTAGGTACTATTTTTGTATTATCAAATGGACATTTAGCAGGAGTTGTATCACGCAAAGATTTATTAAAAACTAGTATTGGGGGAGCAGATTTAAAATCCTTGCCCATTGCCATGATTATGACTCGTATGCCTAATATTATCTTTGTTTATCCCAATGATAGTTTGCAAGATGCAGCACTGAAAATTATAAATCATGCGATCGATGCATTGCCAGTGGTTGAAAATTGTAATGATGAAGATGGAAATGTTCAGTATAAGGTAGTAGGAAAAATTAGTAAAACCAATATTACATCACAGTTTGTAGAACTTTTTGTCAATTTAAGTGGGAGGGCATATGGATAATTTATATAAGATTTACATTTTATCAGATTCGATTGGAGAAACTGGTGAAAGAGTTGCTGCTGCCATTGCTGAACAATTTGATAATATGCCGTATGAAATACATAAATTTTCATATGTTAAAACAGAAACTATGGCGTTAAATGTGATACGTGAAGCGAGTAAAGAAGAGAGTGTTATAGTTATTTTTACGACGGTGCTTAATAATATACGAGATGTAATCACAAATGAATGTGAAAAGCATGATATTTTGTATTTTGATTTGTTAAAACCTTTATTATTAGGATTTTCTAATTTGTTAGGTCAAGAACCAATGCATGAATCAGGTCTTAATCATAAATTAGATGCAAAATACTTTCGGCGGATTGCTGCTATTGAGTTTGCGGTTAAGTATGATGATGGAAAAGATCCTAGGGGGATTGGTAAGGCGGATATCGTGTTAGTGGGTGTTTCTAGAACGTCTAAGACGCCGCTTAGTATGTATTTAGCCAATAAAAATATAAAGGTTGCTAATGTTCCATTGGTACCCGAAGTACCAGTGCCAGAAGAACTATATCAAATTTCTAGAAAAAAAATAATCGGTCTAACAACAGATCCCATGAAATTAAATGAAATACGCCAAGAAAGGTTAAAGGCATTAGGGCTTAGTGATAGTGCATCTTATGCAAATGTTGATAGGATTTTGGAAGAACTAGATTATTCTGATAAAATTATGCGTTCGCTTAAATGCCCTGTAATTAATGTATCCTGTAAAGCAGTGGAGGAAACAGCTGGCATTATATTATCTATTATGAGGGAATATAAGAGTTCTAAGTAGAAGGAGATGAATTATGAAATATGTTTATGCCTTTGATGAAGGTAGAGGAAATATGAAAAATTTGCTTGGGGGCAAGGGAGCAAACTTAGCAGAGATGAAAAAAATTGGACTTCCCGTTCCTGAGGGTTTTACTATTACTACCGAAGCTTGTAATTTATATTATGATGAAAATGAAAAAATGAATGATGATGTTATATCTCAGATTGAACAGTCGCTAGCAGCATTAGAAAAAAAGACAGGTAAAATTTTGGGTGGCATTAATTCTCCCTTATTGGTATCTGTTCGTTCTGGTGCAGCTATATCAATGCCAGGTATGATGGATACCGTGTTAAATTTAGGGATGAATGATATCACTGTTCAGACCATTGCCAAATTATCTAATGATGAACGATTTGCAATGGACAGTTATCGTCGATTTATTCAGATGTTTTCTGATGTGGTACTAGGTATTGAAAAATATAATTTTGATTTGATATTTGATGATGTAAAAGAAGAAAAAGGTGTACAAGAAGATACAGCTCTTAGTGCAGATGATTTAAAAAATATTATAGAACGATATAAACAAGTAGTCTTTAAGCATATGAATAAACCGTTTCCACAAGACCCTAAAGAACAGTTAATGATGGCAGTAGAGGCGGTATTTAGTTCATGGAATAATCCACGAGCTAAGATATATCGTCAAGTCAATGAAATTCCTGATGAGTTGGGTACAGCAGTAAATATTCAAGAAATGGTATTTGGTAATCGTGGGCAAAGTTCAGGTACAGGAGTTGCCTTTACTAGAAATCCATCTACTGGTGAAAAAGCTTTATTTGGTGAGTTTTTAATGAATGCACAAGGTGAAGATGTTGTAGCGGGGATTAGAACGCCACTGCCGGTGAGTTCTTTAAAAGAACAAAATGAAACGGTTTATAATGAATTTATACAAACTGTAGACAAGCTTGAAAAACATTATAAAGATATGCAAGATATAGAATTTACAATAGAGCAAGGCAAGCTATTCTTTTTACAAACTCGAACAGGAAAAAGAACTGCTACAGCAGCGATTAAGGTAGCTGTTGATATGGTAGAAGAAGGATTAATTACAAAAGAGGAAGCCATTTTAAGAATAAATCCAGAAGAAATTGAAAAATTATTACATCCTACCTTTGATGCTAATGCGTTAAAAGGAGCAAAATTCTTAGCAAAAGGATTACCAGCTTCTCCGGGTGCGGCATCTGGTAAAGTTTATTTTTATTCAGAAGATATTGTCAAAGCCAAGGAGCGTGGTGAAAAATCAGTTTTAATAAGAATGGAAACCTCTCCTGAAGATATCGAGGGTATGATTAATGCTGAGGGAATACTCACCGCTAGAGGTGGCATGACATCTCATGCTGCTGTTGTTGCACGTGGAATGGGTAAATGCTGTGTGGCTGGTTGCCATGATATCAAAGTATATGAAAATGAAAAATATTTTACAGTGGGTGATAAAAAATTTTATGAAGGGGATGAAATCTCATTAGATGGTAATACCGGAGATATTTATGAAGGGTTAATACCAGCGACAAAGGTTGAATTTTCTGGTCATTTTGGCAAGTTAATGCAGTGGGTAGATGAACTTCGCACCATGCAGGTTAGAACGAATGCGGATACTCCGCAAGATGCTAAAACAGCTGTAGAGTTTGGTGCTGAGGGCATAGGACTATGTCGTACAGAACATATGTTTTTTGAAGAAGATAGAATTCCTATTGTAAGGCGCATGATATTAGCTAGAAATATTGATGATAGACGCAAGGCATTAAATCAACTCCTACCTATTCAACGAGAAGATTTTTATAAAATGTATCTTGAGATGGGTGATAGGCCGATGACAGTTAGGTTATTAGATCCTCCGCTTCATGAATTTTTACCACATGAAGATAAAGATATTCAGGCTTTATCCGATGACTTTGGCATTGATTGTGATGTGCTAAAAGCACATATTGGGGAATTATCAGAACATAATCCGATGCTAGGTCATAGGGGTTGTAGGCTCGGGATAACTTATCCAGAAATTTATGAAATGCAGTGTAGGGCAATATTTGAAGCAGCTATTAAGGCTACCAAAGATACTAAATATACTATAGATGTGGAGATTATGATACCTCTTGTAGGAAATAAAATAGAATTGGATCTTATGAGAAAGCTGGCTGAAGATACTGCTACTAAAGTGTTTGAAGAGAATCAAACGACGATTTCTTTTAAAGTTGGCACGATGATAGAAGTTCCAAGAGCGGCACTTACTGCTGATAGTATTGCTGAAAATGCTGATTTCTTTTCTTTTGGAACAAATGATTTAACTCAGATGACACTTGGATTTTCACGAGATGATGCTGGTAAGTTTCTTCCTATCTATAAAGAGAAGGAAATATATGAAAGAGATCCATTCCAAACATTAGATCAAACAGGAGTAGGAGCACTTATTGAAATTGCTGTTACTAAGGCTAGAAAACAAAAACAACATTTGAAAATAGGTATATGTGGGGAGCATGGTGGTGATCCAAGATCCATAGAGTTTTTTGCAAAACAAGGATTTGATTATATTTCGTGTTCACCTTATAGAGTGCCTGTTGCAAGACTGGCGGCAGCACAGGCTAATTTAAAATAATGATCTTTTAGAATCCTTTAAAAAGGCTGTCTAAAGGCAGCCTTTTTGTGCGTTCGTGACATCGTGATATACAGATTACAGATTGATTATAAAATTGTTAAAAAATTATTAAAGTGATAACACGGATAATAATCGGGTATACATAAAACGATATTTATATTATTTATTAAAAATGATGGGAGTTTATATGATACTTGATAGAATGGAATTGGAAAAGCGTGAATATGAACTATTAAGTCCGTTGGCTCAAAAATCTGATGCTAGTAACGGGCGTGAATATGATGAAAGCCCATGTCAATATAGAACAGAGTTTCAAAGAGATAGGGATAGAATTTTGCATAGTAAGGCATTTAGGAGACTAAAGCATAAGACACAAGTTTTTTTATCGCCTGAAGGTGACCATTATAGAACGAGATTAACTCATACACTGGAAGTTTCTCAAATTGCTCGAACTATTGCTAGAGCCTTGGCCATGAATGAAGATTTAACAGAAGCTATCGCATTGGGTCATGATTTGGGGCATACGCCATTTGGTCATTGTGGTGAAGAAATGCTAAATCAGATACATGAAGGTGGTTTTAAGCATAATGTCCAGAGTCATAGAGTTGTTTCATTTTTAGAGGATAGAGATAAAAATTTTCGTGGGCAAAAAATTCGTGGTCTTAATTTAACAGATGAGGTGCTGGATGGTATTTTACATCATAGTGGGGATATAGCACCTAGAACTCTAGAAGGTCAAATCGTTCATATTTCTGATAGAATTGCCTATATAAATCATGATATTGATGATGCTATTAGAGCGGGTATTATGAAAAATGAAGATATACCCACAAATTTTTTAAAACTGATTGGAAAAAGTCATAGCGATAGAATTAATAATTTAATTGATGATTTGATTTTTTACAGTAATAATTGTACCAGTATTAAACTTAGTCCAAAGATGAATAAGGCATTTATGGAACTAAGAGAGTTTATGTTTGAACATGTCTACCTAAATCCAGCAGCTAAAAAAGAAGAAAACAAGGCAAGAGAAGTTGTAAAATACTTATATGAATATTTTTGTAAACATCCTGAAAAAATGCCTACGGAGAGGGTTAAAGATTATGAGAGTATGGGCAATATTGCCGTTAAGGATTATATTGCGGGTATGTCTGATCGATATGCACTTAGTAGATATGAAGAATTATTAATTCCAACCTTTTGGCAAAAATCTTAGATGTGATGGGAGAACACCGTGGCGAGATATGATTCGAAAATAGTAGAAGTGATTAAGGAACATATCGATATTGTAGATGTTATTTCTAGCTATGTTAAGCTTACCAGAGCAGGGAGAAATTATAAGGGATTATGCCCGTTTCACGGTGAAAAAACAGCTTCTTTTTCGGTATCTGCACAAAGACAGTTTTATCATTGTTTTGGTTGTGGAGCTGGAGGAGATGTCATATCGTTTGTACAGCAAATTGAGAGTCTTGATTTTATAGATGCTATCGAATTATTAGCTGATAAACACGGTATTGATTTACAGATGTATATTAGTTCAGAACGTGGATATTCCAGTAATGCACAGTCTATGGATTTAAATAAAAAATTAATTAAAATCAATAGAGCTGCGGCAATCTATTATTATAAGAATATGCCTAAGTTTAGCATTGCAATGGAATATTTAATCAGACGGGGGTTAGATAGGGATACCATTCGTGAATTTGGTCTTGGATTTGCACCAGATGATTGGCATTATTTGCATAAGATGTTTGATGAGCAGTATTTTGATTATTTAAGGAAGGCAGGGCTTACTGCAAAGAGTGAAAAGGGCAATGTATATGATTATTTTCGAAATAGGATTATGTTCCCTATAAAGAATATTAAAGGTAATGTGATAGCTTTTGGTGGTAGAGTGATGGACGACTCGATGCCCAAGTATTTAAATTCACCAGAAACGCCTATATTTCATAAATCAAAAACGCTGTATGGACTCTATCAAGCTAAAAAGCAACTGGCCAATACTAGACAGGTTATTGTTACTGAAGGATATATGGATGTTATCGCTCTTTATCAAAATGGTATCAAAAATGTCGTGGCAACATTGGGTACGGCATTTACTAAAGAACATGCTAAACTTCTTAGCAGATATGCCGATGAAATAATAATTTGTTATGATGGAGATAAAGCGGGTATAAATGCAACATTGAGAACACTGAATATTTTAGATGATGTAATCCATGAAGTTAAGGCTAAAATTAAGATTTTAACATTACCTAACGGAATGGATCCTGATGAATTAATTAGAAATAAGGGTAAAGATGAATTTTTACAAATTGTAAAAAAAGCTCGTTTAGTGACAGAATATAGGCTTGATTTAGCAATGGAACATCATGATTTACAAACACTTTCTGGAAGAATTGATTTTGCAAATGAAGCTATTGATATCATAGCTAAGCTTAATAATAGTCGTGTTCGAGGTGTTTATGTGGATAAAATCGCACCATATGCACATTTAGAAGCTTCTAATATGAGAAAGATGGTAGAAGAAAAACATCGTGAATTTAATATTGATAATAATTATGATAATATTTATCAAAATAACAAGGTTAATAAGTCATCTATTAAGTCTAATGCCAATAATCCTATATGGAGTTTGGAGTACAGATTATTAGAAATTGCTCTTAATGGGCGTGAGAATTTTTATGAAATATTAAATTTCATTAGAATTGATGATTTTCAATATCAAAAGATTCAATTTTTATTTGAATATCTAAGTGGATATTATAAAAATAATGAAATATTTGATGCTAGAAAAGCAATGGAAGATATTGAATTACAGACTGCATTAAAACTGGAAAATATCTTTAATAAAATGATACCTGTTGATGATATCAAAGCAGAAGTAGCTTTTTTGAAATATAAGCATCGTGAACTGATACTTCGTCAAGAATTAGATGGTATAAAATTTAAGATAAAGACAATTAATGATAAAAAAGGGCTTTCTCCAGCTGAGAGTTCAGAAATATTGCGGGGATTGGTTAAGAGGCAAACGGAGTTATTTGACAGCTTAAAAGCACATATTAATCAATCATATAAATAAAATGGTAATTTATTCCGCAGACCGATAGAAAAGGGGGAGACTCAAGTGAGAGGTACAACACTCGATGCTAAACAACAAAAAGTAGTTACTGAATTAACAAAAGTTGGTACGAAAAAGGGAATGTTAACATATTCTTATATTGAAAATGCTCTTGGCAATTTAGAAATTGATAAAGATCAAATAGAGGATATTTATGATATTTTTTCATCGGCTGGAATTGATATAGTCGATGATGAACAAGAAGAAAATGTAGATATTGAAGATGTAAAAGAAACAACGCCAGAAGATATTGAGGAAGAAAGTATTAGTATTCCAAAGGGCATAAGTATTGATGATCCTGTAAGAATGTATTTAAAAGAAATAGGTAAGGTTCCTCTGCTAACTGGAGAAGAAGAAATAGAACTAGCAAGAAGAATGGAAGATGGGGATGAATATGCTAAACAAAAATTATGTGAGGCAAATTTACGTTTAGTGGTGAGCATCGCTAAAAGATATGTAGGTAGAGGTATGCTATTTCTTGATTTAATTCAAGAGGGTAATTTGGGATTGATTAAGGCTGTTGAAAAATTTGATTGGCGTAAGGGCTATAAATTTTCAACTTATGCTACATGGTGGATACGACAGGCTATTACTCGAGCCATAGCTGATCAAGCAAGGACGATTAGAATACCTGTTCATATGGTGGAGACGATTAATAAACTTATTAGGGTCTCCAGACAGTTATTACAAGAATTGGGTCGAGAACCTAAGCCAGAAGAAATTGCTGAAGAAATGGATTTAGATGTGGCAAAGGTTCGTGAGATATTAAAAATTGCTCAAGAGCCAGTATCGTTGGAAACACCGATTGGTGAGGAAGAAGATAGTCATTTAGGAGATTTTATACCCGATACCGATGCACCAGCACCTGCTGAAGCTGCAGCATTTTCGATGCTTAGAGAGCAACTTATGGAAGTGTTAGATACTCTAACTCCTCGAGAGCAAAAAGTTCTTAGACTTCGATTTGGTCTAGATGATGGACGTGCTAGAACATTAGAAGAAGTGGGTAGAAAGTTTGAAGTTACTCGTGAGCGTATTAGACAGATTGAGGCAAAGGCGCTTAGAAAATTAAAACATCCATCACGAAGTAAAAAATTAAAAGATTATCTGGAATAATCATAATGATATGCAAGTATTTTATAGCCTAGATTAGTCTAGGCTTTATCCAGTTAGGAGAAGTATGAAAATTAAGTTAAGTGAACGGCTACAGAAAATAGTTAATATGGTGCCAAATGCTATATGTGTGGGTGATGTTGGAACGGATCATGCTTATATACCTATTGAGTTGATAAATATTAATAAATGCAAATATGCTATTGCTTCTGATATTGGTAGTGGTCCTTTAATTAATGCTCAAAAATCCATTTCTTTTATGGGGCTGGAAGAAAAAATTCAGATAAGACAGGGCAGTGGATTACAGCCATATCATGAGGGTGAAATTGACAGTGTTATATTAGCCGGAATGGGTGGAGAATTAATTTGTGATATTTTACGAACAGATGCGGATAAACTTAGTAGTATAAAATATTTTATATTTCAACCGATGACTGCCCAAGATGAACTGCGGCGATGGCTCTTACATAATGGATTTATGATAACAAAGGAAATGCTAGCAAAAGAGGCTCATCATATTTATGAAATATTTTTAGCAGAACATGGGCAGATGACGGTGGCAGATGATATTTTATATGAAATTGGTGTACTACCATTTACAAAAGGCGATAAGCTGGCATATGAATTTATACAAAAAAAGATACATTCTGAATATCATATTCTTAATGGGTTAAAAAAAGCAAAAAGAAATGAAAAAACTATAATAAATATACAAAAATCCCAGGAGAAAATTCACAAATTAGAGGAGATGTTATTATGGATATAAATTCAAAACATATCATTGATATTATGGAAAATATTGCTCCTGTGCATTTAGCAGAAAAATGGGATAATGTCGGTTATTTGTTAGGAGATGTAGATGCTCCAGTAAATAAAATTATGATAGCATTGGAACTAACAGAGGATGTTTTGCAAGAGGCGATTGATGAATGTGTAGATTTGGTGATAACACATCATCCTTTGTTTTTTAAATCGATTAAATCGCTTACTACCAGCAGTGTAATAGGTAGAAAGGTGTATCGGTTAATTGCCAATAAAATATCTGTATATTCAGCTCATACTAATTTGGATATTACATGGGGAGGAACGAATGATTTCATGGCAGAGGCATTAGATTTATTAGATATTAGTGGATTGTCCAAAATAGATGAAGAACATTATATTGGCAGAGTTGGTTATCTAGCATCTAAGATGCGACTGGATGAATTTTGTGAACTAGTAGCTAATAGTTTAAATACAAATATGATTCGATTAGTGGGTGATAGAAATCGATTGATTCAGAAAGTAGGGCTATGTACAGGTGCTGGTATGGACTATGCAAAAGATGCTCTAATGCATGATTGTGATGTCTATATTACTGGAGATATTAAATACCACCAAGCTCAAGATATGAAAGAGGAGGGAATGTGCCTTATCGATGCAGGTCATTTTCCGACAGAATATTTTTATGTAAAGCCAATGATGGAACGATTAAAACTTATTTGTGAACAAAAATACTATAATGTGCATATTATAACATCTAAGGCTGGCAAAGATCCATTTTGTTATTGATTTATTATAGTATATAAAGTACAATAAATACAAGTCATTCAGGTAATCGCGTCTTATGACGAGGAAAGTCCGGACTCCATAGAGCAGGATGCCAGATAACGTCTGGTGAAGGCGACTTCAAGGCAAGTGCAACAGAAATATACCGCCATATCGGTAAGGGTGGAAAGGTGAGGTAAGAGCTCACCAGCACATTGGCAACTTTGTGGCTATGTAAACCCCATTCGGAGCAAGACCAAGTAGGGATTTATAAAACGGTTGCTCGTCGTTTCCCGTTGGTAGGTTGCTAGAGATTATCGGTGACGATAAACCTAGATAGATGATTACCAAATACAGAATCCGGCTTATAGAATGGCTTAGCAAAGCCCCAACTGTCTCAGTTGGGGTATGTTTATAAGGAGAGGTTATGGATAATAAAAAAATTTATAAATTTGCTATTAAATGGCGTGATAAATTTATGGAGGAAGATATCGATTATACTCATTTAGTTGGTAAAATGCTGGCTGATGAATGTAAAGAATTAGGTTTTATTATGGACTGTGGAAAGTCATTTATCGATAGATATCCTAAGGCTTTTAATGATTATAGAATCTTAGAGGATATTATTGATAATGTGGATGATATGAAAATGCTGGGTTCGGCAATTTATTCACAGTGGAGATATTATAATCATTGGGCATATAATAGTGCCGATATTTTGAAAACACAAAATCGCAAGTGGTTTGTATTAGCATTTAATCGATTGGCAAGTTTAACAGGAGAAAATCCATTTGTTTTTTCAGGAGAGCCTTTAAAAATTCGCATTATATCTAATACTATACATCATGGACCAATGCCTAATCCTGAGGATGAAATAGAGCAGAGATTCACCATGGATTCAGATGGAAATGTCTCGTTTGCTTCATATGCTTTTGGTAGCGGTATACATCAACATAAGCAAATAAAATCGGATAATTGGACGATTGATAAAGATGATGCTAAAAAAATTTTAATGACCTTAGCATCTTATTTTGGGCGTGAAAATAAAGCGATATCATGTGAAGATGCGGGGCATTGGTATTTAGAAATGACAAATACAGCAGGTAAAGACTATGTATTTAAAGGCTCATTATGTAAGAAACTGATTCTTAATAAGGTAGATATTTCGGAATTGATCAGAGATACTCTAAATATGTATGAATTATATTTGTTTGATGAAAACACCTATGATGATAGAATTGATAAAATTTTAATAGAATATGAAAGAAATTCACAGACGATAAATGTAAATAAGAATATATCTAGTTGCGCTATGATTGATAATAAGGGATTAGTGGACTATTCTGAGCATTTAATCATCGATCGAAAACAAGATGAAATTCAGTATATCAGAAATATATCCAAGGATTGTATATTATCTAATAGTTATAAAATAAAAGATGGCATTAGTGCTTTATTAGATGAAATCAGCGATAGGGATTTATTGTCGAAAAAGATAGAAAATGATAAAAAAGTTGAGCGTCGAGCATGTGATGATAAGCATTATAGAGTGGTGATTGATTATAAAATAGCGAATCAAAAAATTATAAGTGGTTCTTTTGATAAGCATGGACTGCCAGATGGGTGGGCAGAATTTGCCGATAGGATTTATCATTTTATTAATTTTTATGGCGATGGAGAAATTTTATCACCATGTATTTATAATAAAGTAAGACGTCGAAGTGATGAATATATTTACTGTAGTGTTATTTTTGAAAATCCTTATAAAACATATTATTATTTAACGGATGATGATAATATCACAGTAGATGATTGGGTTTTGGTTCAAACCGGTAAAAATGAAGATATTCATAAGGTTAAGGTCGTGAATATAGAATATTTTACCGAAGAGACAGCACCTATTCCTATTGAAAATATGAATAAAATTGTTAAAAAGTTTATATAGTGCTTTTGCATAGCGTAAATAATGACCACTGAGAGTGGTCATTATTATATTGTATTACTATTATAATAGATTATTTTGATGTTGTCGTAGTGGCATTAACCTTACTTGAATTTTTTTCGATATTAGCAATCTTACACAGTCCTTCAAATACAGCTCCTTCATCCACATAAAAGCTGTTTGCTGTGATATCGCCTTTTAAAATCGATGAATGATATAGTTTAATTTGCCCGCTGGCGTTCATATAACCATCGACTTTACCCCATATATCAATTTGATCTGCTGTAATATCACCTTTTACAGTCGCATCTTCTCCGATGATAACCGCTCCACTGGCATTAATATTACCGGATAAATGACCGTCTATTCTTACAGAACCTTTACTTTCAATATCGCCATTTAAATTAGAATCTTGACCTAATATGATATCAAAGCCCACATTTTCTTTGGTTGGTGAAGATTTAAATATACTCATATTTTCTCCCTTGTGCTATTTTTATTTTAGCACATGCATCGGATCGATGGCTTCACCATTATAATGAATTTCAAAGTGAAGATGTGATCCCGTGCTACGTCCTGTACTTCCCATTTCTGAAATTTTGTCGCCTTTTTTAACATGGTCGCCCTTTTTAGCGATTAGTTTACTATTATGTGCATATAGACTTTTATAACCGTATCCATGGTCAATAATAATTAAATTGCCAAAGCTACCTTGATAATCAGAATATACGACTACTCCTGAACCAGCTGCTCGTATTTCAGTGCCTATGTCATTAGCGATATCCTGTCCCTTATGCATCGTTTTAACCTTTGTAATAGGGTGGATACGCATTCCAAATCCTGATAGATAGGAACCATTTGTCGGTCTTAAATCAGGACGACTTTCCAGAAAGTCAAATGTATTCTCAACATTTTTAATTAGTTTGGCGTATTCTTCGGTGTCGGCTTTAACCAGTTCTGTTATTTGGTTATTTTCTACTAGTGATACCAAAGTATCTAATACTTGTTCATCAAGTGGTTGATTTTCACTGGAAGAAATCATAGGATGCACTTCTAATTCACGATTAAATTCACGACTGGTTGGTATTTTGATATTGACTTTTTCGCTTTCGTTTAATTCCATAATCAACGTGTTGGCTTCATCTTTTAATACTTGAATATCTTGTAAGCGTTGTTCGTATACAGCAGCGACTTCTTCAGCTTGGTCTTTTATTAGTAAAATTGATTGTTGTTGATTCTCACATATTTCTTCTAGTCTAGCTGTTTCATCAAGTGCTTTTTGTAATGCCAATTCTAATTTGGCATTTTTAGATGAGATAAGGATAGTATTGTTAAAATGAAATAAAAAACCTACGATTATCAAAACGACGGCTACACTTGATATACCAATTATCGAATACAAGGACAGATGTGATAAATTAATCTTTTGGATTTTTTTGTTTGATTCTGGAATATATAGAATGCTTATATTTTGTTTTGATTTTTTATGTAGTATATTTTTAAGCTGTCTATAACTTTCCAATATCCTTTTTATTTGCATATAAACTCCCTTCAATATCTGTAGACATTTACAGTCTATCAGAAAAATACATCTGGTGCAAATATATTTACTTATTTTGAGCGAAAGCCAGTTGTAATATATCTTTATTTTGTGTTAATTAATAATGAAAGATAAAATTTTGATAAATAATTTAGGATTTATTGAGAAAACTGAACAACGGTAGTATAATTAACAGAAGATAACATTAAAATATTTAGAGAACTATTGATAATACCTACTAAGGAGGCAATATGATTAATAATCGTGTGGATAAACTTAGAGAATTAATGAAACAAAGAAAGATTGATATTTATATTATTCCTAGCACGGATCCTCATCAATCGGAATATGTTCCAATTAGATGGCGATGTCGTGAGTTTATATCAGGTTTTACAGGTTCTGCTGGAGTGGCTGTTATAACTGCTGATAGGGCACTACTTTGGGCGGATGGACGATATTATATTCAAGCTGAAAATGAACTGAAAGGTAGTTATTTTGAATTGATGAAATGGGGAAGTGAAGGGGTACCTCAGCCATATGAATGGGTTGGACATACTGTAACAGATGGTATGAGTATCGGATTTGATGGTGAGGTTATCTCGGTTTATACGAAAAATGAACTTGATAAATATATCTTTAAAAAAGAGGTAAGATATGTCACCGATGAGGATTTAGTAGATCTTATATGGGTAGATAGACCAAAATTTCCAAAAAATAAAACATGGGTTCATAAAATGCCATTTGCAGCTAATACGGTCGATGATAAATTAATACGATTACGTGATAAGATGAAAAAGATAGACTGTGATTATATCGTGATTCCTAGTCTAGATGATATTGCATGGCTTTTTAATATAAGGGGCTCTGATATTGATTATTGTCCTGTTAGCTTATCTTATGCTGTTGTTGGTAAACAAGATGGCGTTTTATTTATCGATAATAATAAATTAGCAAAAGAGGTTATTGATCATTTATCAGAGTATAATATTCAGGTGAAGGATTATTTTGATATTGGCGATTATATTGAAAATATTTCTTCTGGCAGTAAAATTTCATATGATCATACGACTTTGTCTTATAAACTTTGGAATAAATTTCAATCAGATCATATATTAAAGCCGTATTCTAATCCAGTGGCATATTTAAAATCCATGAAAACAGCCGAAGAAATCGATAATTTAAAGGAATGTCAAGTTCGAGATGGCGTGGCGATGGTTAAATTTTTAAAATGGTTGGATGATAATATTCCAAGTGGTGAGATAACAGAGATTAGTGCCGAATCTAGATTACGAGAATTTCGGCAAGAGGGAGATTACTTTGTTTCTGAAAGCTTTCATACCATTTCTGCATATGGTGAAAATGCAGCGATGATGCATTATGCAGCAACTGATGAAAGTAATGCTAAGGTATTGCCAAAAGGTTTATTTTTGGTAGATTCAGGTGGAAATTATCTCGATGGTACAACAGATATTACTAGAACTATTGCTGCTGGCAGCATGACAGAGCAGATGAAAGTGGATTATACGCTGACATTAAAAAGTCATATAAGGCTTGCTAAATTAAGATTTTTATACGGAGCGACTGGTTCCAAGATAGATACTGTTGCTCGTCAAGTAATGTGGGAACATGGCATGGATTATAAATGTGGGACAGGTCATGGCGTAGGTTATTTTCTAAATGTTCATGAAGGTCCACATGGGATGGGAATGAATACCGCTAATCAGACCGTTTTAGAATCTGGTATGATTTTAACTGATGAGCCTGGCGTATATAGGCAGGCTAAGCATGGTATTAGAATTGAAAATACATTGGTGGTACGAGATGATATAAAAAATGAATTTGGTCGATTTATGAATTTTGACATTATTTCATATTGTCCTATTGATATGCGTCCTGTATTAAAAGATATGCTTGATGATTTAGAATTACAGTGGCTTAATGATTATCATAAAATGGTATTTGAAAAGCTTTGTCCATATCTTAATGAGGAGGAGCAGTTGTGGTTAAAAGATGTAACCAAAGCGGTATAGGCATTGATATAATAGAAATAGATCGTGTACAAAAGGCTATCAACAGACATAAAAGATTTATCAATAAAATTTTTACTGATATAGAAATAAATTATTTTAAGAGTAAAAATATGAAAACTCAAAGTATTGCAGGATATTTTGCGGCAAAGGAAGCCATTGGAAAGGCTTTAGGCACTGGTATTTATAAGGGTAAATGGAAAGATATTGAGATTCATAAATCTGCTAGCGGACAACCATCAGTTAAACTGTATGGCGATATTAATGAATATGCTAGAGAACATAGGATTTGTGATATAAATATTTCAATATCGCATTGTCATAGTTATGCTGTTGCCAATGCCATTGCATACAAGGAGGAAATATGAAACTTGCATTAAACCATGAAATGGAAAGTATCGATAAGTATATTATTGAACAAATGGGAATTCCTAGCATTGTATTAATGGAAAATGCGGGTCGGATTGTGGCTGATGAAATACAATCTGATTTTTGTCATCTTAAAAAAGTACTTATTATTTGCGGAATGGGAAATAATGGTGGGGATGGTTTTGTAATAGCCAGATACTTGTATGAGAGCGGGATAAATGTTCATGTAATAACGATTGGACAGACTAAAAATATGCGTGATGATGCTGTGATTAATTTTGAAATTATCAAAAAAATGGATATACCAATTCATCACATTAATGATATTAGTGGCGTTAGCAAGTTAGAAAAAATATTGCCGCTCCAAGATGTCGTGGTGGATGCACTTTTTGGGACAGGTTTATCACGTGTGGTAGAAGGATTTTTTGAAAAAGTTATTTTAGCAGTTAATAATCTGAGTTCTTTTGTCTATTCTGTGGATATACCATCAGGTGTGGATAGTAATAGCGGAAAAATTATGGGGATTTCTATACAAGCTGATAAAACAATTACCTATATTTATCCTAAGATTGGAAATATAATGTATCCAGCTGCTGATAAATGTGGGGAATTAGTGGTGAAAAATATCGGTTTATCAACGGAGTTTATACCGAGTGGTGATATGAAACATAATTTAATAACAGAAGAATTAGCTTGTGAACTTCTTCCGCATAGACCTAAAAATTCTCATAAGGGCACATATGGTACAGCCTGTGTAATAGCTGGAAGTATGGGTATGACTGGTGCTGCCATTTTAACATCAAAAGCAGCTCTTAGATGTGGTATTGGTCTTTTGAAATTATATATTCCAGAAAGTTTACATCATCTTATTACTACTAGCATACCAGAGGCTGTGATAGTACCTCTTGTGGAAATGCGTCGTGGTGTGATAGCTATCACTCAGATGGATGTGATAATGCAAGGGATTAATGGAGCTAAAGTCGTTGCCATCGGTCCTGGTTGTGGTGTGTCGGGTGAGATGTTGGAACTTCTTAGACGTCTGATAAAAGAATTAGAAAAACCAATTGTTATTGATGCGGATGGATTAAATGTTTTGGCAAAAAATGTCGATATATTATTGGATAGCAACTCCGATATAGTTATTACCCCTCATCCTGGTGAAATGGCTAGACTGTTAGATGTTACCATCGATGAAGTAATCGAAAAACCGATTGAAATAGCCAGTGAATTTGCTAAGAAGTATGGTGTAGTAGTAGTTTTAAAAGGAGCTAGAACCGTTGTGGCCGATAAAAGTGGTACGATTTATGTTAATGTTACTGGCAATACGGGTATGGCTACAGGTGGTACAGGGGATGTTTTAACAGGTATTATTACAGGTTTTATTGCTCAGGGCTTATATGTAACAGATGCTGCTGTACTCGCTGTATATATTCATGGTTTAGCGGGTGATAAAATTATGGAGAGTAAGGGAGAGTATGGACTATTAGCATCGGATGTTGTAGAAGGTTTACCATATGCGTTTAGACAATTAGAAACAAAAATTGATAAGACGACAGCGAGAGGTATTAATCGATGAAAAAAAGCTGCCAAAGACCTGTTTGGGCAGAGATTAATTTAGATCATTTAGAACAAAATATAAAAAATGTGCGAAAAATTGTTAATTCTAAAACGAAGATTGCTGCAGTGGTTAAGGCAGATGGATATGGACATGGCTCAGTAGAAATAGGTTCTGTTTTATTAAATAATGGTGCAGATTTATTTGCAGTAAGTACCCTAAATGAAGCAATACTTCTTAGACGATATTATAAAAAAGTTGATATTTTAATACTTGGTTATACGCCAGATGAACATGCGAATTTAATTGTAGAACATAATATTATACAAACTATATATGATGTGGAGCAAGCATGTCTGTTTAGTGATGTGGCAAAGCAACTTCATAAGAAGATGAGAGTTCATATTAAAGTTGATACTGGTATGGGTAGAATTGGGGTTATTCCAAATGCTAGGGGCGTGGAAGATATACATAGAATGTATGAATATGATGGCCTTATAGTGGAAGGAATATATACTCATTTTTCTACGGCAGATTGGCAGGATAAAGAGTATACCTATCGCCAAAATGATATTTTCCTTAAAACAATGATAAAATTGGAAAATAGGGGTGTAAAAATTCCTATAAAACATGTTTCTAATTCAGCTACTATTATTGATTTGCCTGAGATGAATTATGATATGGTTAGAGCGGGGATTATGTTATATGGTATTTATCCATCTGACGGAGTTAAAAAACAAAATATAATATTAAATGAGGTTATGTCACTAAAGTCATACATATCTCATGTTAAAACATTATCAAAAGGGTGTGATATTGGGTATTCAAGAACATATACGACAGATAAAGAAAGTTTAATTGCGACTCTACCATTTGGATATGCGGATGGCTATACTAGATTATATGCTGGCGATGCACAGATTTTGCACGAGGGACATAGATATCCAATTGTAGGCTCTATTTGTATGGATCAATGTATGGTTAATATGAGTGGTTCTAATGCCAAAAGAGGAGATGAAATAGTGCTCATTGGAAAAAGTGGAAACGAACATATTTCCATGGAGCAAATCTCATCATGGATGGGTACTATTTCTTATGAAACAACGTGTATGATTGGCAAGAGGGTTCCAAGGGTGTACAAGAAAAAAGAAAGAATTGTAAATGTATATGACGGTATTATATCAACTACCAGAAAAACTATTGTGTCTGTGTAAAGGTGATAATATCGGGTATAAATAACTTGAATTTGGAACTTTGAAAATGAGAGGAGTAAGTGATGATTAAAAGGGGTGAGATGTATCTAGTAAATCTCAATCCTATTGTAGGCTCAGAGCAAGGTGGCAAGAGACCTGTTCTAATTATTCAAAACGATATCGGAAATAAACACAGTTCAACAGTTATAGTAGCAGCGGTAACAGCACGTATTACAAAGGGGCATCTTCCTACTCATGTTGAAATATCAAAAGGTTATGAAAATGGCGGTCTACTTATGGATTCAGTGATTTTACTTGAGCAGATTAGAACTCTTGATAAAGAGAGATTAATTAAAAAGATTGGCATGATTAAAGATGATACTATGGACGAAGTAAATGACTGTTTATTAGTTTCATTAGGTATGGATTGTATGAAAAATGAGGATGAAATATCATGAAATATGTCGTAAGATTAGTTGGATTATTATTATTTAGTTCCGTACTATCAGTTGGATATATGTTATGTATTTTTGTTCCTATGGAAGCTTCGCCAGCGACTAAAAGTGATCCTTTGGTTACTTTAAGTTATATTGATAAAAGATTATCAGATATTAATGAGTATATTGATAGTCGATTAGAAAAAATAGAAAATCACATAGGCAATATAAGTACTAATGCTGATAATAAAACAAAGATATCTACAACAAATACGTCAAATAATATTTCCTCTACTTTAGATACCACAGATACTACTGCAAATACAACATTTAACATTGTAAAGATACCTATTAATGAGATGATATACTTAGATGATAGTGCTGAAGTAATTATTCGTTCTGGTAAGGCTGTTGTTATAGGGTCAAAAAGTGGAGGACTTATCGATATTTCAGCTGGTTCTGATTTGAGAGATGGAATGATAGTTCCAAATAATCATTTAATTTTAAATCCCATGAATGATGGTAGAGGTATTGCTTTTGTTGATGAATCATGGGTTATGATTAGAGGAAAATATACTATTATATCAAATTGATGTTATTATTTACTATATTACTTGACTAAAGTGATAAATAAATATATTTTATACAGATGGGGAAAGCTTCATCTGTTTTTATTTGATACATTAAATATAGAAAGGTCAGAATATGAATTGTAAATTAACTATGATGCAAAAAACTTATTTTGTACTTATAATAATTTCATTATTATGTATTGCTAGTTTAGGTTATTTTAGATTTAATACGGAAGCTCAGCTTAAATATGTGGATTTTATACTCGATTATGAGGAACTAGTTGATTTAGCTAATCAGTCCGAGCATGATGTAATGTGGTGGCTGAATCAATTTCATAGTGTAGGATTTAATAAGGTGGCACTCAAAGAAAGAACGTTTGAAAATCTTATAAATGAGGGTGCTGCTATTAAAACGATGATGCGTAATGAGTTTATACAAAATAGGGATATATATAGTGGCAGACTTTATTCAAAAAAGACGGTTGATATAATAGCTAATGGCGATAAGTTTGATTATATTGTGGTATTTGATGATGATATTTTGTATGATGCGATTAAGAGTGAACTCAGTAAAAAATATCCTAAAGATTTTGTGCATTTTGCAGATGAAAGCCATATCATGGTTTTTGATGGAAAGGCTAAGGAAGCATTATATCTAGATGATGGATTATTAAAAGATGAAGAAGGAAAAAATAAACGGTCGATGAAAGTATTAACGGATAGTAAGATTTCATGGTTAGGATTGGGATTTAATGCAGATGATGTACGTCTTATAAAAAATGCTGACATGAAACCTTTTCTTCGTCCCATTAATTTTCCTAGATTTAGTGATAAGCTCTTACAAAATTTTAAAGCTGATTATCAAATGTTAGATGCAAAGCCAGAATATGTTATTTTTCAAGGCGATAGCGTATTAGGTTATGATTTAACGGAAGATGACCCGGAGCATACTTTTCGATTTTTGGATGATGAAAATATCGCTATTGGACTAATAGAAAGCGGTGTACAAAGAGGACATTCAAAGCAGGCGGGTATTAATGAATTAGCTAAGATGCTAAATTATAAAGCTGTTCGGGTATTTCCTATAGTAGGATATATTCAAAAAAGATATCAGTGGTATGGTTATAAGGGAGCAGAGGAAGTAGAAAATACTTTGTATAGAGCGATTACAGAGAGAAATATTCGAAGTATATATTTTCGTCCTTTTCGAGAGAAGGATAATGATGTGGTTTATATAACAGATTGGAAACCATATGATGATATGTTTAAGAGACTTGAAAAAAGACTTTCTAAGCATCATATTTTAATTGGTAAGGAATCATATATGCCTATTAATATTCCACATCCTTTATTAATAGTAGGAGCATCTTTGTCGCTTATTGTAATAGGACTGTATCTTATTACTCGATATCTTGTGATATCCATTAGATATCAATGGATATTATTATGTATATCCGTATTGGGAAGTTTGTCGTTTTCTTATATAGTGCCTAATATATGGCAGATTGTATTATCTATCTTAACGGCAGTGCTTATTCCTAGCTTTGGTGGATTTATTATATGTTATATGATTAATCATGATTTACCACTGTCGAATTTATCAACAAAATTAAAACTTCATCCACTGTTATACTATGCGGGATTAATCGGTATGATGATTATCGGTGGAATAGGATTAGGAGGTATATTATCTCACTCAGCATATCTTATTGAGATTGAGTATTATAGAGGTGTTAAAATAAGTCAATTATTACCACTTTTAATATTTTCAATTATGTTTGTATTAGAAATGCATGATAAAATAAATATGCATAATAATCGAAGTGGGGATATAGAAAATACAGTTATTAATGTTAAGTATAAAAGGTGGACTAATTTATTTAATATGCTTTTTTCTAATGTTAAAGTTTTTCATGTTTTAATGATTGGCATATTTGGAGCTGTAGGAGTTATATATATGGCCAGGACAGGGCATGAAACTAGTATCGAACCATCTAATATAGAAATGATTTTTCGAAATTTACTGGAGATGAAATTTATTGCACGTCCACGCACAAAGGAAATATTTATTGCCTTTCCTGCATTATATATTCTATTTACCCGTCTTTATAAGGGGAAAAAAGGTGGAGAATTTATATTAGGTCTATTATCCATGCTGGGATTAACCTCTGTGCTTAATACATTTAGTCATCTTAGAACACCTCTTTATATTTCTATTTTTAGAACCATATATAGTATGGTATTGGGCATTATCATAGGCTATGTTATGTTAGTGTGTATGAATATAATTGTTTCTGCATTTACAAGGTATCACCAATATATAAAAGAGGCGAAAGATGAGTAAAATAGTCATTTCAGGTTATTATGGATTTAATAATTTGGGCGATGAAGCCATATTAGAGACCATGATTGACAGCATAAAATCACGGCTTGATGACAATAAAGATGATGATATTTGTGATGAAATCTGTGTATTTAGTGCACAGCCTAAAGTTACTAGTAAATTAATGGGGGTATATGCTGTTAATAGATATAATATTTGTCATATTATATCTGAAATATTTAAATGCGATATATTTATCAGTGGTGGAGGTAGTCTTCTTCAAGATAGCACTGGTAAGTGGAGTATACGGTATTATTTGTCATTGATTTTATTGGCTCTTTTATGTCGGAAAAAAGTATTTTTATATGCCCATGGAATTGGACCTGTAAATGGTTCAGTAAATATTTTTTTAATGAAACATATTTTAAAGCATGTTCATACTATCAGTGTAAGAGATAAAAAATCTAGAGATGATTTACTACAATTAGGAATTAATAAACACAAAATTCATATGACGGCTGATCCCGTGGTTGGTATGAATAAAGTTGGCGTTCAGTTAGGTAAAGATATCTTAAAAAAATGTTTATCTCAAAATACTGATAAATCAAAACCACTTATTGGATTTTCATTAAGGACAAAGGATTTCTCTACTCCAAAAATTAGACAAGAATTAAAAAATTTGATAAAATCACTTGATAAAGAGTATCATATTATATTTTTACCGTTTCATTTGGGTGAAGATAGTGAATTATGTCGATGGGCAATATCTGAAGATATTCCAGCTGTGGCAGAATTTGTAAATGCAAGGCAAATGATTAGCATAGTAGAAAATTTGGATGTTTTAGTAGGGGAACGCTTACATTCTCTAATATTTTCTGCTGTTGCGGAGATACCATTTATAGGTATTTCATATGATTTAAAAATCGATGCCTTTATGAAAATTTTTGATCGAAAGCCATTATGTAAGGTTGAAGATTTTTTAAATACAGATATTAAAATGGCTATTGACGATATTATGATAAACTATAATCTAATCTTGGATAAGCAAAATAAAAATATGGATATATTACAGATGGAGTTTGATAAAAATTTACAACTGTTGGATAACATGTTGTAATATGAAATCACTAACATCATATGAGAGAAGGGATAGCTATGGATGTTCAATCTGTAAAAATTTTGGATGTGCGTGTTGACAAAGTTAATAATGATGAGGCATATAACGTATTTTTAAACTTGTTTAACAGTGGTAATTGTTCAACAATATTTACACCTAATCCTGAGATAATAATGAAGGCAATAGAGGATAAAGAACTTAAAAAAGCAATTTCTGATGCTGATTTAGTAATTCCAGATGGTATCGGTATTATTTATGCATCTCGAATTCAAAATTTAGGTATTGATGAACGAGTAGCAGGCATTGAATTTATGGAAAAAATACTTACATTTTGCAATAATTCTAGTCGCTCTATCTTTTTATTTGGAGGAAAAGCTGATGTGGCAAAGAAAGCGGGTGAATTTATAAAGAAAAAATATCCTAAAATAGAAATAGCAGGATATAATAACGGATATTTTGAAGAAAATGAAGAATTAAAGATTATCGATAGAATAAATGAAGCAAAACCAGATGTTTTATTTGTTGCATTAGGGGCTCCCAAGCAAGAAAAATGGATTTATAAACATAGAAAGATTTTAAATACTCATATTGCCATGGGGATTGGTGGAAGTTTGGATGTTTGGTCAGGATATGTTAAGAGGGCACCGCAACTATTTATAAACTTGCATTTAGAATGGCTTTATCGAAGTATCAGGTATCCGAGTCGTATGGGAAGATTATTGCTACTTCCTAAGTTTTTAATTTCTGTTATAGTAGAGAAAATTAAATTTAAATAGGTCGATATCAGAGAATTTATATTACGTACATATTAAATTTTCATAACCGTAAAGTTGCAATAAAGTTACAAATAAGTATTTTCCATATGTGTACAGGATGCATAATCGGCTATAAGAATTATGAGTATTGTAAATTGGCGTTATATTTAGTAGAATGATAAAAGCAAATCGTTTAAATATAGAGGAGGGAACATGCCAGAACAGCAGTATAATGAAATATCATTAAAAGAATTAATTATGATTTTAATTAATTCGAAAAAACTTATTTTAAGTATAGTTATTCTAAGTTTATGTGTTACGGTAGGATTTACTTTTTATCAATCACTTAGCAGTAAAAGCGGAGAAGTTATAGTGTCTTTTAATTTTTCAGGAATAGGCAGTCATACTAATCCTGATGGAACCAGTTTTGATCCATATCAAATCGCTACTCCATTTATATTAAACGATGTTATACATGAATTACAGTTAGAAGGGAAAATATCGCCAAATTCTATAAGATCGTTAATTGAAATGAATCCGATTATTCCAAAAGCCATTACGGATAAGGAGGAGTTCTTACTCGAAAAATCGGGAGATACTGTAGAGTTTTACCCCAACGAATATATTTTAAGTGTAAAAACCAGTAGGGCGGCAAATGTTAATGCATCGCTAGCTCAAAAAATAGCAGATCAAGTGGTGCGTTCTTATCAAAAGTATTTTACGGATGAATATATATTCCAAGATCCAGTGGTTAATAAGTTATCAACATTTAATGCTGAAAAATATGATTATTCAGATATATCAATGGTTATTCATTCGCAGTTAGATGAATTAAAATCTTTTAATAATGCACTGTATACCCTAGATCAGGATTTTAGATCAAAAAGAACAGGAATGTCTTTTTATGATATTGTACGCATTTTAGATAATATTGATAAGGTGGATTTAAATAAATTAGATTCCATTATATCTTCTTATAAATTAACGAAAGATGATACTAAATTAGTACTGTATTATGAGTATATGATTGAGAGATTAGAATATCAAAAAAGCAAGGCGCTCGGTCAAAAAAATGTCACCCAAGAGATGTTAGCAAGCATAGAAGATTCGTCTAATAGTATAGTAACTTCATTTACGGGTGGTACAGCCGATAAATCAAATAGTTATTTTAATAGTTTAATATTAAAAACGGCCGATACGGGTATGAAAATCAGTGATATATCTGAAAGAATAGAGTATTATAAGAATGAAGTAAAACAGCTAAAAAATGGTGAATTTATCGTAAATTATGATAGAAAAGAAATACTGACAGAGGTAAATAATCTTATATCTGGGATACTTAAGGATATCAATAGATGGTTACAAATAACACAAGAAACATCTGATGAATTTTATGTTCAATATATGGATAATTCTGTATATGCACTTTCTCCTGCAGCGATTAGTGATTCGCAAAAACCGTTATTAAATATTGCCATAGGAACTCTTCTTGGCTTAATGATTGGTATTTTTACGGCACTCTTTACATCTTATTGGAATAATGAAAAGGAGATAGTGAATGGATAAAAAAAATAATAAAAAGGTCATTTTGCTGATTTCATGCGTTGTAGCAATGGCTTTAGTGGGGCTAGTTTACATTATTGGTGATACTTATGTTAGTACGGGTTTTAGCATACAGTTTGATGGCATAGAAAAGGGAATTAATCCTGATAATACTCGTTTTGATTATCGAGATATCGCTTCGGAGAAGGCGTTAAAAGAAGTATTTCAGCTTGCAGATGTAGAGTACAAAGAGGAGTATAAAGATTATATTTCCGTTCATCCTATTCTACCAGGTAATATTGTTGAAAAATTAAAAGAGAAAAGAGTAGAAGGTGAAGAATATACTTATTTTCCAAATGAATTTAAAATTAGCATTAAAGTTGATGATGGTATTGGGTTAGATAAAGCTACTTGTAAGCTTATTGGCGATGTTTACAAAGAAGGATATGAACAATATTTTATAAAAAATTATTCCTATCCATTTATGGATCTTGATAAATTAATTCAAAATTTTGATTATTCAAAATATGATTATCCAGAGTATGATACCATTTTTGACAATGAATTTTCTTTAATTCATAGTTATTTACAAATTTTACGAAAAGATAATCCTGAATTTAAATCATCGAAAGGATATACTTTTTTAGACGTGATAGAGGGTGTGTCGCTTTTAGAAAATTTAGATTTAAAGAAAATTAATGCACTTATTAGCACTTATGAATTATCAAAAGATGTGGGTAAACTTAGAATAAAATATGCCTATATGTTAATGCGTTATGAATTAGAAAAAAATAAGAAACATAATCAATATGAAGTGTCGCAGGAACTATTAAAAATTGCGGAAGCTAATAAAAAAAATATTATAATGCCTGGCATGGCGGGTGGAACCATTACAGTATCTGCTGTCAACGATGCCTATGATACACTGGCATCTAGGGCTACTAATGCAAGAGGTCAGTCTTCTAATATTGTAGAGGATATATCATATATTAAGATGCAAGTGGATAAACTTGATAATCCTAAATTTTCTTATTTTAAGATAAGTTCAGCTAAGAAAGAGGTAGATAAGCTCTCTGAGGAGTTGCAAAATGATATTTTAGAAGAAGTAAATTTAATTATGGATATGGCAACAGAGTATTTTGACTATAAATATGAGAATGCTATTACATCTATTTATAAATCTAGAGTAGATTATCCGTTGTCAATGGTTAAAATGTTAGTAGTATTTGTTGTTTTATTTATGTTTATCAGTATTTTAATGATAGCAGTATATAATCATCAACAAGATAGGGCTAAACATAGGAGATTTTCGTGAAAAAATTTATAAAGATTGTAGCTATTATCGTACTTATCATTATTATGATGGGAGTAGGTGTTTTTATCTATATCGATAGAAAAGTTACTAGGATTATGATTGAGATGGCACGGATGCATGATTTAGAAATGGCTCGTATGCAAGAATTACATTCTTTGAATAATACTGATACATCTACTGCTGTAGATAGTTCTGAAATTGGTCATGGGACAGTCAGTGACAATGATATACCTAGTGATAATATAAAAGATATTTCGCAGGCTCAAGTATCAGAAAATACGGTAATACAAGGTATAACTACACAAAATAATATCTCACAAGATACGACGCTAGAAACTGAAATAGAACAAGGTGTGAACCAACAAAATCAAAATAAACAAGTTACTAATGAACAAAATTCACATGAACAAGCTACAGTCGCTCCAAAAAAAGAAGTCCATAATAAAAAGGATGTGTCTACATCTAAACGTAAAGAACCAACATTTGAGGAGAAAATGGCAGCCTATGATCTGGCGATGAGTAAGCTTACAACAGCACAAATTGATAGATTGTATGAAATGGCAGCAGGTGGATTTACTCCTGAAGAAAAAAAAGAAGCGAAGGATATGTTTTATTCGAATTTTACGAAGGAAGAACAAGAGTGGATACTAGAGATGTATCGAAAGTATTATTAATGATACTATTTATGAAAAGGGGGGGTAATATGAATAAAAGATTTATTATATTTAGTGTTGTGGCTTTGATGCTTTTATTTCCGATAAGGGTATATGCCGATGGTGGTGATTTGGATGAAGCGTATATACAATATTTTTTGGATAAAGCATCCAGCATGGATCCAGATAAGTTAGAACAAATGCGAAAAGGTATGCAAATTTCTTTTAGTTCTAGAGCATTGATTGAAGGTCTAGAGCGAAACTGGAAAAAGCAATTGACTGATGAACTAGTTCAAGAATTAGAGAAAAAAGGAATTACTGATGAATTGGTTGTTTCCAATTTAGAAAAAATTAAAAATTGGAGTTATGAAGATAGAGGGAAATTTGTCGATTATGTTTTTGAACGTGATATCAATGGAATCAAGGGACTTAGTGATAAATATAATACATCAACAAATGATACGAGTTCACCATTAGAAGGTTCATCTAATAGCTCATCTAGTTCTAGTTCGTCAGGTGGTAGTTCATCTGGTGGAGGATCTAGTTCATCAGCTGGACAGTCGGTAGGAACACAGGATAATACTACATCGTCATTAACTTATGAAATAGAAAAAGTTATAAAGAATAGTAGGGGTGAAAAGTGGATTAAAGAAGGTTTTATAGGTGCTCCTATTGCAGAATTAAATGTTTCTGGCGTAGAAAGATTAACAGATTTAAACAATCATTGGTCTAGGGATTATGTAGATTTTTTGGTAAAACGTGGCATAGTCTATGGGCGTACTGATGATACTTTTGTACCAGATGCACCAATTCAAAAAGCAGAAATACTAACTATGATATCTAATATAATTATACATGATAAAAATCTTATTAAGATGGAACTACCTACTATTAGCGATGTCACAGAGTCTGATTGGTATGCACCATATGTAAATCAAATGGTTGGTTTAGGTGTTAGTCCATTAGATGACAAGGCACGTGCTAATCCGAATCAACAGCTTAGTCGACAAGAAAGTGTTAAATTGTTGATTAATGCACTGAGAGTTTTAGGCATAGAAAAGGTAGATATTTCTTCAGATATATTGTATAATTATACTGATATAGGAGAGATTAATCCTGAGAATTTTGATGCGATGCGTGAAGCCGTGGCACTTGGATTTATATGTGGAACGGCTGATGATAAATTATCGCCTAATTTAGGGATTACTCGAGGCCAAATTACTGTTATGTTGAAAAATTTTTATGATTACATCATAACAAAAGCAGAGGAGGTATAGTAATGAAGATGAAAAAAAGGGTATTTTGTTTAGCTCTTATTGTCGTTTTGGCAATGAGTGGTCTTACACCTATGTTTGCCGCAGGTCAAACTGATTCAAACAAGTTGTATGACAAAATGATAGACAGATACACTGTCTTGTTAAAAGATAATAACAAGACAGCGGATTTTGTACAAGCGTTTTATGTAGTTTTCCCAGTACTTAGAGATCAAGCTACTCAAGTTAAAATTACGAATAGCGTTAAGGGTGTAGTATCTCAAATGTCTGCTTCAGAAAGGACAGTACTTAAAAATTTAGGATTAAGTAATGGACTGGACACTACGGATGCAGGTTTTGATTTAGAAGTTGGTGGCAAAATTTCTTGGCTTTTCCAAGAGTGGCTAATGATTTTCCCGACAAATACTGCATTAACTGATACAACAACAGAAGGTACTTTTTTAGAATATATTTATAATCATAAAGGTAGTCTTTCGAAATCAGATTATGCAAATGTCGTGTTAAAGCTAAAACAGCATGCTAATTTCTTATATGGTATATTACCACAAGAATTAAAGAATGCAGTTACTGCTGGCGGAACAGATGGTAAAGAGTTATTCTCACAAATCCAAGTTACTATTTTGGATAATACATTTGCTACTGCAACAACTACTTATGAAGATGGTTATGAAAAGGCAACTAATAATGTGGTGTTAAAATGTGATGCTGCAGTGAAAAATGAAATAAAAACTGTATTCACAAATAATCCAATCGCTGGATATAACAGTGATGAGCTAGCAACTATTTATGTTAAATTATTAGATGCTGTATTTGCTGGAATATCAGATGCTACTAACGTACCATTTATTTCAGATATTGATAAAGCGGATAGAGATAATAGTGTAAATTATGCAACATTACGATTACTTCGAGGTTTAAAAGTTATTGATGAAGGTAGAGTAAATATATCAGCAAGTGGCGGTGGCTCAAGTAGTTCATCATCTCGTAGATCATCTGGTGGATCAAGTAATGGCTCTAGTACGACGAGTCAACCTGTCATTGTGAGTCCAGAGAATGCTACATCTGCTATGACCAATGCAGATAAAGTAATGAAAAATATATCTACTACTTATTCTACACAAGCTGTTGCTCTAACTAAGAATGCTATTGCTGCATTAGATGTTAATGTTGCAAAGGCTACGACATCAGATAAAGAAATGCTTGCAATGGTTGAAAAGACTACTGAATTATTACAGTCGCTTGCAACTAATAAAACCGTAACATCTAATGATTTGGTGAATGTAGCAGAATATGCGATTAAAACTATTGCTAAATCAGTAAAAGAAGAAGTTACTAGTGCAGAAGATAAGCAGAAATTAGAAAAAGCTGTAGTTGATATGGCTAATTCAGTAATTAAAAAAGCTGGAACATTAACACCGATGTCAACTGGTGAAGTATCACTTAATAAGATTTCTGTTGCATTAGAGGCTTCTGTGGATGCTACAAATAGACTTTCTAAGAGTCTAAGAAGTCAAGGTATGTATAGAGCTGCTTCAGAATTATATCCAGTACTATATATTGATATCAGCGAAATTTCATATACAGGATCTAAATTTACTGGATTAAAAGCAAGTGCTACTAATGTGGGTTCTGTTAAGAAACATCCTAAGCTTGTACTTGCTAAAGAAAGCGTTGCATTAATTACTAAGCATAATGCTAATTTAGATGTTGAGCTAGGTGGAATATTAGTAACATTAAATACTGATATGCTAAGAACGATGCAAGCAGATGGCTTGGTACTGGAAGAAAAAACACTTACTAAGTCAGAGGCTAATCTATTAGCAAAAAATAAAATGCAAAGTGGATTTAATGTTAATCTAGAATCAGAAGTGTTTGATATTAAGTTAACAAGTGGAAACAAAAATGTAGGTAACATTCCTGCAAGCTTACGTCCATTATTAGCTGTGGCAGATGCTTATAAAGATAACACAACTGCTATGGCGGTATATAATGAAGATACAAAAATGTGGCAGACATTACCAACTATGTCAAGTGAAGATACATTATTTGCATATGCACCGCATTTTAGTAAATATGCAGTAGTTGATGTAGATGTTGATTACAGTGATATAGCAGGTAATTGGGCAGAGGCAGTAATTGAAAATATGTCAGCAAATGGTATAGTAGCTGGAAGAACTGCTGATATGTTTGAACCTAATAATAATATTACGAGAGCTGAATTTGCAGCATATCTAGTAAATATGTTAGGGTTAGAAGGAAAAGCAACATCAGAATTTAATGATGTAGACAAAGATGCATGGTACTATAATGCTGTTGGATTAGCAGCTGATAATAAGCTAGTTAGTGGAATAGGTAATGGTAATTTTGCACCTGAAGCATTTATCACTCGTCAAGATATGGCGGTTATGCTTGCGACAGCATATAAAGCAAAGATGAATGAGCCTATGACTGGTACTTCACAAGCTTTTGTAGATAATTCTGACATATCAGAATATGCAAAATCAGCTGTAGCTGCGGCTAGATATCATAATTTAGTAGGTGGATTTAAAGATGGAACATTTAAACCACTTAAAAATGCATCTAGAGCAGAAGCTACACAAATAATTAACAACTTATTTGAGAAGTAAGATTCTATTGTTCTAAGTATAAGCTAGAAAAAAGGCGATTAGGATTTCCTAATCGCCTTTTTAATGTTATTTTATATATTTAGTATCATTTGAATAAAGCTAATAAATAATTTTATACCATAATACATAATTACTGTTCCGCATACCATATTTATTATTTTTAATGCTTTTTCATTGATATATTTGTTGAATATTCTGCCTAGAGTTGCAATAGAAAACCACCATGTTGCTGAGGCGAAACTAACGCCTATGATAAATATAATTGCTAAATTAGCAGTGGGTATACTAGCTTTAAACGCACCTAACATCAATGAGCCATCTATAATAGCTTGAGGATTAAACCATGTTACGACACAAGCTGTCGTTATAACTTGCTTTATTGGAATATTTACATCTGTGGTATTTTCAAGGGATACTTCAGATTTGAATATGGAAAAACCAATCCACAATACCACTAACGAACCAATCGCAAGTATTATTATTTGTAGCCAACTAGTTGCTGACATAATCGCTCCAATACCATAAAAACAAGCAAATGCAAGTGTTATATCAAAAAAAGTTATAATAATTGCTGTTAAATATGTTCTAAGTTTGGATTGAGTTAGTGCCGTGTTAATCATAAATAGATTTTGCATTCCAATAGGTGCAACATATGCAAAACCTAGTAGTAATCCGTCGATAAAATAATTCATAACTCTCCTTTCATTATTTACAATAAATTTTTTTAGTAATAAATTCATTATATCATATACATATATAAAGTACATAATGGGATGCTATAGATTAGTGTTTTTAAAATGAAGTTTTTTAAAATGAATGGTTTGGGTGTATAATTCTATGTAGGGGTATTATGTTCTCTTTAGAAGATGATATTGGGGGTGTATTTGTTCGAAAAAATCATATTTCTTTTGAATTTACTAGAGGATTTTTAATGAATGATCCAAAACATATCCTTGAAGGAAAATGTAAATATGGTAGGTATTTAAAGATCAAGGCAGTAGATGATATAAAAATTAAAAATGTGGAATTTTTGTAAAACAAATAGAGAAGTATAGTAATATATGAAATATATAGAAGAATTTATTTGAGTATTAGAATTTAAGATATTAATAGTGTTAACTGATGGAGGGAAAATGGCTAAGGATAAGGTATTATTGAAATTATTAGACGAATATAAACATGAACATGGTAATAAAAAATCAGCATTTGAATATGCAATTGGATGCGAACTTTATGAATTTGACTATGAGAAGCAGTTAAGATTTAAATCTGAGCATATTAGACGATTATTTCAAGCAAAAGGATTTGATGTGCAGTCTATGACGGTTCACCCATCACCAGAAGTTATAGGATATCGTAATAAGATGGAGTATTCATTTGGTGATGTGGAGATTGGAGGAGATTTAAATCTCGGTATGCATATGCCAGGTAGGTATTATGATATTATTAGTACTACGGATTTATATATTGTTGATGATGATTTTAATAAAATTGTAGATAGAGTTCAAGCCTATGCACGTCAAAAAGGATATAAAAAATTTTATAAAAAAGATGGCAGTGGATTGCTTCGTAATTTAATAGTACGAAAAGCTAAATTTACTGGAGAAATATTGATTGGCATTTCAACTGCTTATGATGATACGATTAGAAATAGTGATGATAACATTATTGAAGTATTTAAAGAGTTTGACAGAAAAGATTTTGTACGAGAATTACTTTCAATTGATTTAAATGGAAATATTGTAGGCATTATGCATCTTAAAAATAATTCTGTTGCCGATGTTGTAAAACAGGGAGAACATGATGAGATGATATATGGTAGAGATTATTATGTAGAAAAAATATTGGGGTTGGAATTTAAAGTATCGTTTTTTTCATTTTTCCAAACAAATTCAGCAGGTGCAGAGATATTATATAATCGGGTGAAGGATATCGTTAGAAAGTTACAACCTAAAATGGCATTAGATTTATTTTGTGGTACGGGTACAATTTCACAAATTTTATCAAAAGAAGTAGATCAATTAATAGGTGTAGAAATAATTGAAGATGCTGTGAAAATGGCAAATGAAAATGCCCAATTAAATGGTATTGATAATTGTACATATATAGCTGGAGATGTATTTAAGGTGTTAAAGGAGTGGGAAGGAAATCCTGATTTAATAGTACTGGATCCACCACGTTCTGGCGTTAACCCAAAGGCGCTGAAAAAAATCATCGAATTTGGCGTTGACAATATTTTATATGTGTCATGTAATCCTAGAACTTTGGTAATTGATTATGAAATCTTACATGAATCTGGATATGAAATTAAGAGCATCGAGGCTGTGGATTTGTATCCTTGTACGAAGCATGTGGAGTGTATCGTATTGATGTCAAGCAAATAAGATAGAAAGGCTTAGAAGTGCAGTAATAAAGGGATTTAGAGAAAAAGATGAGAATTTTCAGATATGGGAAATACTCGTCTTTTTTGCTTTTAGGGAACATATCAATGATGAAAATAATAGGGTTGAGAATACAAGATTGATAACGGTAGGTTGACACTACAAGATTGACGGAAAAAAGTATGAAAATTCGAACTTTATAATTGAGAACTGAAACAGGGTGTGGTATAATTATAAATGTTAAAT
>PDWI01000531.1_pt1 | contig 78801 bp, 71 predicted proteins | sample 1430891 | NCBI WGS metagenome assembly PDWI01 (sample SAMN01162508, study PRJNA174530) | Oral metagenome, whole genome shotgun sequencing project. | biome: Marine environment; feature: Marine mammal; material: Swab sample of the gingival sulcus; isolation source: swab sample of gingival sulcus... | reverse complement strand
AGGGTCGCTTTGGGTATATCTTTTTATTTGTGGGTCATATTCTCTAAAAATGTTATAGTAAAATCCGCTCTCATAGTCTAGTATTTGACCCCGAAATCTCAGAGGGTTGTTTATGCCATTGTGCGTAATGTCGCTTTCTTTGTATGGTTTATAATTTGCTCTCCAAACTTCTTTTGCTTCTTCATCGCTTAAGGCTATGCTTTTACCTTGATAGTCTGTGTGGTTGTAGTAGATTTTATTATTGCTTCTTGTTGTCATATATCCACATCCACTACATAATGCAATTTAGTACCATTGTGCTCTAATAGGTGTATTCCTTGTTTTAGTAATTCTAGCATCTAATGTATCTTTTTTTTATTGCTTTTAGGTAATTTTTATCAAACACCATCATAAAGTATATTTATCCTATTATCTATACAATTTTTAAGTCTTTGTTTGGTTATCCTTCCTTTGATGGGTTTTGTATAGTATACATAATCGTCGTCTATATGCTCATCAAATATCTCTTTTGCTAAGTCAAATTGGTTTGTGCATAGGTAAGCTAGTATTAAGTTATAACTATAAGCCCAACTTAGACATTCTGTTCTAAATTTTAAATCTTCATTATATATTACATGTAAACTATTGTCTATGGCATTATAAAAATCTTCGTTTCTAAAATATGAATCTGCTCTTGAGTGATAAAAAGATGCATTATTAGGTTCTAGCTCTATTGCTTTTGTTTCGTATTCTATCGCTTTATCATAATCTTTCATCATATGGTAAACACTTGCTAACTCAGAATAAGCTTGTGCCACATCTGGATACTCTTCAAGTAGCTGAAATGCTAAAGTTAAGGCTTTATCATAGTCTGGATTATTTATATTAAGATAATATTTGCTTATATTGTCTCGTTTGTTCCAAAAATGTTCCATATTTCTTCTTTCTGTTGTTTAGATTTACCTCTCCAATCTATTTTATTTCCTCCACACTTTTCAGAGACTAAGCCTCTTGCACAATTGTTTATATCATTATACCCACCCGTTCTCTTGCAGCTAGGATTAGGTTGATTTAGTAGTTTTCTACAATGCTCTCTTGCCTTATCCCACTCTTCATCACAAGTTTCCTCTTTATTATTTTCTTTATTATCGGTATTTTCATTGATTTTTTCTTGCTCTGGTAATCTTCTTATAGTTTTTGGACGCCCCATTCCTCTAGGGAGTGGAGTAGGGTCGCTTTGGGTATATCTTTTTATTTGTGGGTCATATTCTCTAAAAATGTTATAGTAAAATCCGCTCTCATAGTCTAGTATTTGACCCCGAAATCTTAGAGGGTTGTTTATACCATTGTGTATGATGTCGCTTTCTTTGTATGGCTTATAATTTGCTCTCCAAACTTCTTTTGCTTCTTCATCGCTTAGGGCTATGCTTTTGCCTTGATAGTCTGTGTGGTTGTAGTATATCTTATTGTTATTTATGATAGCTATGATTTCGTCATCAAGATAGATGATGTCATGCCAGCCAGATGAATCTTTGTAGGAGAGTAGTTTATCGTTTTGATAAAAATACTGCGTAACTTCTCCATCTACTATCTTGTAAGCTCTTAGGTTGTTTGAGTCATAGTGATAGCTTGCATTTAGATTTTTACTCTCTATGGAAGCTAAACGGTTGTTTTCATCATAAGTGAGATTTAAATCTCCCTTTTGTATGGTATTTCCTGCTTTATCGTAAGTAAAGCTAATGTCACTAAGCTCTTTATTTTCAACAGGACTTAGCGAGTAAGAGCCAAACCAATAAGCGTAATAGCTTAAAGATTTTATTCCATTTTTAGTACTTGATTTGTATGAAAATTGTGGCTTTAGGACAGTAGCACGGACTAAGCCGCCTTTGTTTTGGGTAATGATGCCTTCATGAACACCAGCAGTACATACGCTTGAGCGGTCTGTATATATACCGCTTCCCCAGATAGGTTTTAGCTCTCCATGAGCAGGGCATTTAAATACAAAGCTTTCGCCTATATGTTTGCGGTATTTGCGTAAGCTAAAGCTCCAGTCTATCGTTTTTATATTTTGAGTTTGGTTTTTATTTTGCTTTGAAGATTGGATTTTTAGTAGCTGTTTTTGTGGGTTATAGATGTAGCTTGTGGTTTTATTGTTGTCTTGTTCGCTTAGTAGATTAGCTAAAGCATCGTAGTTGTATGATAGTTCTCCATAGGCATCACTTTTGGCACTAACTAATCTTTGTAAGGCATCATAGACAAATTGCTCATAAATGCCATTTTGCAAGATAGATGAGATATTGTCTCGTTTAGTATATGAAAGCTCTTGTGTGATGTTAGGGTGCTGAAGTTTTATAAGTTTTCCGTTTAAGTCGTAAGTTTTTGCCAAATGCTCACTGTTTCCATACCGTAAAGAGCTGATTTGATTTAGGGCGTTGTATTTTATATCGTATGCTAGTGTGGTATGAATTAAAAAGTAGCTTGTATCGATTTTAGAGATATTTCCTTTTTTATTTCGTGTGTATGCTATAACTCTTTTGCTTGGATAGATGATTTTTGTAATATTTCCTAGCTTATCATAGCTATATTTAATAGTATAAGTTTTATCATTTTGTAAGCGTTTTTGTTTGATTAGCTTTCCTAAAGCGTCGTAACTATATATGCTTTTACCACTTAAATCTTCTATGACAGTTTGTCTTTTTTTAGGGTCTAAATAATCAAATATAGTCTCATGAGCACTGTTTTTGAAAGTGATTTTACTTAGTCTGTTAAGAGCGTCATATTTGAAGTTTTTTGTTATATTATTTGCATCTGTTTGGCTGATTTGATTGCCTGCTTTATCATAGGCGTAAAAACTTACTCCTGATGCGGGACTATTTATTTTTATGACATCGCCAAAGGCGTTGTATTCGTAAGTTGTGATAAGTCCTAATGGGTCGGTTACTGATGAGATTAAGCCGCTTTTTGTATAAGTGTATTTGCTAACACCATTTTGTTTGTTTATGTTTTGGACTTGCTCATTAAAGGCGTTATAGCTCATATTTTGAGTGTTATTTAGGGCATCTGTTATACTTATGATGTTACTAACACCGTCATAAGTGTTAGTAAATTTTACCAAGTTGTTGCTATCTAAAAGTTTGCTTACTCTATTTCTTATATCGTATTCAAAAAAACTTCTTTGTACCAGTGTGCCACTTTTGTCTAATACTTCTTTTGAGATGATATTTCCGTTTTTATCTCGTTTGTAGATAATTTTATTGTTGTCTTCATCTGTTATTTGTATTAGTTGATTGTTTGCATTGTAAGTGTAAGATATGCTTGTATTGTTTGGTAGTATTATTTTGCTTGCTCCTTGTTGTGGAGCTTTGTATTCGTATTTGGTAGTTCCTAAATCTTTATTGCCATCAAATTGCTGTATACTTATAATCCTATCTAGATCATCGTAGCGATAAATCGTAACTAATCCATTTGGCTCACTTATTTTTCCGACAAGTCTGCCCTTTTGATACTCATCAAAGTAAGTGGTATGCCCTAATGCATTTGTTATACTTTTAAGCTGTTCACAAGAGTTAGCTTCTTTGCAGTCATGATAGCTTAGTTTTGTGATGTCTTTTATATCCTCTCTTGCTCCATCGATAAGGATTACTTGTCCTTTATCGTTGTATTGCATTTTTATAGTGCGTGTGTTTACTCCGTCGCTTATGGATACTTGGATAGGAAGTTTGTTTACATTGTAGTTATAGTTTATATTAAGGGGTTTATCATTTGCACCTTGTGTTATGATGCTTTTTATTAGATTATTTTCATCGCTTACGTATTTATACTCGATTTTACGATTTTGTTTTACTTGGCTAGTTAATTGGTTTGCTTCATTGTAAGTATAAAAAGTAGAATTTGAATTTTCATCAGTAAACTTGGTCATGAAGCCTTTGGAGTTATAACTAAAGTAACGATTTGTGCCATCTGTGTTTGTAAGTTGAGTTAAGGAATCATTTGGGCGATTGTAGTAAAATTTAGTTTTTATGGCATTTAGATTGATACCGTTTTCATACTCTATATAATCTTTAGGGTTTACAAACCAACTATAGCCATGATAACCTTCATAAAAGTACTCACTTTTGTCTCCATTTGGGTTTGTTATAGTTATACGATAGTCTTCCCACATAGGAGCATTTGGTGCTGGATAAGGATTGCTCCCATTAGGTATGCCATCAGCAGGTTCTATTTTAAATTTCCACTCCCCTTGAGGTTTGGTTATGCTAGTTAAGTATTTGTTTTTATCATAAGCAAGTGTACTTTTATATCCTGCCATATCAGTTATGGCTATCAAGTCTCCATCTACCCCATATTTAAACTTAGCACTTCTGCCAAAAGGGTCTGTTACCTTTACTACTTTGCCTTGAGGATTATAGCTTAGTTTGCTAGCCCTTCCTTGAGCATCACAAATAGAGATTAGTTGTACCTGTTTGTTGTAGTTTAAGGTTATATCATTTCCTGATATATCAGATATTTTTGTTAAAAATGGTTGTTGTGATGAAGTGTTTTTTGGAATATCATAAAAATATTTAACTCCATTTTGCTTTATTAAGATATAGCCTTTATCGCCAAGTCTTTGAAGTTTTTCACTTTGTCCGTAGCTTTTAGTAAAGCCGTCATTGCCATCGTTTGTAAAAACTATTCTTTTTCCATCTGGCATAAAAACAGTTGCAGTGTGACCTGGGTCTTCAACCACATAAGAGCCATAGCTAAAGCTCCATTTGTTTCCAAAGATTTCATTTCTAGCGATAGCTGATTGGGAATTGTAACTTAGTTTAAAAGATATATCTAAACCATAAGGAGTTTTATACCACAATGGAATATCATAAACATACAAGTTTAGATTGGCAGGATTTACTTTCCAAACAGGACAACCACCATTTTCACATTTTGGCTTATCAAAGTCCCCTCCAAGCTGACCTTCGGACCTTTGTACTCCACAACAACCACCAAATACTTTTTTAGCTTCTATCTCATTTAGGGCATATTTTTGCAGTTCTTTTTTGTCATCAAAGGCTAAAACAAAGCCAGAATATTCTTTTAAAAACTCATCTAAACTTTGAGTAAAACGCCTATTTGCTTGTGAGTCATAAAGCAAAACCGAGCTTTTTTGTGCCCTTTCGATGACCCAATAATGCCCAGCACCACCACGATTTGAGCGGTCAATTTGTACAATAGCAGGCAAAGATATGTCTTTTAGCTTACTTAAAGGTAGTTTATAGGCTTTTGCCTTTAAGCCATATTTTAAAGCAAGTTTTTTAAGTTCATCTAAACTTTGACCTTTTTTATTTGCTTTGAAATCCAGCTTTATGTTTTTATCGTTTTTAGCAAAAATTTGCTCCATCGCTTTATGTCCGCAGTTAGCAACTGTGGAATTTTCATTTAAAGACATTAGCCAATGCTGGGCATAAGTTCTTAGTCGCCAATCTTTGCTATTTTTTGCAAGAGTCATAAAAAGCTCTTTTGCTTTAGCTGGGTTATTTTCTAAAAGTCGAAGTATGGCTAGACGGCTTAGGGCTTTATCGTTGATTTGTTTATCTAAAGCGTGTGGGCTATTTTTATATTTTTTTATGATAGAGCTAAAAAATTCATTTGCTTCATTGTATCTACCGTTAAATCTCGCCTCGCACCCAAGATGAAGTACACTTTCTCCAGCCCACAACCCATCAGGATATTTATCTAGATATTTCTTAAAAACCTTTATAGCTTTTTTATACTCATGAGCATTCCAAAGTTGCATCGCTGAAGCAAAAAGTTTGTTTTCTTGCTCATGATTGTTAAAAAAGTTTTGCTTAGAAGTTGCAGGAGTTAGCTCTCCTCCTAGTTGCCCTAAGGCTACAATTTGGCTTATATTTATATCTTTAGTGGTATCGATGCCGTTAAAATTTGGTTTGATGTTTTTAAAAGTTTGATTTGAGAAAAGAAGAGTTGTTAAAGTGAGTAGTAAGGTTAAAATGTATCTTTTCATAAGTAGCTTTTATTATGAAAATAAATATCTAAAAACTAAACTTAAATTGTATTTTATATAAAAGTATCTTAGGGGTTGCTTAGTGGTTATGGAAAAGCGAAAAAAATTTACTGGGTATATGGAGGAGCGTAAAAGCCTTATATAAGTTTATTTAGTTACAATATCACTAAAAAAATTTAATACAAACTTTGTCTTAATTACTTGGAGAATTTTATGCTATTAACAAAAGCTAGTGAATACGCACTTTTATCATTGATGCTCATAGCACAAAAGGATGAGCCTCAAGATGTTGACACCTTATCAAAACAATTAGATATTTCAAAGAGTTTTTTAGCTAAAATACTACAAAATTTAGCGAGAGAAGGTATTTTGTATTCATATAAGGGTGCAAAAGGAGGCTTTGTTTTGTCTGCTGATGCCCAAAAAATTAGCATTTCGGATATTTTAAAGTGCGCAGAAAAAAAGCCGGCTAAGATATTTGAATGCTCTTCGTCTGAGGGCGATTGTCCTAAAGATAAGGCAAATTTTTGTAAGATTTGGCCTTTTTTCAATAAATTTCAACAAAAAATTGATGAATTTTTAGATGAAATGACACTTAAAGATTTGTTGCAAGATTAAAGGACAAGCTTGGCTAAGGCGAAATTTTTAGCTTCATTACAACCATATTTAGAACCTATTATAAAGGCTAAAGATTTAACTGTAGTTGCCTTTATAATGGCGATTATGACCATCATCATAGTACCTTTGCCCGGCGGAGTTCTTGATTTTTTCTTGACAGTTTCCATATCTATATCGGTTTTAATCATACTAATATCCCTTTACATACCAAAGCCAACTGACTTAACAACTTTTCCAACGCTCATACTTATCATCACACTTTTTAGGCTTTCGCTAAATATTGCTACAACAAGAATGATACTTTCAAAAGGACACGAAGGCCCTGACGCTGTTAGTGACATCATAGCGAGTTTTGGGGAGTTTGTGGTGGGTGGAAACTATGTTATTGGTATCATAGTTTTTATTATTTTGGTTTTGATAAATTTTATGGTCATAACTAAAGGCTCAACTAGGGTTGCTGAGGTCGCTGCTAGGTTTACACTTGATGCAATGCCCGGAAAACAGATGGCGATTGACGCTGACCTTAATGCAGGACTTATCGATGAAGCCACGGCGAGAGCTAGACGAGAAGAGATTATAGGCGAGGCAAACTTTTATGGAGCCATGGATGGTTCTAGTAAATTTGTTAAAGGCGACGCCACAGCGGGAATCATAATAACTCTTATAAACATCATCGGCGGTTTTATGATAGGTGTTTTTCAAAACGATTTAGATATGGCAACTTCAGCTCAAACATATACTATCTTAACCATAGGAGATGGGCTAGTTTCTCAACTTCCAGCGCTCATTAGCTCAACTGCCACAGGTATCATCATCACAAGGGCTAGTAAAGATGGCGGAAACTTTGCTGATGGAGCTATAAATCAGCTTATGGGCGAGTATAAAACCATGCTTATAGTTGGTTTTATATTGATGATATTTGCCTTAGTTCCCGGACTTCCTACGTTTTCTTTGGCTTTTGTGGGATTTATATTTTTAACTATCGGCTATCTTATGAAGCAAACAGAAGATGGGGAGTTGGTGCTATTTTCAAGTGATAAGGTTGTCGAGAAAGGTTTAGACCAAACCGAGCAAGCAAGTGCACCAAAGCAAAAGAGTGCTGAGGAGATAAAAAAAGAAGAACAAAGTGCTTTAGAAGATATTTTAAAACTTGAGATTTTGGAGCTAGATTTGGGCTACCAACTCATAAAACTAGCTGACCTTAGACAAGGTGGAGATTTGCTTGAGCGAATACGTTCTATGAGAAGAAAGATTGCTAGTGATTATGGCTTTTTGATGCCACAAGTTAGGATAAGAGACAATCTTCACTTACCACCAAATAATTACCAAATACTCCTAAAAGGTGTGGAAATAGGAGCTGGAGAGATTTATCCGGACAGTTTTTTAGCTATGGATAGCGGACTAGTAACTGATACGATACAAGGCATACCTACTAAAGAGCCAGCTTTTGGGCTTGATGCCATATGGATAGAGCCTGAGCTTAAAGATGATGCCATTATAAAAGGCTACACAGCTGTGGACTCAGCCACTGTCATATCAACTCACATGAGCGAGCTTGTAAAACAAAACGCAGAAGAGCTTTTAACTCGCCAGGAGGTGCAAAATCTAGTAGATAAGCTAAAAGAGGATTATCCTGTTGTTGTAGATGATTGTCTAGCTGTGTCTAGCGTGGGGCTTATACAAAAAGTTCTAAAAGCCTTACTTCATGAAAATGTGCCTATAAAAGACTTGTTAACTATACTTGAAAGCATTAGCGATGTGGCAGAATATACTAAAAATATAGAGATTATAGTTGAGCAAGTAAGGGCAAAACTAGCACGAGTTATAACAAATCTTTACAAAGATGACAATGGTCAACTTAAGCTTTTAACCTTCGATACTCAAACGGAGCAAAAACTTCTCGATTCTATCAAACAGCACGATGGCATTAGAGACTTGGTTTTAAATATAGGGCAAATCAACTCTTTGGTGCAAACAACCACTCAAAAAGCTGAACAAGTCCTCTTGCAAGGTATATCTCCTGTCATCTTGATAGTTGACCCACTTTTAAGAAAATCTCTAAGTGATATATATGAAAAATTTAGCCTAGATGTGGTAGTTTTAAGTCACTCTGAGATTGACTCAAATGCCCAGTTTGAAGTAATGGGCTCACTTCACATCGATGATTTATGATAAATATATAAAATTATGGTAAAATATAGTCTTTTTTAAAAGGAAGCTGATGCAAAAAAACGACTATAATATTTTCCATCTATCCCATACAGATTTAGATGGATATGGGTGCCAGATGGTAACAAGGCACTATTTTGACAATATTTACTATTTTAACTCAAATTATGGAAAAGAGATAAGCGAGAGATTTAACGAAATCTTGTCTAAAATGCAAAATTTGGACGCTAAAAAAAATATCATACTCATAAGTGATTTAAATCTTACCCTTGCTCAATGTGAGGAGTTTGAAAGACTTCTAAGGGACGCTAGCTGTGAGGCAAAGCTTTTGTTACTTGACCATCACAAAAGTGGGCTTGAGTGCCATGAGCAGTATGATTGGTACTTTTTAGATGACAGTAGGTGTGCTACTAAGATAGTTTATGATTTTTTCTCTGCTATTTATGGAAAAGATGAAAAGCTTGAGTTATTTAGCAATGTAGTAAATGCTGTGGATATTTGGCTTAGCGATAGTGAGTATTTTGAGCTTGGAAAGGTTTGTTTAGGGCTTGTGGCAAATGCAAAAGAGATAAATCGCATCATGTTTGCAAGTGACAATAGTGAGTATATTTTTTCACTTTTGCAAAATGCTCAAGATTTTTTTACCTCCAAAGAGCCTCACATCGTACTTGATGATGGTGTTCACAGTATGAAAAAGGCATTTTTTAAAGAGGATAAAAATGACACTTTAAGTAATCTTGTCTCATCGTATATGAGTGCTTTACTTAAAAAACATAAGTCTAAAATGACCATAAGATATAAGGATTTTAAAGGCATTTTAACTTATAATATAGGCAATGTCTCAGTCATAGGCAATGATTTTTTAGTGCAAAACGAAGACTATGACTTTTTTATGGATGTTACAAGCAGAAAAACTGTTAGTTTTCGCTCAAACAACAAAGCAGATGTGAGCAAGATAGCTAAAAAGGTGGCAAATGGAGGAGGGCATCCAAATGCTAGTGGCGGTGCGATACCAAGTTTTAAAGATAGCTTTTTGTATGAAAAAGTTATAAATCAAATTCAAAAATTATTAGATGAAAAAGGACAACAGATATGAAAGATTTAGAAAAAAAGTTAGCCGAGGCAGAAGTTGAGATAGAAGAGCTTAGTGTTCATGTAGCAGACATGCTAGGAGCGGCACTTTATTTTGCAGGTGTTAAGGGTAAAAACATACCAAAGGCAGCTGAGGTTTATCTTGAGTCAATCGATAAGGTTTATGATGATGAAGATGGAGAGATGGGTCTTGAGGAGATTATAAAGGTTATAGAGTATATGCAAAAGCACAACAAAGACCTTTTTGAGTAAGCCATGCAACATATAATATCTTCAGCCTCTACTTGCCTAGGTTGTAAAAAACCAAAGTGCGAGAAGGCCTGTCCTATAAATACTCCCATAATGACTATGATAAAGATGTTTTTAGAGGGAAAAATCAAAGAAGCAGGGGAGATGGTTTATCAAAATAATCCACTCTCTATCATCTGTTCATTGGTTTGCCCTCACGAGAAGCATTGCGAAGGTCACTGTGTGCTAAACCGCAAACATACTCCTGTAAATGTGGGAGGTATAGAAAACTATATCTCAACCCACTATCTTGAACATAAGGAGTTTAAGGCTCCTAAGTCAAATGGCAAATATATAGCAGTGATTGGCTCTGGTCCTGCTGGCATTGCCTTAGCTTTGTTTATGAGCGCAAAGGGTTACCAAGTAACAATCTATGAAGAAAAGAGTCATATAGGTGGAGTTTTAAGATATGGCATACCTGACTTTAGGTTAGATAAAACAATACTAGATAAAATAGAGCAAAATCTTCTAAAACTAGGTGTTTGTATAAGAAAAAATATCTTGATAGGTAAAAATATCAATCTTTGTGATATGTTTAGAGATGGCTTTGATGCTATATTTATAAGTACAGGTGTTTGGAGGCCTAAGAAGATAGGTTTAAAGGGAGAAAGTTTAGGCAATGTTCACTATGCTATAGATTATCTTAAAAGTCCAAGTGCTTATAATTTGGGTAAAAAAGTTGTGGTTATAGGGGCAGGAAACGTAGCAATGGATGTGGCAAGAACAGCCATAAGAAATGGGGCTGATGATGTAAGGGTTATGTACCGTAAGGGCGAAGAGGATATGTCAGCTCAAAAGTACGAGATAGAACATGCTAGAGTAGATGGAGTAAAATTTGAGCTATATAAAAGCCCAACAGAGTTCACTAGACAAGGTGTCAAGTACAATAAAACTGATGTTGATGATAAGAGCGAATATTTTATAGAGGCTGACAGTGTTCTTATAGCTATATCTCAAACTGCAAGAGACCACATAGTAAGAAACAATAAAGACCTAGGCTTAAATGAGATGGGACTTTTGCACGCCGATGAAGATGGTAGAACTCAAAGGGAGGGTGTGTTTGCTTCAGGCGATGTGGTAACAGGGCCTAGAACTGTTGTGGAAGCTGTGGCTTTTTCAAAACGTGTTATGAACTCCATAGAGGAGTATTTGCAAACGCACAGCAAACCCGAGGCCTGTTGATAGCCCCTTTTGTTAGGGGCCATTTGTTATAGCTAAATTTTTATCATTAATTCAATATTTTAGTTTTTAACGCTTCTTACGCATCTAACTTTTAAGCTATCGTCCAATCTTGCATCATCGTCATCTCCGTAGCAAAAACCAGCTACCCAGATACGGTCTTTAAATGCTTTGTGGGCAGAAGATGAAAGAAAATAGCCCTCAACCTTGTTAAAACCATCTTTTATGGCAGGTTCGCATTTGCTTACATCGCTTATGCTTAAAAGCTCTTTTATATTTGGCACTCTCCAGTCGCTATATCCTCCAAGTTTAAGATTTTTACAATACTCTTTAGCTTGGCTAAGGGTTTTTTTAATAGTATTTACATTTTTGTCATCTTGCCACATGAGTTTGCCAACATAGGTTTCATGCTCATCTTCGCATACCACCACTTGTTTTGATGCGTCTTTTGTGCATTTAGCGGTATTTTTTTTATCTGAGCGCACGCATCTAGTGAAGTGTTTTGCGTTTGTGAAAAATCTCTGATCCGCACCTGTTGCAAAATCTATCCTCCAAGCGCTTGTTTTAAACTCTTTATCCATATCTGAAGTCCAGCAACTTAAATCTTTTCCTACTGGTAGATTTTTTAAACCATCTTTAAAAGCCGGAGTGCTTTTGTCAAAATTTACAAGAGTTCTTAACTCCTCTAAAGTAGGGAGTCTCCAGTCGCTATATCCTCCAAGATTTAAATCTTCACAATACTTTACAGCGTCTTTGTGTTTTTTTAGTGTTGCTTGAGACTTTACATCATCTTGCCATACAAGTGATGTTGTTTTGTCTATAAACACATGACTTAAGTCTTGTTTGCTTTGGCAGTTTGCAAAAGCTACAATGGCCAATAATGATAAAGTTAGCCTTTTCATTCTATCTCCTTGCTATGAATGTTGTAAAATTTCCCCATTTTATAAGGGTTTGTACATCTTTAAAACCTGCATCACAGATCATTTTTTTATTTTCTTCTTCTGTGTAAGGCACTAAAACATTTTCTAAAGCCTCTCGTTTTTGTGCTATCTCAAACTCGCTATAGCCTTGAGATTTTTTAAACTCAAGATATAAATCTATAGTAATTTTATGTAGTATTTTATCGCTGTAGATAATTTTTTCACTAAATATAAAATATCCATCTTCATCTAAAGAATTATAAATCTTTTTTACAAAGCTATCGCGTTTTATGGGTCTTATAAACTGAAGCATATAGTTTGCTATAACTACATTTGATTTTGGCAACTCAAGACTTAGTATATCTGCATTTTGTAAGTTTATATCAGCGCCATAGCCTAAGGCCTTTTTTCTTGCCCTCTCTAACATGGCTTGTGAGTTATCAAAGCCAAAAAGCTCTATATTTGGATTTTTTTTATGTATTGCAAGAAGGGTATTTGCTGTAGAGCAACCTAAATCTGTTACAACGGCATTTTGCGGATATAGTTTTGCTATAAGATTTGCAATAAAATCTATGCTTTGCTCATACAGAGGAATTGAGCGGTCAAGCATATCGTCAAACACGCTTGCTACTGATTCGTCAAATTCAAACTGTTTTTTATTGGGTTTTGAGAAAACTTTATCCATCTTAAAACTCCACCTTACACATTTGAAGCATATTTTTTGCCTTTGTTATATCTTGCGAGATTTGCTTTTTTAACTCTTCTAGGTCGTTAAACTTTTTATTTTGTCTTAAATACGCCACAAAACTAAGCTCCACTTGCTCTATGGAGGGCAGAAGATTGGTATCTAATATATGGGTTTCTATGGCAAACTTACCATCAGTGCTGTGTCTTATACCCACAAAGGATATGGACTTATAGCATCTGTTATTTGCTATGGTTCTTGTGACATAAACTCCATTTTGAGGTATGATGAAGTTTTTACTCTCAAGGTTTAAAGTGGCATATAATTTTGTTTTGCCAAGTCCTTGCCCTTTGATGACTTTTCCGATTATAGTGTATTCTCTACCTAAAAGCTTGTTCGCCTCTTCTATATGACCGTCTTTTATGTGTTGCCTTATAAGAGATGAGTGAACAGCAACTCCATTGTGATGAAACTCCTCTATCACTTCAACTTTTCCGTCAAACATAATCTTTAAGTCATTGGCATTGTGAGATTTGTTTTTTCCAAAGGTAAAATCATAGCCTACAACGATTTTTTTTAAATTTTTAAAATCCTTTTGCAAGAGGCTTAAAAACTCTTTTCCGCTAAGATTTTTTATATCTTCAAAGTCATAAAATTCACAATGGTGTTTTGAGTATTGGCTTCTATAATGTCTTGGTGTTAGATTGGCGTCGTGTCTATCTATGACAACTACTGCCCCTTGATTGCCCAATTTTTTTATAAGTTCTTGATGTCCTCTATGAATGCCATCAAATCCACCTATGGCAATTGTATTTATATCATCTTTTTTCAAAGGCATAAAAACTCTCCAAGTTTCCCTCTTTTCCTTTTAGAATCGAAGTTTTTTTATCAAGTAAAACCCAACCAAAACTTTGTGCTAAGCTTTCAAAATCATCCATGGCGTTTTGTATTGCTTTTTGGTCACAAACTACGCCTTTTTTGTCTCTTTTTATCCCTTTTCCAACTTCAAATTGGGGTTTAAAGAGTATGATTATCTTGTCATTTGAAAGCATATCTATACTTTTTGCAATATCTTTAAAAGCAATAAAGCTAACGTCACAAGTAATTATATCAAACTTTATATCAAAAACAAAAGACCTTATGTCTGTTTGCTCGTAAAGCTCTATTTTCTCATCATCTCTTAAGGTGTCGTGGAGTTGGTTTTTGCCCACATCTACTCCAACAACTTTTTTAGCTCCATTTTGTAGTAAAACTTGAACAAAGCCTCCTGTGCTACTTCCTATGTCAAGGCAGGTTTTATCTTTTATCTCAAGTGGAAATGAGGCTAAAAATCCATCTAGCTTTTCTCCTGCTCTACTAACATATTTTATACCCTCTTTTACCTCTACCGTGTTGGTGTCGCAAACTTCAAAAGAGGGTTTTGATATGCATTTGTTATCAACAAAAACTTTAGCATTTTTTATAAGCTCACTTGCCTTATTTCGGCTAATATTTTCAAGTTTACTTACGTATAAATCAAGTCTCACTTAAAGCCTTTTCATACTCTTCGTAGCTCATGGTTGCTACACCTAGTTTGTTTGCTTTATCGAGTTTACTCCCAGCGCTTTGGCCATATATAACTAAATCAGTCTTAGCCGATACGCTTCCTGTTACCTTAGCTCCAAGTTTTTCTAACTCTTCTTTGATTTCGTTTCTGCTTCGGTCCATAGTGCCTGTTAAGACTATGGTTTTTTCAAAAAATTTGCTATTTTGATTGATTGATTGTTCTTGTTCTTGGGGATTTATGATGGATATTAGTTTTTTAACTTCTTCTAAATTTACCTCTAAAAACTCTTCCATGCTTTTTGCCATCTGCTCCCCAAAGCCTTCCAAACTCTCAAACTCTTCAAAGTTTTTTTGCAAAAAGTCTAAACCAAAAGATGAGGCTATTTTTTTAGCAGCAACTTCGCCTATGTGCTCTATGCCAAGAGAGGCTATAAATTTTGCTAAAGGTGGGTTTTTGCTTTGTTCTATGGAGTTTAAAAGATTTTGTATCTTTTTGTCTTTAAAGCCCTCTAAACCACTCAAGTCCTCATATCTTAAAGAGTAGATATCTTCTATGGTTTTTATCTTTCCTTCGTTGTAGAGTTGTATAATGATTTTTTCTCCAAGACCATCTATGTTTAAACATTTTTTAGAAGCAAAATGAGCTAAGGCATTTATAACTCTTGCGTCACATTTTAGGTTTTGACACTTTAAAAAAGCCCCTTCATCAAGTAGCAGTGAGCCACACTCTGGGCAATTTGTGGGTTTTGTGATCTCTTTTTCTGCTCCATTTCTTCTATCTTTTAAGACTTTTGTGATTTTTGGTATCACATCTCCACTTCGTATGATGATGACACTATCGTTGATGTGTAAATCTTTTCTTTCTATCTCGTCAAAATTATGAAGAGTTGCTCTTTCTACCTTAACCCCTTCTATGTCAACAGCCTCCACCTCTGCCACAGGTGTAACAGCTCCACTTCTTCCCACTTGATAAAGCACATCGTTTATCTTTGTAACCTTTTCAATGGCAGGAAACTTATAAGCAACCATCCAACGTGGATTTTTAACCGTATATCCAAGGGAATTTTGCAAAGAAATTTGGTCAACTTTTACTACCATGCCATCCATCATCATCTCTATGTCATCACGTGTTTTAATCAGCTCTTTATATAGTCCATCTACTTGGGCTAAATTATCACATATAAGTCTTTTAGGTGGTTTTAAAAAGCCAAGAGAATACACATACTCCATAGCCTCGCTTAAAAGTTCATAATCTAGCGAGTTTTCTCCAAGCCCCCAAGTGTAAAAGTATAGTTTTCTTTTGGCTGTGATTTTTGTATCTAGTTGTCTTAGACTTCCTGCCGCTGCGTTTCTAGGATTTGCAAAAGCTTCCTCTCCGTTTTTTTCTCTTTCTTCGTTGATGGCTAAAAAGTCATCTTTTTTTATAACAACTTCGCCACGAATCTCTATAAGCTTTTTATGCTCTATGTTTAGCGGTATGGAACGAATGGTTTTGATGTTTTCTGTAACATCTTCGCCAATCTCTCCATCGCCTCTTGTGATAGCTTGTTTTAAAAGACCGTTTTCATATATAAGATTTAAACTAGCTCCATCAAATTTTGGCTCACAGTAAAAGCTAAAATCCATCTGTTTTTTGGCAACTCTTTGCTCCCACGCTTTTAGTTCATTTGGATCAAAAACATCTTCCATACTCCACATTCTTTTTATGTGGCTAGCTTTGCTAAACCCCTCAAGAACTATGCCTCCAACCCTTAAAGTAGGGGAGTTTGAGGCTTTTTTATCTGGATGCTTTATCTCAAAATCTTGCACTTTTCTATAAAGCTTGTCATACTCTTCGTCTGTGGCTATAGGGTTGTCATCTACGTAGTAAGCCTTTGCCCACTTGTTTAAAATTTCAATATCTTTTAAATACTCTTCCATCAAATCTCTTTTGCTTTTTTGTGAATTTGTCTTTTAACTAAGCTTAAAAGATAGTTTCTGTCTCCGCCTTGAACCTTGCCTACTGCTTTATGGTCGCAGTTTTTGCACACTAGAAAGGTTACTTTGTCATTTAAATTTACAGAGCTTTTTGCTATCTCATCATCAAAGTACAACTCACCTTCGCAGTTTTTGCAAAAGCACCTAAGAGCGTACACGTCACCGCTTTTCCACTTCCACTTCCAGTTTGCACCATACATTTCTAAATTTCTAAATTTTTTATACTTTGGTTGCATAACTATGTAGATAATTATGGCTAAAACTGCGACTGCTCCGGCTATTATTTCATAACTATAAGTTTCTAACATTTTTTATCCTATGCTTTTTTGTAAGGCTTCATAAACTTTTAAAGCCTGAATATGCTCATACGTATCATGACATCTTATAATGCTAGCCCCACATCTTATGGCTTCTAAGTGTAAAGCTAGAGTTCCAGCTAATCTTTGTTCTACATCACTTGGGCTTATAGCTTCAATTAGGGATTTTCTGCTTGCTCCAACTAGTATCTCATAGCCGTGGTGTAAAAAATGCTCACTTGCTTTTATGAGTGTTAGGTTGTGTTCAAGTGTTTTTCCAAAGCCAATTCCTGCGTCTAGGACGATATTTTTTATGCCAAATTTTTTTGCTTTTTTCACTCTAGTAGTAAAAAACCTATCTATCTCATCTACAACATCATCATAGTGTGGATTGTTTTGCATGGTTTTTGGGTTATTTAGCATGTGCATTATGCAAACTGTAGCATTGTAGCGTCCACAAACTCTAGCTACTTCATCGTTTGCTAGTCCTTGTATGTCATTTGCTATACTAAAACCTCTATCAAAGACAAATTCTAGGCAAAGAGGCGAGTAGCTATCTAGGCTAAAGATTACTTTTTCGTAAAGTTTATGTTTATAGATTTGCTCTATTATGGGTTTTAGTCTTGTTAGTTCCTCTTTTTCGCTTACACCCTCGCTTCCTGGTCTTGAGCTAACAGCTCCTATATCTATCATATCTACGCCATGGGATATCATCTGCTCTATGCGACTAACGGCACTTTTTTTATCAAATCTACTGCCACTAAAAAAGCTATCGTCGTTTGCATTTAAAACGCCCATTATCTTGGGTTTGAACTCTTTTGTATTTAAATGTTTTTTTAATTCTTTTGCTAGCTCTTTTAGTCCAAAGGGTTGAATTGATATTTTTTTAATGAGATGTTTGAGCTTTGCTTGGCTTATAAAAAGCACTCCATCTACTCTTTGCTTTTCGCAGATGATTACCCCTTTTGGAACTGCGAAATCAGCCCCTAAAGACAAGGCTTCTTGCTTTAGTATATTTGCCGCTGGGTTTTTTAAATCTTTTATTAAAAAATACTCTAGCTTAGCTTTTTTACTCATAATGTTAAGCCCTTCTTTGGTGCTTTTAGATAGTTTTAAAAGCTTTTTTATGTTATTTTGCGATGAGAGTTTTTTACATATCATTTATAGACCTTGTTTAAGATAGTTAGAAGTTGTGCTGTTAAAAGTGTAGAAGCCTTTGTGTTTAAAGCGCTTAGATGAAGCAGTTTTCCAAAAAAACTTAACTCCTCTTCGCTAAATTTGATACCATTTTTAATGGCTTCTTTTGTGATAGATTCGATAATCTCTTTGCTCTCTTCTTTTGAGGCAAATTTTTTCTCCACCAAAAAGTCAAATATCTCTTTTAGATTTGGATTTTTTAGATTTAACCCTGTGCTAGTATGTTTTTTCTCGCTTTTGTAAACTTTTACAGGTAGGCGTGAACGTATGGTTGGTAAAAGGGCAGATTTTGAGTGAACTGCTAGTATAAAGATGATATTTCTAGGAGGCTCTTCAAGTATTTTTAGTAAAGAATTTTGAGCATAGATATTTATATTTTTAGCTCCTAAAAGTATGATTTTTGTATGCTGTTCTGCTACAAAAGCCTCTTTGACTACCGCTTTTGCGTCATCAAGTAAGAAGTCATCTTTTATAAACTCCACCATAGAGTGCGGTTTGTAACTGTTTTGTATATGCTCTTTTAGGGTTTGAAAATCGTGAGTTTCAGCTATAAAACTATTCATCTTCACTTGAGACTTCTGCGTATAAAAGTGCGTCGATTGTTTTATCAAGTAGTCCACATAGTTGAATGAGCTTTATGTCTAGGTGTTTATCTTTTGAGTTTAAGTAAAAGCTGTTTTGTATATGCTCATCCATTATCCACATCAAACTATCATCTCTTTTTTTAGCTATTTGAGAACTTAGGTGGTTGCTTTGTCCGATGTAGAAAAATATATATCCATTGGGAAATGCAATGCTAAGCATATCTTCTAAAAGTTCCATATCTTCGTTGGTTTTTACGCTTTGAAGGCTTGGAAAAAAGGACTTTAGTGAAACAAAAGGCAAGTAAGGTCTTTCGTTGGTTTTTTTGTTGATAGTGTTTAGTATGTAGCTACAAAGCCAATCTCTATTTGCATCGGTTAAAACGATAAAAGTTTTTCCTTCCAACAAAAGTTCTAGTTTTGATACCACAAGAGGCACCCACTCAAGACGCCTCTCTTCCATCCAACTAAAATATGAACCATCTTTTCTAATGGTCTCTAGTGTCCACTTTAACATTATTTATCTAACTCGTAAGCTTTATGCAAGGCTCTTACAGCAAGTTCGCCGTATTTGCTTGCTACTACCATGGAGATTTTTATCTCACTTGTGCTGATGATTTCTATGTTGATATTCTCTTTTGCTAAGGTCTCAAACGCCATACTAGCAACCCCACTGTGACTCTTCATACCAACGCCTACTATAGACACTTTTACTATGTCATCATCATACTCTATCTTTTCAGCAGGTTGGATGTTTTTTAAAGCCTCTTTGGTTTGCTCTAGTTCGTTTTCTGGTATGGTAAATCCTAGATTTGTAGTGCCATCGTGACCCACATTTTGGATTATCATATCTACGTTAATGTTTTTCTTTGCTAGTGTAGAAAATATCTCAGCTGCAATACCTGGTTTGTCTATAACTTTTCTTAGTGTTACTTGTGCTTGATTTTTATCTAATGCTATTCCGCTCACTATCGGTTTTTCCATTATATTTTCCTCTTTTGTTATCAGTGTTCCTTCGTTTTTGTTAAAACTACTTCTTGTTACTAGGTTTACGTTTAATTTTTTTGCCATCTCTACGCTTCTTGTTTGAAGTACTTTAGCTCCCACTGAGGCAAGTTCAAGCATTTCATCATAGCTTATTTTATTAAGTTTTTTGGCTTTTTTAACAATTCTTGGGTCTGTTGTATAGACTCCATCTACGTCTGTGTATATTTCACAAATATCAGCCTCAAGTGCTCCTGCTAGTGCCACAGCGCTTAAGTCGCTTCCGCCTCTTCCTAGGGTTGTGATTTGACCATTGTTAGTAACCCCTTGAAAGCCTGCTACGACTACTATCTTGCCTTTTTTGAGCTCACCTTCAACGCGCTTTCTGTCAATATGTTGTATCCTTGCTTTTGTGTGCAAATCGTCTGTTAATATACCAGCTTGATTTCCTGAAAGAGATACGGCATCATGTCCTTTTTGCTTTAAAGCTATGGCAAGCAAAGCGCTTGTAACTCTTTCTCCTGAGCTTAAAAGCATGTCCATTTCTCTCTCATCTGGATTTGAGCCAAAGTGGTTTGCATAGTCGATGAGTTTGTTTGTCTCTCCACTCATGGCTGAGACTACTATGACCATATCTACCCCATCTTTTTTTGACTCCAGCACCCTGTTAGCAACTGCTTCTATGCGCTCTAAACTTCCTACACTTGTGCCACCATATTTTTGAACTATTAGCATATTATAGGTATCCTTCGTTTTTAAAATAATATAAAACTTTTTTATAGACTGCTAGCTTAAAAGGTGTCACACTCTTAAATAGGTCTTTTTGTTTGACAAATTTAAAATCACAAAACTCAGGATGTTTTGTCTTTATGTTTATATCTGAGTTTGACTTTAGTTTGACTAGAAAATACTTCTGTGTTTGCCCATCGTAGGGATACATTTTTTTTGCGATGGTGTCAGGAAAATCATAAGAAATCCACTCAGGATGGGAAGCTATGATTTCGACATTGTTTGTGCCAATCTCCTCTTTTAGCTCTCTTAAAAGTGCTTGTTTTGGGCTTTCTCCTTTGTCAATTCCGCCTTGGGGAAACTGCCAAGCACCGCTTATGTCGTTTCTTAGTCCCAAAAGAAACTGACATTTTAGTGGATAATCGCTAGAGAGAACGATAGCAGCAACATTTGGTCTATAACTTTTTTGATTTTCTTCCATCTTTACGCTCGTATTTTAAAAATTTTACATTTTATGTTACAATGTTATCAAAAATTATTTTAAAGCCTTATTATTTTGAAAAAAATGTTACTCTATCTTCATATACCCTTTTGTGACAGCAAGTGTCATTACTGTGCTTTTAACTCGTTTACCTCTTTGCATAATTTGAAAAAAGAGTACTCTTTGGCGATGCTAAAACAAGCTAAAAACGAATTAAAATCACTAAAATTTAAATCTATACAATCTGTTTTCATCGGTGGAGGTACTCCTAGTTGCATGGACGGGGGATATTATGAAGAATTTTTTGAGTTTTTAAAGCCATATTTGGCGCATAATGCGGAGATTACAAGTGAGGCAAACCCGAACTCAGCTTCAAAACAGTGGCTTTGCAAAATGAAAGCTCTTGGGGTAAATCGCATAAGTTTTGGGGTGCAGAGTTTTTTTGATGATAAGCTAAAGTTCTTAGGAAGAGCCCATAGGGGAGAGGAAGCTAAAAGGGCGGTTTTTAGAGCAAAGGATGCGGGTTTTGAAAATATTTCACTTGATTTAATATACGCAACAAAATACGATGATGAAAAAAGGCTAGATGAGGATATAAAAACCGCTTTAGATTTGGGAATTGAGCATATAAGTGCCTACTCGCTAACCCTAGAGGAAGGCACACCTTTTTTTGGGAAAGATAGTTATGTAAATAATGACTTTACCCTAGGCGAGTTTGTGGCAAAACGCTTAGTGGATGGGGGCTTTGAGTGGTATGAGGTGTCAAATTTTGGCAAGAAAAGTTGCAGACACAATCTTGGGTATTGGAGACATGAAAACTACCTTGGCATAGGCTCTGGGGCTGTGGGTTTTTTAAATGATAAAAGATTTTATCCTAGTAAGGATGTGAAAAAATACATTCAAAACCCGCTTTTTGTAGATGTGGAGCATTTAAGTGAAGATGAGCTTTTAAATGAAAAGATTTTTTTGGGACTAAGAAGCAAGATTGGGGTAGATGGAGATATTTTAAGCGATAAGCAGATACAAAAGGCAAATATCTTAGTAGATGGAGGAAAATTAATAAGAGTAGATGGAGTGTATTATTGTCAAGATTTTTTTCTAGCTGATGAAATATATTTAACGTTCTTTAGCCATTAGAGCAGAGCTCTAATTAAAGAACCAAATACTAAAGCTACGGCTGTCGCCGAGATTAACCGCTTCGCTTTAAGGTTTTTTATAGCTTAGTAAAAAGCGAAGGTAAAATTACGAATGAGAGACTTTACTCCATTGGGTCAAATAAGCGACAGCGTTTTGGGGCACCCGATGTGAGTAACTCGTCTCGAACGAGTAAGCTTTACGGAGCTTGAAAAAACAAACACTTAATTAAATATTAAAAAATTCTATATATTGCCTAAAACACGCCTATATAAGGCTTTTAAAAGGCTCCATCTACTCTACAATTAAATCTGTTTGCAAGCCCTTGCTTTAGAAATGAGCCGATTTTAAATTTGATGAAAAACAAAAAGCTTGAAAAAGTTTGAAAGTTTGTAAAAAACAAGAAGAAAAACAATAAAACTTAATTAAACATTAAAAAACCCTATATATTGTCTATAATACGCCTATATAAGGCATAAAATTTTCTCCATCTACTCTCCATCTACTTAGCTAATTGTTTATAAAAAGGTTGTGGGCTATGAATAGTGTATTTTACAAATGAAGTACACACACCCCTTTTTTTTTATAAGCTTCTTTTTTTAGCTATATAATTTACTGCTCTATCGATAAAAGCATCGTTTTTATCGTCTTTAAGATAAGCAATATAAAGCTTTCTTTTTAGCTTCATTCCGCGTATTTTAGCTGTATACAACTTGCCATTTTCTAACTCATCTTTTATGGCATGTTTTGATATAAAAGATGCAAGTGGCTTATCAGAAACCTCAGTTTTCAAGATAGTATTTTTTATAGTTGTGGCACAGTTTGTCGATGTAACGCAGTTGAATTTTTCATATTCGATATTGTTCTCTTCAAACTGTCTTGTTATGTCTTGATAAACTTGTGAGTTTTCCTCTCGGCTAATCCACTTAAAGTTTAAAAGCTCATCTTTTTTTACAACCGGAGGTAGTTTTGTGCTACTAAATAGTATAAGCTCATCTTCTAGCCATTCTCTTGTTATGATGGAGCTATCTGAGTGAAAATTTTCTAATAGTGCTAAATCAACCTTTCTGTCTAAGAGTTGCTCTAGTATCTCTTCTGAAGAGTCTATTTTTACATTTACCTTGTTGTTTATAGCATCTTCTAGGTTTGCTAAAAAGTTAGGCACAATGTACTTGCCCACCATTTGTGAAGCACCTAAAACAAAGGTCGTTTTACTATCCATTATTTGAAGCACTTCTTTTTCTATTCCGTTTAAAAAACGCTCAAGCTTTTGTGCTAGTTTGTAAAACTCTTTTCCCTCTTTTGTTAAACCTATACCATTTTTCTTTCTATCTACGATAGGAGACTGGATATAATTTTCAAGAAGTTTAATCTGCTGAGTCACAGCCGGTTGTGAAACTCCAAGCTTTTTAGAGGCTCTTGAAAAACTTTTTTCCCTAACAACTGTTAGGAAAGTATTTATTTTTGAGAAATCTCTTAACATATCAATATCCTTTTTTAATTATAATAATAACACAAGATAATAAAAAAATCAAGTTTTTTATAAAAAAAACTTCTATCAGTAATCTCTTATAGATATTTTGTTACAATAATTCACTAATTTATTTAAAAAGATATGAAATTTAGGAAAAAAGATGCAAAGAATTTTAGAAGACTTAAACCCCTCTCAGCAAGAGGCAGTAAAAGAGGTTAAAAATCCTGTTTTGATACTAGCTGGTGCTGGAAGTGGCAAGACAAAAACCATTACGGCTAGGCTAGCTTATCTCATAGGGGAAGTTGGCATAGATAGTGCAAATACTTTAACTCTTACTTTTACAAATAAAGCTGCTACTGAGATGAGAGATAGGGCGATGGAGCTTTTAAGGAAGATTGATATAGATGTAACCTATCCGCCTTTACTTTGCACTTTTCATAAATTTGGTCTTATCTTTTTAAAATTTAACATCTCAAGACTTGGCAGACAAAATAGCTTTGTTGTCATTGACACAGATGACAAAAAGCGTATTTTAAAAAGTTTTGAATCAGACATACCCATTCCAACCTTGGTAAATGAAATATCAAGATATAAAAATTCACTCATAAGCCCTGAAGTCGCCCTTCAAAGAGCCGAGCAGGTTTATTATCAAAAGATTGCAAGTGTTTATGAAAAATATGAGCAAAATTTACTTCAAAACAATCTTGTGGATTTTGATGATTTACTTACTTTGACCTATAAAATCCTCGATGAAAACGAAGATATAAGAGAGCAGATGAGGCAAAGATACCAATACATCATGGTCGATGAGTATCAAGATACAAATGACTTGCAGTTTAAACTACTTGAGCAGTTGTGCGGTGAGAACAATAACATTTGCGTAGTAGGAGATGATGACCAAAGTATATACGGATGGCGTGGGGCAAATATCAAAAATATACTAGAGTTTGCTGATATATTTGAAGATACAAAGGTTGTAAAGCTAGAGCAAAATTATCGCTCCACAAACCAGATACTAAATGCTGCAAATGAGCTTATAAACCACAACCGCGGACGACTTGGTAAAAACCTAGTGAGTGTAAACGGAGATGGTAAGGCTATAAATTTTATAGAATCAAACGACGAGACCTTTGAGGCTAACTTGATAGCAAAAAAGATAAGGGCTTTACTCGATGAGGGTGTTGATGCTAAACAAATAGCCGTACTTTATAGGGTAAATGCCTTAAGCCGTTCTTTAGAAGAGGGACTAAATAAACAAAATATTGCTTACAAGATGGTGGGTGGAGTTAAGTTTTATGAAAGAGCTGAGATTAAAGATATCATAAGTTATCTTAGGATTATCGCAAACCCTCATGACGACTTTTCATTTAAACGCATAATAAATCGTCCAAAAAGGGGGCTTGGAAAAGTTGCTCTTGAGAAGATGACAAAGGGAGCGTATTCGCTTAAAAAATCTCTTTACACCTACATAAAAGAAAACCCTGAGCAGTTAAAAAAGGATTTGAGCCAAAAAAGCCACAAAGCTCTTTATGATTTTATGGAAAAACTTGATGAAATGATAGTACTAAAAGACGAACACAGCTATAAAGTGGCTGAAAAACTAGAGAGTGCTTTTGGTTTAAGGGAGTATTACTCAAAACTGCCTGATAGCCTTGATAGGGTCTCAAACATAGATGAGTTTTATGGGCTTTTTAAAGACCAAATCAAACAAAATATGGAGCTTAGTATAGATGAGTTTTTAAATGAACTCGCCTTGCAAAGCGACCAAGACCAAATCGACAGTGATAATATCTCTATCATGAGTGTTCACGCTAGTAAAGGGCTTGAGTTTGACTATCTTTTTGTTATGGGTCTTGAAGAGGGCTTTTTCCCGCTCATTGGTGATGGAAGCGATATAGAAGAAGAGAGACGACTTGGCTATGTTGCTATCACAAGAGCTAAAAAAGAGTTGGTTTTGAGCTATTCAAAAAGTAGATTTTATAAGGGAAGAAGGGCGGATTTAAGTAGAAGTAGATTTTTAACTGAGAGTGGAGTTTGCGAGGGGAGTTTAAATCTTGAAAAAAGCACTTCGTTTAAAAAGGGCGATTTGGTAAATCATAAGATATTTGGTATGGGAAGAGTTCTTGAAGTAAGCAAGGTTAAGCGAGATTATAAACTCAAAATCAACTTTGGCGGCACAAAAAAAGATATACTTTCAAATTTTGTAGAGAAGATATGAATAGACTCTTTGTTGGTTTTAAGCCTCGAGGTATGGTTTGTAACCATTTTCTAAGTCGCATAAAGCGTAAGTATGGGGTTAAAAAAGCTGGCTTTTCCGGAACTCTTGACCCCTTTGCAAGTGGGGTTTTAATCCTTGCTTTTGGTCAATATACAAAACTTTTTAGATTTTTAAAAAAAGCACCAAAGAGCTACGAGGCTACTTTGTGGCTTGGTGCATATAGCTCTAGTCTTGACAATGAGGGCATAGAGGAGATTAAAAAAATTCCTCCATCTACCCCACAAAAAATTGATGAAATATTGCAGAGTTTAAGGGGTGTTGTGGAGTTTATACCGCCAAAATATAGTGCTAAAAAAGTAGATGGACAAAGGGCGTATGAACTTGCTAGAAAAGATAGGGACTTTGAGCTTAAAAAGCAGAGTATGGAGGTTTTTAGTATAGAATTTCTTAGTTATATACATCCCTTTGTTACCTTTAAAGCGAGTGTAAGTGAGGGTGGCTACATAAGAAGTTTAGGTCAAATAATAGCTTCAAAGCTTGGATGTAAAGGGACTTTAAGTGCTTTAAAAAGGCTAAATGAGGGAGAATTTTTTTATGAGGATGAAAAAGAGCTTAACCCTTTAGATTTTTTAAATGTGCAAAAAAATAGCTACCTTGGCGATGATGAAGATATAAAACTTGGCAGAAAAGTCGAGGCAAAAAACTTTCAAAATAGCAAAGATGGAGTTTATATTGTTAGTTTTGATGATGAATTTGCTATAATAAGCATAGAAGATGAAAAAGTAAAATACGAATTAAATAAGGTAAAATTATGTTAATACTCTCAAGAAAAGATGGTGAGAGCATAAATATAGGCGATGATATTTGTGTGAAGATTATAGATATAAGCAAGGGTGTAGTAAAACTTGGTCTTGAAGCACCTGAAGATGTGATGATACTTAGAAGTGAGTTAAAAAAGGCTGTGGAGAGTGCAAATATTGAGTCAAATAAAGAGGCTGATCTAAGCGTACTTACTAGCATATCAGATAAGTTACTATGAAGATAAAAGCACCTGCTAAGATAAATATCTTTTTAAAAATTGTTGGCAAAAGAGGCGGATACCATGAGCTTTTTTCTCGTTTTATACGCTATGAGGACTTAAGTGACGAGATAAGTTTTGAGCCTAAAAGTAAAGATTGTGAGCTTGAAGTAGATGGAGAATTTGACTGTTTAGCGGAGCAAAACACCATCACAAAGGCTTACTATGTTTTAAAACAGGCAGGCTACGCAGGAGAGTTAAGGGAATTTTTTGCTAATCATAAGGTGAGTGTGCAAAAGCATATCCCAACCTTTGCGGGACTTGGCGGGGGAAGTAGTGATGGGGCTAGTTTTATGCTAATGTGCAATGAGGTGTTAAATCTTAATATTAGCCAAGAAGAGCTTGCGAGGCTTGGGGCAAAAGTGGGTGCTGATGTACCATTTTTTATATATGGATATAAAAGTGCAAATGTACGTGGCATAGGCGAGATAGTTGAAGAGTTTGAAGATGATTTGCCAGCGCTTGAGCTTAAGACTACAGGTATAAAGTCATCAACTCCTAAGGTTTTTAGGGAATTTTCAAAAGATTTTAAAGGAGTAGATGGAGGATATTTTGATGCCTGGGAAAACTGCTCTTCAAGGGAGTTGCTAGCGGTTTTTAAGCCTGATATTTTAAATGATTTATTTTTGAGTGCAATTAGATGCAACGAAGAGCTAGGAAAGTACTATGATGAGGGATATTTTATGAGCGGAAGCGGAAGTAGTATGTTTAAGGTAAAATATGGGTAAGACATTAGCAAGAAATAAAAAAGCTTATCACGACTATGAGATATTAGAAGAGATAGAAGCAGGGATTGAGCTAAAAGGAAGCGAAGTAAAGTCTATACGTATGGGCAGGGTAAATCTAAAAGATAGCTATGTTCGTATCATAAGAGGAGAGGTTTTTTTGGTGGGTTGCCACATAAGTTACGACTCAAGTATAAACTCTCACTTTAGACCCGATGAAAAAAGAGATAGAAAGCTTCTTTTACACAGAAAACAGATAGATAAATTTTTTGGAAAAGTCTCAAGAGATGGCTTAACTATGGTGGCTCTTGCCTTGTATCTAAATGATAAAAATAAAGTTAAAGCAAAGATAGCACTAGCCAAAGGTAAGGCGCTTCATGACAAACGAGAAGCCCTTAAACAAAAAGAAGCGGACAGGGAAGCTAAGTCTGCTATGAAAAAATATGCAAAAGGATACTGATGAGGTTTAAAAATGTATTATTGGCATCATTGATGTTGTTATTTGTGGCTTGTGGCGAAAAGCAAGAAGAGGCAAAGATTATAGAATCGTATAAAAAGGGAGATATAATCACTCTTAAGGGTGTTGAAGGCGGAGAGAGAAAGCTAAAAAGAGTAGATGGAGGCTTTAAGCTTATAGATGGAGATGGAAAAGTTCTTATTGTGGACTTTTTTGGCACCTTTTGTCCTCCTTGTCAAAAAGAAGCAGACCCTTTAACAAGATACCAAATAGACAATATCGATAAGGTAAGTCTTATCGGTCTTACTATGTTTGAAGACGTTAGCAATAAGCACGTGGTGGAAAATTTTTGTCAAAAATATGGTGCTCACTATTTTATATCAAATGATACCTTAACCCATAAGCGACTAGCTAAGAGTATAAAAGAAGATATAAGTTATGTAAAGGCTATGCAGTTGCCTTTTAAGGTACTTATAGTGGATGGTAAATATCAGGTTATAAAAGATGTGTGGGAAGGGAAAAAGAACAATAAGTTTTACATAGGAGCTGTGGGTTTGAAAACCATAGAAGATGATGTAAAAAAATACTTAGCAAATAAAGGATAAGTTTTGAGTTTACAAGAAGAGAGCGAGGTTAGAGAAGAGTTAAAAGAGCCTTCCATGTTTAAAGTTGTTTTACTAAATGATGACTATACTAGCATGGAGTTTGTAGTGGATATTTTGGTGAAAATTTTTCATCATGACAGCGATAATGCTTTTAACATCATGTTAGATATTCACAAAAATGGCAAGGGTATTTGTGGAATTTACACAAAAGAGATAGCTGAGACTAAAGTTATGCAAGTTACCCACCTAGCAACACAAAATGAGTTTCCTTTACGAGCCAATATAGAGGAGGCGTAAAATGCTAAATGATGAGCTAAATGGGCTTTTGCAAGAGGCCTATGTTTTTGCGGTGGAGAGTGGATATGAGTATTTAAGCCTTGAGATGGTATTTTTTGTTTCTTTAGAAAATGAAAAAGTAGGCGAACTTATAGCTAGTTGTGGGGGAGATATCTTTGAGCTAAGAGATAAGCTAAAAAAATATTTCTCTAAAAATTTTACTAAAATAGACGGAGTTGAACCATTAGAAACTGTGTCGTTAAATAGAGTTATAGACAGAGCCATCATTCACGTTCAAGGGGCTCAAAAGCAAAAGGCTAGTATATATGATGTGTTGGTTTCTATGTATGAAGAAGAGCAGTGTTATAGTGTGTATTTGCTAAGAGAGCAGGGGGTAGAAAAACTCGATATCTTAAGACATATAGCAGATGTTTTAGACTCTCCATCTACTCAAGACGAGGAAAAGAAAAGTTTTTTAAAAGATTATACTATAAATCTAAATGAGCTTGCAAAATCAGGGAAAATCGACCCGTTGATTGGTAGAAAAGATGAGCTAAAAAGAATGATGCAAATTCTTTGTAGGCGTAAAAAAAATAATCCTTTGCTAGTGGGAGAAAGTGGAGTTGGAAAGACTGCTATCGTTGAAGGCTTAGCTTTGGCAATAGAGCAAAAAGATGTTCCAAAAGCACTAGAAAATTTCTCCATCTACTCTCTTGATATGGGCTCGTTAATGTCGGGAACTAAGTACAGGGGCGACTTTGAGAAGAGGCTTAAAGGAATATTAAATGAGCTTGAAAAGATGGAACGTAGTATCATCTTTATCGACGAAATTCACACCATAGTTGGCGCAGGAGCAACAGGGGGCGGAAGTATGGATTTGTCAAATCTTCTAAAGCCATCACTAGCCTCAGGTGCTCTTAAATGTATAGGAGCAACTACCTATGGCGAGCATAGAAATTTTTTACAAAAAGATAAGGCTCTTGCTAGAAGATTTGGTAAGATAGACATAAGTGAACCAAATGAAGAGGATGCTTATAAGATACTTTTAGGGCTTAAAGATAAGTACGAAACCCACCACGGAGTAAGTTATAGTAATGAGGTTTTAAAAAAATCTGTAACATTGGCTAAGAAGTATCTAAAAGATAAATTTTTGCCTGATTCTGCCATAGACCTCATAGATGAAGTTGGAGCTAGTTTTTCCATAGGAGAGAGAAAAGGTAAAAAAGTAAGTATAGAGGATATAGAAAAAACCTTAGCAAAGATTACAAACATACCAAGCAAGCAGATAAACAGCAATGAGGTTAAGGTTTTAAAAGATTTAGACGAAAAGATGAAACAAAAGGTTTTTGGTCAAGATGAAGCAATAGAAGTGCTAACAAAAAGCATAAAGCGTTCATATGCAGGACTTGCTAAGCCAAATTCTCCCATAGGGGCATTTTTGTTTACAGGCACAACAGGGGTTGGTAAAACCGAAGTTGCAAAACAGTTAGCTAACCTTCTTGGAATACATTTTGAGCGTTTTGATATGAGTGAATATATGGAAAAGCATACCGTCTCAAGACTTGTGGGTGCACCTCCTGGTTATGTGGGTTTTGAAGAGGGTGGTCAGCTAACTGAGGCTATCAAAAAACATCCATATAGCGTGCTTTTGCTTGACGAGATAGAAAAAGCCCATGAGGATTTGTTAAATATCTTACTTCAAGTTTTTGATAGCGCAACTTTAACTGACAATAACGGCATAAAGACTGATTTTAGCAACACTATCATCATAATGACTTCAAACCTTGGTACAAAAGAGGGCGCTGTTATGGGCTTTGAGAAAAATACAGAAGCTCAAACATCAAAAGCTATAAAAGATTTTTTTGCACCAGAGTTTAGAAACAGACTCGATGCCACAGTGCATTTTAAGCCTTTGGGTGCTGAAGTTATGATGCATGTTGTTGATAAAATGCTAAATGAACTAGAACTTCAACTAAAAGATAAAAACATAAGCATAAAAGCTAGCAAGGGAGCTAGAGAGTATCTAGCTAAAAAAGGCTACAGTAAGACCTTGGGCGCTAGGGTTATGCAACGTGTTATAAACGAAGAGGTAAAAACTCCTCTAACCGATGAGATACTTTTTGGTTCATTAAAAGATGGGGGAGTGATAAAAATAGGTATAAAAAAAGGCGAGCTTAGCTTTAGTTATGAATGAGATTTTTATACCTAGGTTATATGAAGATAGCTTTGAGTTTCCACCCTTGCAAGATGGAGTTGAGATAGTAGCATGGGGTGGGGACTTGGAGCCAAAAAGAGTTTTAAACGCATATAAAAATGCTATATTTCCATGGTTTAACGAAGGGGATGAGATGCTTTGGTATAGCCCCATACCAAGGTGCGTTTTAGAGCCAAGTGAGGTAAAAATCTCAAAGAGTTTAAGGAAAAATCTTAAAAAATTTAAAGTAACGTTCAATCAAGACTTTAAAAGCGTTATACAAAACTGCCGTGATACAAGAGTGCAAAATGGCGAGATAACATGGCTAAGCGAGGAGATAAAAAGTGCCTTTTTAGCCCTGTACGAGCAAGGATATGCAAAAAGTGTGGAAGTATGGCAAAGAGATGAAAAGGGAAACAAAGAGTTAGTGGGTGGACTGTACGGGCTTTGTTTTGGTAAGATTTTTTGTGGCGATAGTATGTTTAGTAAAAAAACTGATGCTTCAAAGACAGCTTTAGTGAGGCTTTGTGAGGCTTTAGGTAAGTATGATTTTTTAATCGATTGTCAAGCGGTAAACTCTCATCTTTTAAGTCTAGGGGCAAAACCCATGGCTAGAGATGAGTTTTTAAAAATATTTTATAAAAAAGCAGAGCAGAAAAGTGGCTTTAAAAGTTGGGAAGAATTGTGAAAAGATTTTTATTTATCGTATTTATTGTTATGATTGTGGCGTTTTTGTTGGGTGTGGTGTTTTACGATGCTATCAAGCCTTATGTTTATTTTATAGTTGCAGTTGGGATAATCTTAAAAGAATTTGCAGTTGCTTTAGTGTTAGAGCCTTTACATAAAGATTATGAGCTGTATAGATACGATGGGGCAAGTTGCGAGAATGTAAGATTTATTGCACCAAAAGATATGATAATGCTTGAAAATAAAACTCGTTCAGCCATGAACTATCAACTTTATCCGGTGTCAAGATATTCTTTACGAAACTATGATGATTATAAGCGTTTTAATGTGGATATAGAAGATGGTAAGATAGACACTTCAGGGGGATATGATTTTCATAAAGAGATAAGATTTTATGGCAAAAACACAAGCTTTGTGGTGGAGGGATATTATCATATAATAAGCAAGATGTCTTTTGGGCATGGTGGCTCTTATATTTTAGTTAAAACTCCTGATGGGACATTGGCTTGGCTCTTTGATGGGAGTGTAGAGTGCGATACAAAAAATGCTAAAAAAGTTTTTATACCTTACAAGACTCCACCAAAAGCTTTTAGTGATGATGAGGATAGATTTGAAGTAAGTAAGCAGTTGCTTAAAAAAGTTGTTAAAAAAGATACAAAACCAAACACACAAAAACTTATAGAGCTAATCGAGACTGAAGAGTATGAAGAGGCTAAAAGGCTTATAAAAAAGCATAAGTTAAAACTTTCAAAAAAAGATATGGATACGATAAGTGATATGCTTACTAGCACTTCAAATCCTTCTGCTTCTTGGTTTCATTACTTTATACTTGAAAATCAAAATAAGGGCTTAAAAGTTTCTGGTATAAATATTAAAACTGATCCCTTAACTAAGAAAAAAACCATCCAAATTATAGGTGAAAATCCAAATATGTGGACTCCTTTGATGTTAGCATTTAAAAATCAAGATAGATACGAGATAACAAAAGCTCTAAATCAGCCTGTAGATATAAATGCCACAACGCACAATGGTAGCACAGCTCTGTTTGTGGCTATAAAATATGGCACTGAAGGGGATGTGAAAAAACTTTTGAAGCTTGGTTTTGATATAAATCATATAAATAATTTTGGCTATACTCCTTTAGGTATCGCTGTTAAGCTAAATGATTATAAAAAAGCAAAAATTCTTATGGATTTTGGTGCAGATTTTGAGATGGGTAAATTAGATAATCTTCCTTTTATGGTAGAAATACATAAAAGTGAGATAGATTATGATTTTTTATCAAAGATGTTAGAGTATAAAAATCTTATGCAGTATAAAGGAGAAAATTTAAATGAGTTTTTACACTATGCTTTGTTAAAATGTGACCAGACTCTTGTAAAATTTATCTTGGATAATTTTGAGCGTAAGATAGAAAAGAAAACTATAGATGATATGATTGAAGATACTAGTACTTATTGTAGGGATGTTATAGGCAGGTCGATTATGCATGAGTATTTAAAGTCGCTTAAGAAGTTGTAGGCTTTAAGCCTACAACTTTATATTATCTACTAGCCCATCTTCTAGCTTCTCTTCTTTTTTTGAAGCTATCTGCGATTTTTGAAAACCAAGATTTGATTTTCTCTGTAGTAGTTTGCTCAAGTTTAATTTCGCTTGAAGTGTTTGTGCTAACTTCTTCGTTTGTAGCAGCCTCAACACTAGCTTGAGAACTTACAGTTACTGCATCTGCTACGGTAACACTGCTTTGTGCGTTTACGTTTGCACTAGCACTAACTTCTTCTTCTAGTTCTGCGTGAACATTTGTTTGAGAGTTTATGGTAAGTGAACCATCTATGTGGTCTTTTTTACCAGCTACTGTCATGGTTCCGTCAGAGTCTAAATCTCCTTGTAAATCAGTTAAACCCTCTTCGCTGTTTACTCCAGCCTCTCCGTGTCCGCTTATAGTAAGTGAACCTTCAACCATATCTTTACTGCCAGCTATAGTAGTTGTTATATCAGTTGCACTGTCGCTTGAGATAACTCCTTCTCCATCTATGCTTGTGTGATTTTCAAGTTTGATGTTTGTATCTTTTAGCGGTAGTTTTTCGTCTGTTAAGATGTCTATGTTTGCAGCTATGTCTGTGCCTACTCCAGATTCCACTTCGCCTTCTTCATCTACACCTAATTTGCCATTGATGCCTAGAGTATATTCTCCATCTGTATGTTCAGTGCCTTTTTTGATAGTGGTCTCTACTGCTATCTCTCCATCTGCTCCGTGTCCGTCAGTTGTGATACTTCCACCTGCGTTTATGTTTGTGTTTACTCCATCTTTTTTATTGATGTTTCCGTTAACATTTGCAACGTCGATGTCAGCAGAACTTACAACCTCTTGGTTATGCTCAACCTTTGCGTTGATTGTAGCTTCGCCTTCAAGCTCTTTAGGGTCAAGTGAGCCGTTTACGCCTATAGCCACATTTGTTTCAGAATCTGCCTTTGATACTAGGTTTATATCTCCACTTGCACTTACACTACTTCCTTCATCGCTACTTGTGATTTTGGAATTTTCAACATTGATATCGCCTTTTGAGCTTATAGTTACCTTTCCAGCTTCTATATTGCTACCCACTTGCTCTTTTTTGTGATTTTGCTTGTGGTTTACTCCAGCGTTTATGCCTATACTTCCAGTCTCAGTGATGATATCGTATTCTCCATCTACTCCAACGTTTGCAGCTATTTCATAACCATCTTTTTTGTTTTGGTCTGCTGTTATATTTATATGCTCAGCATCGATGTTTACATTCTTGGCCACTACGTTTGAGCCTTGTATGTCAACTTGCGAAGAGCTTATGTGCACATTTTCGCCAGTGATATTTGATGAGCTAATCTTTTTTTCTAAGATGTTGATGTATTTTTTATCTAGGTTTATCTTGCCATTTACTGTAACGGCTATACCTATGGACTCTGGGTCGATATCATTAGATTTTGCCACTTCAACTAGATTTTTAATATGCTCATAGTTTGCCTCTAAAAGCTCTTTTATCTCTTTTACTTTTTCCGCTCCTGCTACAGGATTTAGTACATATCCTAAAAGCTCTTCTCGCTCATCAACTAGTTTTTTCGCAGTTGTAACAAGACCGATAACAGGAGAGTTAACTCCGCCACCTACACCAAGAAGTAGTTTTTCACTGTTTTGCTCATACTTAGACGAGTTTTGTGCATTTTGTATGGTAACCTTGTTTTTAGCTTCAACGATGACATCTTTAGCCTTTATGTTTGAACCCTCAACTTTAACATCGTTTGCACTTATCTCAACTTTTCCGCCTTCTATATTTGAAGCATGAGAGCCTTCCTCTTTGAGCTTTTCATTTTTATGCTCTAACTCATAATCAACACTTGCAGAGGCATCTTCTCCATCTAGTCCAAACTCAGCACTTATATTTTGAGTTAAAGAGTCTTTTTTAACATCAAGCTTATCTTTTGCATCTGTGATTTGTACGTTTTCGCCTTTTAGCTTTACATTTTCACCTTTGATGTTTGAGCCTTCAACTTTGATATCTTTTTTAGCCACTACGTTAACTTCTTCACCTTGTATGGATGAGCTGTTGTTTGTAACTTCTTTTTTATTGATATGCTCTTTTTTGCCTATTTGCATATCTATTTTTACGCCTAAATCTCCAAGCTCAACACTGCCAGTTAACTCTTCGCCCGCTAGTAAAAATCTACTATCGTCTGTGCTCTCACCTTGGTTTGTAGAGCTTGATATGTTTACATTTTCAGCCTCTAGGTTTACTTTTTTACCCTTGATTTTAGAGCCGATAACATTTAGCTCTTTTTGTACTTTAGCATCTATGTCTCCATCACTTTGTACAACAGAGCCTATAGCTTTTTGCTCTTCTTTTTTAGTCTTTTTGTAGTTTAGACCTAAAATTCCATTGTCTATGCCAACTTTTTTATCAAGTTCTCTTTTTACCTTAGAAACATCGATATTTGTTATTTTAGAGTTTATGTCGATATGCTCAGTTCCAACAACATGACTTCCTTTTGAGTTTAGCTGTTTAGCATCGATATTTAGATTTTTTGCATATATGAAACTTGCAGAGTTTTGCTCTGTTTTTTCGTTATGTTTTATTTTTCTAAATGTTTTTGAAATCTCATAAGATGACTTATAATCTTTTTGTAAAGCCAAAGACTCATTGTCTATCTTGTCAGCTTTGATTTTTAAATCATTTGCTTTTATGATAGAAGAAGATAGTTTTACATTCATAGCGTCTATATCTAGTTCTCCATCTACTACTATACCACTTCCCGAAGCACTTTGTCTTGTAAGCTCTTCTTTGTCAGTTTTTAAGACTATTTCTTTTGTCTTTTTAGCATTAAGCTTGATATTTTCAGCTTTAATATTTGCCTTTTTAGACTTGATTAAACCGCTTGTTAAAACCGCTTCTTTTGTGTCTATACTTAGCTTATCAGCTTGCAGAGCTTGACCTTTTAGGCTTAATTTGCCTGATTTTATGTTTACATCTTCGCCTTTTAGACCAACTCCTGTGTTTACTTCATCTTCTAAGTTGAGTTCATCTGCTGTGATGTTTACATTTTTACCTTTTATCAAAGACTTGTTTACGGCTGTTATCTTTGTTTTTCTAGCAGATTTTTTATCCACTAAGCCTCTTTTGTACTCCAAATCATAAGTAGCATCAGCGATAACTTTTACTGTTTTAAACAGACCTTTTTTCTCCACATATATAGGCATTACTTCCCAAGAGATATTTTCATATCCATCTTGAAGTAAAATCTCGCCTGAAGTAGAGTTTTTGTTTATGATTTTTTTAGCTTTAATAGCAAGATTGCCTTTTGCGTCTATCAAAGCGTCTTTGTTAGTTAGCACATCATCAAGCCTTATAACTATATCTTTTGCTGCCACTTTAGCTTGTTTTGCCTTTGCTTTTGAGATAGCTATGGCACTTAGTATTCGCTTATCGTCTGTCTCTGTTGCGTAAATATCGCCTTTGTTTACAAAGTCTGAATCTCTTTGTTTGCTTAGTACTGCATTTTTTCCGTCTTTTGTTAAAACGGCATTTGCATCAGTTGAGTTTATATTTTCTATAAATTTTGTAAAATTGTTTACGATTGAACCTTCTTTTTCATAAGTTCCCTCATCGTAAGTCCACTGGTTTAGCAGGCTTCCTGTCATAAGTAACCATGTGTCTTTAGAGGTAAGTTGGTGTTTGTGGGTTTTGTTCCAAACTTTTTTTATAAAATCCACATCTACTACTTTGCCGTCTCTTGTTATCCATTTTAAATCATAAGAGTTTTCGCCAAAATCAACTTTTCCTATATTGTCAAAAGAGTTGGCTTTGATGTTTATTTTATCTTTTGCAAGCATACTGCCTTTGTTTGTAACCTTGCCTTTTGTTTGTACGTCGATTTTGCTTTTAGCTAACATTTCGTCGATGTCTAAGTCTACTAAATTTGAGCTTGTTTTTATCTCAATTTGGTCAGAATACATCTTGCCAAGATTACTTGAAGATACAACTACTTTACTTGGAGTAAAGATTACTTTTCCGTTTTTATCTATGGTGTTTTTACCTAGTACGGCTGTGATTTTTTCTCCTGCACCTATCTTGCCTTGATTTTTTAACGCAGTTGTGAAAATATTTAGGTTTTGTATGCCATTTAGTCCTTTTTCACTTATAACAACTTCACCTTTTTGTACTTTAGTAACTAGATTTTCATCCACATCACCAGTGCCTAAAGTTAGCTTTTTGATGTTAATAAAAGAGCCTCCATCTACTAAGATACCATTTTCATTTGCTATATAAACATGCAAGTCCCTTGAAGAAGCAGCCTCAAGAGCACTTGTAAGTTTAGTGCTATGAGCTCCTGTAGCCTTCATAACGGCAACATCAGCTTCTCTTTGGCTAAGATTTTTGTTTCCTTTTATTCTTCCAGCTAACACTGAGTCGTAGTCTGTGCTACTGTTGTTTATGATACTACCCTTGCCAACAACTTCAAATTTTTTAAAGTTGTTTATGGAAACACCATTTTTATTTGGTGCGTCTATGTCGATTTGTGTAACACCATTTACATTTTTTACTATGGTGTTTTTTGATTTTTGTGTGTCAACTATTGTTTCTGCATTTATGGGCGAAATGATAGTTGCCGCCATCACAGAAAGCAATAGACCTTTTTGTTTAATCATTCATTTTCTCCTTTAGTATTGTAAATTTAGTTTTAAACTAAAAAAATTGTCTTTTTTAAACCTGCTATATTTAGCTCCAAAATTTGCATATTTTGCATCAAAGCCTATGCCTAGACTAGCTCCTAGTAAATTTTCATCTTCTTTTACATCTTTTCCTAGAGCAACTTCTGTAAAAGGGTAGATGGAGGAGTTTTTAAGCTTAAATGGAAGCTTAAGAGTGTTGTTTACATAAAACACATGGGAGCTGTTGTAGGCTAGTGGAGCATCATCAAAATCAAATACGCTACTTGACATTTTACAGTCATTGTCATATATCTCTTCTCCATCTTGCGACCTACTATATCCCAAAAATGAGTTAAGAGTATAGTATTTTGAGTAAAAGTTTAGATTGTTTTCACTCATTTGACATCTTAGAGTATCTGTATCAAATAATTTGTAACTTTTTTTGACAAATTTAATATTTGGCACAAATTGAAATGTGTAAACATTGTTTTTATTGAAAAAATATTTTACAACATTTAGCCCTACCGAGATATCTTTATAGATATCTTTTACTATGAGAGTATCTTTTATATATTGTCTTTTTACCTCCTTGTTTATTGAGTTTAATAAATATATATTTAAATCTTTATCTTCATATAGTTTATAATCTGTATTTAGACCTAGTTTTTTAAATTTTCCTTTATAGTATTTGCCATCGCTGTCTTTTGTGTTTTCATACTTAAAGCTAAGCGTTAGATTTTTTATGGGCAAGATATAGTTTATTTTATAGTATTTTGAGTATTTTCTAGGAGAGAGGGTAAAGCTTACCTTGTCGTTGAGTCCTAAAATCTGTTCTGCATCAAAACCTAGTTCTGTTACTTTTCTATTTACTTGGGTTTTTAGGTTTTTGCTGAATTCTATCTTAATCTTTGGGGTTATTTTAAAGCTATAATCGTTTGTTACTACGATGTTAGAATAGTGCTTTTTAGAGCTATCTTCTATATCAACTTTTACCTTATTTGTGTGTGATTTGTTATAGTTTTGAACTATTTTATATATATCTGCTACATTTAAAATCTTGTTTTCAAGCTTCATACCAAAAAGATGTTTTTTTAGGGTGGGAAGAGGAGTGGAAGGGTCTTTTATGATTACTTTATCTACTCTACCAGGTATGATTTTTATCTTATTGTCTTTAAAGGTTATAGTAGATGTGGCATAGCCCTTTTTTAGCATGGTATCTAAAAGTATTTGCATTTTATCTTGTAACTCTTTTTTGCTTTTAAAACTTATAGAACTTTTCCCTAGCAAGTTATACTTATCGTCTATCTGTATTGTTTGCGATGCATAAACAGTGATATTTAAAAAAACTAATAATATAAAAAATATTTTTTTTAACATAAATTTAATTCCATGATTTTAATGATATGATAATGAATATAATAATTTTAAACTAACTGTATCAAAAAAATTCTTAATATTGCAACATAATAACAAACTAATTTTATTTAATTATTTTAATGTAAGTTAGCCTTAAAAATATAATATTTTTTTATTATTTATAAATGCATTAAAAAGCATTAATACTTTTACGCTACAATTTCACAAAAATATTTTTAAAAGGAAATGAATGTATCTTTTTACTTCAGAAGTGGTAAGTCCAGGGCATCCAGATAAGTGTGCAGATATTATATCTGATGTTATAGTGGATGAGTATATAAAAAATGACCCAGCTTCTCGTGTGGCAAGTGAGGTTTTTGTTGCAGGTAAGCATATAGTTATAGGCGGAGAGGTTAATTCTAAGCATAGTATGAGTCAAAGCGATTATGAAACTTTGGTAAAAAAAGCTCTTGCTAAGATAGGTTATGATGGAAAAAGCTCCTTTACTAAAGAGCAATGTTTACATCCAGATGAGATAGATGTGCAAGTTTTGCTCAATCAGCAAAGCCCAGATATCAACCAAGGTGTTGATCAAGTAGATGGAGAGATTGGAGCAGGGGATCAAGGCATTATGTTTGGTTTTGCTACTGATGAGACTAGCTCTTATATGCCTTCAGCTATCTCTTATGCAAGGGCTATATGTGATACGGTTTATAACTACGCTTTGCATCATAAAGATACCTTAGGGGTTGATATAAAAACTCAAGTTACTATCGACTATGGTACAAAACAAAACTTTGAAGAGTGTAAACCTCAAAAAATTCACACCATAGTAGTATCTGCTCCTTCTGTTGAAGGGATGGACATAAAAGAAGTTAGAGCATTGCTTAAGAGTTTGATAGACAAGGCAAATCTTCCAAAAGAACTTTATGACCCAGAACATACTATCGTCCACTTAAATCCAACAGGACGCTATGTAAATCACTCAAGTCTTCATGATAGTGGTTTAACTGGAAGAAAGCTTATCGTCGATAGTTTTGGGGGTTATTCGCCGATTGGAGGCGGGGCGCAGTCTAGTAAGGATTATACTAAGGTAGATAGAAGCGGACTTTATGCTGCACGCTGGATAGCAAAACACGTAGTAGCTGCAGGACTAGCTAAAAAATGCATTGTCCAGCTCTCCTATGCCATAGGTGTAGCTAAACCAGTTTCTGTCTCAGTAGATACTATGGGAACATATACAAGCGTAGATGATGATAGGTTAAGTGAATTTGTTATGAACAGTTTTAAGCTTACTCCAAAGTGGATAACTGACAAGTTTGGGCTAGATAAGCCAAGTGATAGTAGTTTTTGGTATGCAGATGTGGCAAGTAGGGGACAAGTGGGACAAGAGGATTATCCTTGGGAGAAGCTTGACGATTTAGAAGAGTTTAAGAGCTTAAAATAAAAATATTTATCCTCAAGATTTTTTAGATTTTGAGGATAACAAAAAAATCATAATGCCGATATTGTAAGTGATAGATTTTTTTGGAGGTTTTTTGTGCGTATAAATAATTCTTTCTCAAATTTTAATACTGTAAATTTTAGCAAAATGAGGATACAACGAATTTCCAAGCCTAGTCCTGATGAAGCACCAGTAAAAGTGCTAGGTTATGAAGTAGATATTAATGGTTACTTTAAGTCTGATTTTAACAAAGCTGCTGGTATTCCAGATGATTTTAAAATCCACTCTGAAACTTTAGCATCCTTGAAAAGAGTCGAGGATAATACGGGATTTTTTTATCATCATTTTAAAAAGTTTGATATCGCAAAAACAGTAGGAAATGCTTATAAGATTTTAACTCAGTTAGTAAGTGATGATTTTTTAAAAAAAGACAAATTTAGCTATGATGACATCGCATCTATGCCACAAGGATATGATTATAACAAAAGAACACTAAATATTACTAGGGTTTTTCAAACAGCAAAAGATTACATGGCTCATGATAGCGAGATGAGACCTGAAGAAGTAACTAGAACTACCACTTTTTACAATCATTCTATAAGAAACTACTGGAGTTGTCCGGAAGGAACTGGGATATTAAAACCATCAAGTGATATATTTGATAGCAATAAAGATGGACAAGAGTCTTTAGATGCAGTTGGACTTTATTTTAATACTACAAAAGAGCTTTACACGGATAGCGAGGGAAATGTTAGCAAGGGCGGCTTGCTAGTTGGCATTATAAATTCTAACCTAAATGTAAGGGATGGGGAGACTACTTTTGTGGGCAAAATGGCAGGGTATGATAAAAAGGTTAGTGCATCTTATGCAAAATTGCAAAGTGCTATGTTTTTTACTATTAACCCCGTGCTTTCTCATATCAACGATGATATTCTTAATGATTTGCCAGAAGATATGAGAGATTTTGTTAAGGCTTTAAAAAAAGGCGAAGAGTCTTTGCTTGCTCAAAGTGGTAGTACTCACCATTGTAAAAGATGTGATGATGAAGAGTTTGAAAATTTTAAAAGTCCCATTGACTTGCTTTATGAGTTGATGCTAGAAGAAAAAAAGCATTTATTGCAAAGTCTTAAAAGAAAGGCAAAGGAAGCAAGATTGCAAGAACAAAGAGAGTATGCAAGGTATCAAAATGAGCAAAAGTTGCAAAAAGAGCAACAAGAGGCGATTAATGACATAAATGAATTTGTAAATTCTTTTATGAGAGGATTAGATAATCATAACAAATCATCCTCTTTGGAAAATAGAGTAAATCTAACAAAAGCAGAGATTGAAAATGCTTTTTTGAGTCTGTTTAGTTCTAAAACTCAAAGGGTTGAACTAAAGAGCAGTTTTAGTATTGTTGCTTAGATTAGAATAAAAATTTTTATGAAGTTTTTAAAATACTGTTAGTTTTTATGTGGATAATAGTAGGATGTACTTAATATAAAGGAGTCGAGATGGAAGTTTCAAGTAGCATAAATGCCATACAGACAAATATGAATAGTTTTGAGAACAATGCCGTTAAGATAAGCGAAGGTGTGGAAAATCCAGCTGATTTTGCTAGACTTTTAACGGATAATATTTCCCTTGAAGTTGGCATAGATGCACAAATCCGCTCCATTAAAACCCAAGAAGAAGTTATGGGGACTTTGCTTGATATGATGGCTTGAAAATAAACTGCGTAAAGAAGTCAAAATGCACAATTTCTATCAAAAGAAAAGGTAAATAAGAGATAGAGTTTTAATGACGAAGATAAAAATAAGCAAAAATCCCCCCCCCATTAAAACCTAAGAGCCTTTTTAAAAGGCTCTTTTTTCAGTTGGCATCAGGTTTTGGAGTGTTTGCTGTGCTAGCTGGAAGAACTGGATACACTATGGTCGGTTTTTTTCCTGTTAGTGAATGCAAAAATGTTGTGATTTGCTTTGTTTCTTTATCGCTTAGCTTTAAACCAAGTTGTATCTTTGACATCTGTTTAACTGCGGTTTGCAAATCCCAAATATTTCCATTGTGAAAATACGGAGCAGTCTCAGCTATGTTTCTAAGTGTTGGAGTTTTTACAAGTCCGTTTTTATCTCCTTTAAAATCTCCTTTTGCAAAGTCGTATTTTTTATGATCAAAACTCTGCATCGTTCCGCCTAAGCCTATGTCGTTATGACAGGCCGCACAACCTTTGTCAATGAAAGTATTTAAACCTTCTTTTTGCTCTTTACTAAGAGCATTTTTCTTACCGTGCAAAAATTCATCATAAGGTGCAGGCGTGATAAGTGTTCGCTCAAAAACGGCTATGGTGTCAGCTATGAGCTTAAAGTCTATCTTTGTTTTTTGTCCATAAGCTTTTTTAAATTCAGCAACATAAGCTGGTATGGAAGTTACTCGCTTGACTACAAGTTCTTTTGGAGCTGCCATCTCAGGTCCAGCTTGTATGGGTCCTTGTGCTTGAGCCTCTAGGTGTGGATCTCTTCCATCCCAAAATTGAGCTTTGTTTAAAACTGAGTTATAAACAGTTGGAGAGTTTAGATGATGCGGGTTAGCAGTCCATTTATGACCGATAGCCGCACTAATGCCATCAACTCCTCCAAGGGCTAAGTTATGACAGGTGTTACAAGAGATGAGTGAGCTTTTTGAAAGTCGTGGTTCAAAATAAAGCTTTTTGCCAAGTTCTACTTTTGCTTCTGTTGTAGGGTTAGCTTTGTTGCTTGTAAGTTTGTTAATCTCAGCTTGTGTTTGTGGGATTGGCTTAAGTCCCGCATCCTTTGCCTTTTTTAGCAAAGCATCGTCGCTTATAGCAAAAACTTGAGCACTAGCAAACACAAGTAAACTTGCAACTGTAAGAGATAAGTTTTTCATTTAAAACTCCTTGAAAAGATTTTATTCTTGCGAATATTTAAGAAAATTTTACCAAAGAAAAATTAAAGATATATTAATAATAATTATAAGTGATTTTATAGCTAATAATTATTATCTTTTACTCTCAAGGCTCCTAAAAATTTACCTTAAACCCATTGTATGCCTAATCTATTTTTTATTTTTACTTTCTATGGATGTAGACTTTTTTATAGTTATAATTTTCTCATCAAGTCCATTTTTTACTAAGTATAATTTTATCGTCTTTGCTCTTAGATTGACTAATACTAACTGTTCCCATTAAGTTTTTTATAATATCCTCCTTGCATAAGAAATTTTAATCTTGGCTTAGTTTTTATAGTCTTCACATAAGCTTTCATTTTTTTTATGTTTAGAGACTTCAGATTTAGTCGATGTGGGTTTAAAATCAAGCGATTTTACTTTTCACTATCGATATTTAAAAAGATTGCTTACGATGATAAAAGGAGCCGATACGATGCTAGTAAATTTTGTAAGTGTTTGAGTAAAAGATGTGCATATGGCTACAATGAGGACTATTTAAATCACCAGAAAAAGGAGCATCCAAATAAATTTTTTCGTCTCTATTATGTAAAAGTAAAAGAGCAGTTTTTTAATGGAAAATTTAAAGCAAACTTGTTTTTATGAGGGTTGCTTAAGTGAAATTAATCCAAATTTATGTGTGGTTTTGCTTGCAAATTTTCTTTAAAATATTTTGCTTCACACTTAAACTTAGTGTGCTTTTTTTAGCTTGAGAGCCTTATAAAATATTATAAAATGTTTGTTCAATGGGAAAGGGATATGGGGACTTTGCTTGATATTTTAGCTTAAAGTCCCAAAAAGCTTTTTAGTAAAAGTGTAAATACTCTTTGCTCTAGTACCATAAACAGTGCAAGTGATGCAAAAGATATGAAAATTGCTATCTTAAGTATGAAAAAAACTGTCCTATTTTTAGCCTCTAGGTATATGCTTTCTAAAGCTCCTAAGATTTTATTTTCTTTTAGTAAGGGAAGTAGGTATTTTATAATTTCATCTTTATCATATCCTATGTTTGTATTTTGCATATTTATAGCTAGCTTTACCTTTACTCCTTTTGAACTTAGCTCTAAAAAGCTTAGTTTATCTTTTAAAACAATCTCTTTAGCTGTTGTAATACACTTAGATTTAAAGGCATTTTGAAGATGTATCTCTTCACCTTTTATGCCTATGGCTTCATTTTTTTCTAAAAGATAAGCATATATCACAAAGCCTCCTACTGTAAGATTAAGCAGGGTAGTTAGAGCTATGACAAAGGGGTCTTGTAAAAGTATGACAAATATTTCAAATGCCACAAAAATTGCAAGTGCGATTAAAAACATTTTAACTCCGCCATCTCTTCTTAGCCAAATAATGCCATTTTCATCTTTTGCTAACTCAATTGCATAGCTTCTTTGCTTTAAAGCTTCAAGCAAGGCTTCATTGTTTTTTTGACCCATCTCTTCTTTAGCTTTTTGAAGTGCTAAAAATAAAGAGATAATAGCTAAGATTATAGTTCCAAATATGATGAGGTAGATGGATAGTTTTTCTTGACTTTGCCAGTACTCTTTTTTAGCTCTGTGGTCACTTAAGCTTTGCAGGTTGCTTACAAAAGGGTAGGTGTTGCCAAATGTGTCAAATTTTATGATGTTATATAGTCCGCTATCACTTACAAATATAAATTTATTATTGCTAGCCACATTTGTTGGCTCCCTAAAGTTAAAGTTATACTCTAGCTCCTTAAAATCCTTGTTAAACACCCTTACGGTGCCGTTCTCCATATGCATATCTTTCATAACAACCCAAAGATTTTTTTTATTGTCAAGGGCTATGGAGAAAGGAAAAGCATGAGTAATGCTAGATAACTGTATTTTTGGCATAAAACTTTGTACTATCTTTTCATTTTCAATTTTTGCTATTTTGCCATTTTCTAAATTTGTGATAAAAGTGTTGTTATTTTCTATAATAATGTCAGTTATCTGCTCCACTTCTTTTTTAAGCTCTATTTTTTTGATAAATTTACCATTTTTATCAAAGATATGTATTCTGTCTTTGTAGCAATCTGCTATATAAAATTTATCTTTATTAAAAGCAATGTCATATGAGCCGATTTTTTCCTTACTTTTTATCTTTGCAAACTCTTCACAAGTTTTTAAAGGCAAGGCGCATTTTAGTATCTGTTTAGTTTTAGCATGAGCCATGTAAAGCTTTCCATCTACTATCTTGATATCACTTAAGAGATGTTTTTTGATGCCAAGCTTTTTAAGGCTTATTTGGCTGATGACATTTCCATTTATGTCGGTGTGAATGAGGTCTTTGTGGGAGTTGAAGACAACTTGATTTTCGTCAGCGTCTAAAAGTAGTATATCCCTTGTGTTTTTTTGCTTTATGCCAGCATAGTTAAAATACCCTATACCACCTAAGAAAAAAATAGCACCTATGAAGATGAAAAATAGTAGCTTTTTATCTTTTATCTCTTCCACGCCTAATTTCCTTTTATTTTAGTCTTGCCTTTACGCTTTTTTCGTGGGCATCAAGACCCTCACATGAAGCTATGAGTGCACACTCTTTGCCTATCTCGTCTATGCCCTGTTTGCTCATAAAAATAACTGAAGATTTTTTCATAAAATGCTCCACATTTAAAGGGGAGTAAAACCTAGCAGTTCCTCCAGTTGGCAAGGTATGGTTTGGACCTGCTATATAATCTCCTATAGGCTCAGGCGTATTTTGCCCTAGAAAAATTGCACCTGCATTTTTTATCTTGCTTAAAAGTTCGTGGGGATTTTTAGTCATCACTTCAAGGTGCTCAGGAGCTATTTGGTTTGAAATATTTATGGCTTCGTTTAAATCTTTTGTTATGATTATAGCAGCACGATTATCTATGGATGCTCTTGCTATTTTTTCCCTACTTAAGCTTGGTAGTATCTCATAGATTTTATCTTGAGTTTGTTTTGCTATAAGCTTTGATGTGGTTATGAGAATGGAGCTTGCCATCTCATCATGTTCTGCTTGTGAGAGTAAATCAATAGCTAAATACTCAGGATTTGCACTCTCATCAGCTATGATTCCGATCTCACTAGGTCCTGCTATCATGTCTATGTTTACCTCTCCATAAACCATCTTCTTAGCAGTCGCTACAAAAATATTTCCAGGTCCTGTTATCACATCTACTTTTGGTATGGTCTGTGTGCCGTAAGCTAATGCACCTATAGCACTTGCACCACCCACTTTAAAAGCTTTTTTAATACCACATATATGCATAGCGGCTAGGAGTAGATGGTTAAGTTCGTTTTGTTGTGCAGGGGTGCAAACTACCAACTCATCAACACCTGCTACGATAGCTGGAATTGCATTCATTAAAAGCGAACTTGGATATGCAGCTTTTCCGCCCGGTATATAAAGTCCAGCTCTTTGTACAGGGGTAAATTTTTGCCCTAGCATGGAGCCATTTTGCTCATACTCTAACCAAGATTTTGGAAGTTGTTTTTCGTGGTAAGATTTTATTCTGTCAAAGGCTAGATGTAAGGCATTTTTGAGTTTGTTATCTAGTGCCTCGTAAGCCTTTTGCATAAGCACTTCATCTACTTTTAAAGCCTCATCGCAACTTGGCTTCCATCCATCAAACATCTCTATATGTTTGCTTAGTGCCTCATCTCCATCTACCCTAACCTCTTTTAGCAGATTGCCAACTTTGCTAAAGACTCTATCCATATCCATATGTCCACGCTTTAAAAGTTCCTCAAAGTTTTTGTTAAAATCCGCATCTTGTGTGTTTAAAAGTTGCATTTGTTGTCCATTTTGTATTTTTTGTTCATTATATCATATCTAAGAGTCAATATTCTTTAAAAAATATTGCACAGCCTCGCTTAGTTTAGTTTTGTTGTATCCGCCTTCTAGGTATATCAAAATTTTACAATCCATACTATCTTTGATGGTTTGTGCTATAACTCCATACTCTTTTTGATTGAAACAAATCGCCTCATCTTGCCCTAAATCTCCTTGTAGCATATCAAAACCTAAAGATAGCAAAAGGATGTCTGGTTTTTTTGAGTTGATGTCTTTTAGAACTTTTTTTAGCTTTGTTAAATAATCATCAAAACTTATATTTGCTTTTATTTCGTATTTGTGTACATATTTTCCAAACTTAGTCTCTTTGCTAAGATAAGGATAGTTTTTAAAAGGGTTTACATGAGTAGAATAGTAGTGAATGTTAAATTTGTCTGCAAGCTCGGCAGTGCCATCTCCTATGTGGTAGTCTATGTCAAGTATGGCTGGTTTTAAGCCCTTGTCTTGTAGATATTTTGCTCCCAAAAAACAGTTGTTAACATAACAGTAACCCGCGTAGCTTTTGTGTCCGCTATGATGCCCCGGTGGTCTTGTTAGAGCAAAAACTATCTCATCGTTTTTAAGGGCATATTTTGCTGCCCTTAGGGCGACTTGGGCACTATTTAGTATGGCTTTTATGGAGTTTTTTTGTAAAGGCGTGCCTATCTCTTTACAGTACATTCCGCTTTGAAATCTAACATTTGCCTGGCTTAAATCATTTCTAAACATGCTAGGCACAAAATCTTCTCCATCTACTATCTCATTACATAGGGAGATTAGAAATTTTATATATTTTTTGCTGTGTATTGTATATAGTTTTTTGGGGTTTATGAGTTTTTTTACTTTTGTGATTTCGCCTTTTTTAGCAAAGTTTTCAACCCCTCTTAGTATCTGTTCGTATCTAGTTACGCTTTCTATGTGGGCAAACTCTTTTACCCCATCAGAGTAGTCGTATTTTGGGTCGTGTGAGCCATAGTGGCTTGGTTTAAAGTATCTCATCATTCAAACTCCGTTTTGATTTGCGAGCCCCTTTGGGCTTTTTTGTGAAAATTTTTACTAGCTCCATAGTATGAGAAAATTTTTTGCATGATTTTTGCAGCTGTTACTTGACTCATCTTTGAGCTTTCAGGAACTAACTCTACTAAGTCTGCTCCTAGTATATTTGCATTTTTATTTTTAAAAATAGCTTTTAGTATGCGTAAAAATAAAAACCAATCTATCCCACCTGGCATAGGAGTTCCAAGACCTGTGATGAAACTAAAGCAGTCAAGGTCTATGCTGATATAAACATCTCCATTTATTTTTTTTATCTTTTTTAGTAGTTTTTTTTGTTTAGATTTTTTTTGCAAGTCAAAGTCGCTAAAAAGCTTAACTTCGTTCTCTTTTAATCTTTGTTTTTCATCGTCAAAAAAACTTCTTGCACCTATTAGTAAGGCATCATGTCCTTGTTTTACAAGATTGTGCAAGGCACAGGCGTGAGAGTTTTTGCTTCCGTGATAGCTTTTTCTAAAATCAGCATGGGCATCAAAAAAGATGATGGTACTTTTTTGCTTAAGTAACTCTTTTGCAATAAAGGGAGTTATGGAATGCTCGCCTCCGAGGCTAAGTAAAAATGCTCCATCTACTGATGAGATAAACTCTTTTGTGTGATTTTGAAGTTTTTTAAAGCTTTTTATGGGCGTAAAATCTTCATGAGTGTAGAGTTTTATGTGTTTAAATGGACTCCACTCTAACTCTTCTTCAAAAAATTCTATGTCCATGGAAGCATCAAGTATTGACTTTGGAGCATTTGCAGTACCGCCTTTTCCACAAACAGTTTTTTCAAAGGGTATGGGCAGTATGACAATGTCAGCATCTTTTAGTTTTTCATTTTTTAACCCTTGAAATGTCACGGCTCAACCTTTGTAAACTTGATATGTTGGGGTATTTGATTTAGTTGATATATCAATCTTTCGTCATTTTCTTGTAACCTATAGCCTTGAGTAAAGATTTGATGAATGATAAACCTTAGTTTTTCTTGGGTGATATTTTTTTCTTTTTGCATAAGAAGCAGGTTCATTTTTACTATATCATCGCTTTTATCAAATGAGGGAATAGCGTAAAAAAAGTCTAGTTTTTTAAAGCCAAAACGCTCATAAAGTAAACTTTGTTTATGCTTTGCTTCTATAAGTAGCCAAAAATATCCATCTAGTGAGCTAAAATACTCTTTTATTTGCTCTATCATCTCACTTCCTAGTCCTTTGCCCCTTTGGTTTTTTTCAACAGCTATATACATGACAACCACAAAGGGTTTTACTAAATCTAATATATAAAACCCGACTATTTGTCCATCTTTTTTGAGAGCAATGAGCTTGTAAAATCCACTTTTCACACGATTTAAAATACTCTCTTTGCTCTCTTGTTCATTTGGCTCAAAGGAGTCTTCATAAATATTTACAAACTCATTAAAAAGATGTAGGTTTTCTTTTAAATCTATATACAACTTTTTTCCTAAGAGTTAAACTTTGCTATAGCTTTATCCACATGAGGTATGGCTGATAGTAGCTTTTTGGTGTAGTCATGTTGTGGGTTTGAGAGTATTTCATCTACTTCATTTTCTTCGACTATATCTCCAAAGTACATCACAACTATTCTATCACTTATGTGCTCAACCACGCCTAAGTCATGAGATATGAAAACATAGGTTAGATTTAACTCTTCTTGGAGGTCTAAAAGTAGGTTTAAAACCTGTGCTTGTATGCTTACATCCAAAGCTGAAACTGGCTCGTCACAAACTATAACTTCTGGATTTAGTATCAAAGCTCTTGCTATGCCGATGCGTTGTCTTTGTCCTCCTGAGAACTGGTGAGGGTAACGCTCAAACCATTCGGGAAGTAAGCCAACCTTGTCCATTATTTCATATACTTTTTTTCTTATTTCAGTTTCTTTTAGATTGCTATTTAGCATAAGTGGTTCGGCTATTATTTTCCCTACATTCCAACGGGGATTTAGACTCGAATATGGGTCTTGGAAGATGATTTGGACTTTTTTTCTATACTCACTCCAGTCTTTTTTACTAAAGTGCATAAGCCTTTTTCCCTCAAAGTGTATCTCTCCACTTGTAGCTTTTTCTATGCCTGTTAGAAGTTTGGCTGTGGTGCTTTTCCCACATCCACTCTCCCCAACTATACTTAAAATCTCTCCTTTTTTTACATCAAAACTTATGCCATTTACTGCTTTTATGATTTTTGGAGCCTTAAATAATCCTCGACTTATAGAATACTCTTTTCTTAAGTCCTTAACGCTTAATATTACTTCTCCCATCGTATCTCCTTAGGAAAACTAAGATAATCTGTGTTGTCGTCTATGGTTGAAAGCCTCTTTTTTCTATGTTCACGACCCGGTTTTGGAATGGAGCCTAAAAGGGCTTTTGTGTAGGGGTGTTTTGGGTCGGTAAATAAATCTTTTGCATTTGCATGCTCAACCACTTTTCCTTTATACATCACAACTATCACATCTGCAATCCCAGCCACAACTCCTAAGTCATGGGTAATAAAAAGCATGGAAGTACCTTTTTTTTGTTGTAGTTCATTCATAAGCTCAAGCACTTGGGCTTGTATGGTTACATCTAATGCTGTGGTAGGCTCATCTGCTATGAGTAAGTCTGGCTCGCAAACCATAGCCATAGCTATCATAACCCTTTGTCTTTGTCCGCCACTTAGTTTAAAAGGATATTCTCTTAGTTTGTCTTCGGGGTGAGGAATGCCCACAAGGTCTAGTGCCTCTATGGATTTTTTCTTCCTCTCTTTTTTGCTTAGATGGCTTTGATGTAGTTTAAGTGCTTCATCTAGCTGAAAACCTATGGTATATGAGGGGTTTAGGCTCGTCATAGGCTCTTGAAAAATCATAGCTATCTTGCCACCTCTTATATCTCTCATTTTTTTGTGATTTAGTTTTAGTAAATCTTGTCCATTAAATATAATCTCTCCATCTACTATGCGTCCTGGCTCTTCAATGAGACCCATTATGGAAAGGGATGTTATACTTTTTCCACTTCCGCTCTCTCCAACTACACAAACTGTTTTACCCTTCGGGATAGAAAAGCTCACACCATCTACTGCTTTATTTACGCCTTTGTCGCTAAAAAAGTGGGTTTTTAAATTTTTTACTTCAAGTATCATGAGCGTCCTTTTAGTTTTGGGTCGAGTACATCCATGAGCCCATCTCCTACGAGATTAAAACCCATAACTGTTAAAAATATAGCAATACCTGGATATACTATCATCCATGGAGCTGTGGTTATAAACTGTAAACTATCACTAAGCATTGCTCCCCATTCAGGAGTAGGGGCTTGAGCGCCAAGTCCTAAAAAACTAAGTCCTGCTGCTTCAAGTACAGCAGAAGCAAAGCCCATAGTTGCTTGAACGATGATGGGCGTTGTGCAGTTTGGAAGTATAACTTTGCTCATGAGACGTATATTTGATGAGCCATTTATGCGTGAGGCGGTTACATACTCTTTTTCTTTTTCGCCTAGTACTGAACTTCGTATAATTCTCGCAAAGGTAGGGATGCCAACAACTCCTATGGCTATCATGGCATTAAACAGATCTGGCCCTAGTATAGATACTATTACTATGGCAAGTAGTATAGCAGGGATAGAGAGCATCATGTCAACTAAACGCATGATAATGATATCAACTTTTCCTCCAAAATATCCTGCAACAAGTCCCATGATGACACCAAAAAACAAAGAAATACCAACTGATACTATACCAATGGTAAGCGAAATTCTAGCACCATGTATGATACGAGAATACATATCTCGTCCAAAATCATCAGTTCCAAGTAGATGGACAAAACTTCCCTTTGCTTCCCAAGCAGGTGGAATGAGACGATTGTTTATATCTTGAATAAGTGGGTCATAGCTTGTTAGAAGTGGTGCAAAGATTGCAAAAAAGATGAGTGCTAACACTATCCATGCTCCTATTAGGGCTGAACGGTTTTTTTTGTATTGATTATAAAATTCTAATATACTTTTTTTCATTAACTTAGCCTTATCTTTGGATTTATAACAGCATATAGTAAATCAACTATCAAATTTGCTGTTACAAAAATGGTTGCGATGATTAGTGTTGTGGATTGAACCACTGGAAAATCTCTTTGGTTAACTGCGTTGATTAGCCATTTTCCAATCCCTGGCCATGAAAAAGTAGTTTCTGTGAGGATTGAGCCTGCAAATAAAGTCCCAAGCATAAGCCCTATGATAGTAACAACTGGCATGAGGGCATTTTTTAGAGCATGAACTATGATAACCCTAAGCCTAGAACAGCCTTTTGCCCTTGCTGTTCTTATGTACTCTTCTTTCATGGTCTCTATCATACTAGCTCTTGTCATCCTTGCAATTATCGCCATAGGAATAGTCCCAAGTGCAATGGAGGGAAGTATGAGGTGTTTTACAACGTCCCAAAATGCATCAAAATCTCCCGCGTATAAACTGTCATATAGATAAAGCCCGCTAGGTCCTTCAAGGTAGTACTCGTATCCAAGTCGTCCTGAAACAGGAAGCCAACCTAATTTTACACTGAAAAAATATATCAACATAAGTCCTAGCCAAAACACAGGCATACTAACTCCAGCAAGGGCAACACCCATAGACGTGTAGTCAAATATACTATATCTCTTAACCGCAGAGACAATACCCGCTAACAATCCTGTGATAGTGGCAAAAAACAGAGCTGTTAAGCTAAGTTCGATAGTCGCCATAAATCTTTCGCCAAACTCTTCTATGACTGGAGCTCCAGAGCTTATGGATGTTCCAAAATCACCATGCAATATATTTGTAATAAACATAAAATACTGTTCTATTAGAGGTTTATTTAGCCCCATTTGCTCTCTTAGGGCTTCTACAGCTTCTTTGTTTGCATGTTCGCCTAGCATAACAAGTGCTGGGTCTCCGGGGGCTAGATGAACCATGGAAAAAACTATAACTGAAACGCCAAAAAGTGTGGGGATTGCCCACAAAAATCGTTTTATAATGTAACTTAACAAAGATAAAATCCTTTTAAAAACATTTTTATTTCTCGAAAAGATGTGAAATCTTTTCTGCGACAAGCTTTAGAAAAGCTTGAAGAAACTAAAGTTACTGCCCTTTTCAGAGCTAACCGCTTCGCTTTAGTGTTTATTGTAATAGAAGTGATTTTACGATAACTTAAAAATGCAATCTTTAGCTTTTGGATTATATTTTTAAACTATCAAAAACAAGACCCACACTCTCATGTGGGTCAAAGTATTATTTTTCTAACCAAACCTTGTGAAATCTTCTCTTTCCAACAGGGTCAAGTTTAAAGCCGTGAACTTTTTTTAGCATAGGCTCAACTACGATAGAGTGAGCTATAGGCTTCCAAGGAGCCTCTTTTTCAAAAACAAGTTGTGCTTTTTCGTAAAGTTTTGTACGCTCTGCTTTGTCAGTTATGACTTTAGCGTCATCTACGTATTTTGTAAATTCGTCGTTTTTCCACATAGCTTTATTTTCCGCTGGTTTTTTCATAGCTCCGTGCTTACTTAAAAGTACATTTAAGAAGTTATCAGGGTCACCATTGTCTCCTGTCCAGCCAAGTAAAACCATATCGTGCTCACCCATGGCTGCTTTTTTAAGGTAGGTTCCCCACTCGTAGCTAACTATCTTTGCTTTTATGCCAACTGACGCAAGGTTTGCTTGGATAATCTCCGCTACTTTTTTGCCATTTGGCATATATGGTCTTGGCACTGGCATAGCCCACAAGGTTGTCTCAAAGCCATTTTCAAATCCCGCTTTTTTAAGTAGCTCTTTTGCTTTTGCTGGGTTATACTCATACCCTTTTAAAGCTTTGTTGTAACTCCACATTGTAGGTGGTATAGGATTTGTTGCCACTTTTCCAAAGCTTTCATAAACACTATCAACTATACTTTTTGTATCTATTGCATGGCTTAGAGCTTGACGCACAAGTAAGTTATCAAATGGCTTATGTTCTTGATTGAAAGCTAAGTATCCAACATTTAAGCCCTCTTGCTCGACTATTTTGATTTTGCTATCTTTTTTAAGCTCAGCTACTTCAGCTGGATTTGGGAAGTCCATTATCTGGATTTGTCCTGCTTTTAGTTCAGCTGCTCTTACAGAGCTGTTTGGTATAACTTTCATGATAAGCCTATCGATATAAGGTCTTCCGTCCCAGTAGTTTTTGTTTGCATTAAAGATGGTTTTATCATCTTTTTTCCAAGCAACAAAGGTAAAAGGTCCTGTGCCTACAGGTTTTCTTCCTAGCTCATCTTGCTTACCTTTTTTTGCTAAAAAGTCAGCATAATCGCTACTTAGTATCATAGAAAACTCCATTGCTAGGTTTGCTATAAGTGGAGCTTCTGGCTTTTTAAGGATGATTTTTACTGTGTATTTATCAAGTGCAACTACATCTTTTACTATGCTGTCCATATTCATAGCTGACCAGTAAGCAAAGGCACCGCCAACTTTATTGTAAGGGTGGTTTTTGTCAAACTGTCTTTTTAATGAAAAAACAACATCTTTTGAGGTAAATTCAGGTGATTTTTGATAAAACTTTGTAGCAGAAAAATGCACACCTTTTCTAAGCTTAAAAGTATATTCAAGTCCGTCTTTGCTAACTTCCCAGTTTGTTGCAAGAGCAGGTTCAATCTCTGTAGTTCCGTATTTAAACTGCACTAGGTTGTCATAAAGTGCTGATGCTAGGTAAAAACTCTCTCCGTCAGTTGCATGACTTGGGTCAAGGGATGAGGCTTCGCCGCTTTTTCCAAAGACTAAAACTCCGCCAACTTTTGGCTCTGCAGAAAATGCAAGAGTAGAAAATAAAAGCATAAATGCTAAAACTATTTTTTTCATTGTTACCTCCATAAGTAAAGATGTAAGATTTTATCAAAAATGATATTAAATCACAATGAAAAGGGCTAAAATCTCTTTTTAATCAAAAAGAGGTTACAATTTTACCTATGAAAATAGCACTTGTTTTATATAATGAATTTAACTGTTTAGATTTTTTTAATTTTTATGAGCCTATTACTAGAGTTAAAAGTTTGGGAGTAGATGGAGATATAAAATGGAAGGTTTGTGCCCTAAGAGACGAGGCTTCAGATGATAAGGGTTTAGTTATAAAGCCAACTACAATTGGAGAGAGTTTAGACGGCTTTGATGTAGTTTTTATACCAGGTGGCGAAGGAAGTAAGGTGTTGATGTATGATGATATTTTTCTTTCATGGATAAAAGGGGCGAAAAATTCTCCTTGTAAGGTTGCTATAGGTTCAGGTTCACTGCTTTTTGGTGCGGCAGGTTTGTTAAAAGACACTCAAGTTGCTTCACTTGGAAAAGATGATAGTTTGCTTAAACCATATTGTAAAGATATTTTAAATCAAAAAATAGTAGAAGATAAAGATTTTATAAGTGGATTTGGTTTAGATATAGGTCTTTATGCTGTAGAGAAGTTTTATGGAAAAGAGGTTAAAGAGGATATAGCTTGCCTTTTAAACCATCCATCTACTTAGTTGTTATAAGCTTGTTTTTCGCCTTCATCTAGCATGGCATTTGTAAATTTTACAACTTTATTTCTACCTGTTTGTTTAGCCTTATAGAGGGCAATGTCGGCAAATTTTATGCATCTCCATATAGACCTTGCATCATTTGGAAAAGTTGAGTAGCCTATACTTAATGTTTTATGAAAACTATCCCCTCTATTTGTTCTTATCTCTTCATCTCCAAAGGCTAATCTTATTTTGTTTGCAATGTGGTCTATGCTCAAATCGTTGCAGTTATAAAGCATAACTAAAAATTCTTCTCCTCCGTACCTAAAAGCAATATCAGAGCTTCTTATCGACCTTAGTACGCATTCGCTGAGTATTTGTATAACCATATCACCCACATCGTGACCATAAGTATCATTTACAGATTTGAAAAAGTCAATATCTAGCATCAATATACCATAGTTACCATTGCTTCTCATAGTCTGAGATGTGGCTTTTTCGATAAATTCATCTAAAAATTTTCTATTGTAAAGTCCTGTGAGCTGATCTGTCGTAGATGATAGCCTTAGGATTTCAGTTAAGTTTTTGCTGATAAGTTCAGGTCTTGCTGCGTCTATGTAGTTTTCTATCTTTGGGAGAAGTTTCTTTGTCTCTTCTAGTTCGTTTAATGATGAAAAAGAGAAGTGGATAAATAAATCAAAATCATCGCCTATGCTGTATGGAGCACAAAGGTAGTGTGCTTGTTTATTATTTTGAGGAAGTTGACATATATCTTCAAATTGGCTAGAAGATACAAAATGGTTTGTCCTCAGCGCTCTATCTTTTATGTTTTCGTTTAATTTTTCATTTTTGTTATAGCCGTAAACGCAGACAGTCTCTCCTGTGTTGCTGTTAGATTCAAAAAAGCTAAAGCTATCTGCATTTAGGTTATTTTTTAAAATAGTAGCCAATCTTTTGTAAACTGTTGCTTTATCTGTGTCAAATTCAATGGTTTTTTTAAATCTATACACTTCGGCTATTTGCACTATAACCTTCTCAGCATCCAATAAAGGGTCGTTGTCTATGTGTTTATATGATACTAAAAACTCTTCTGCGTTAGATTGTATCCTATCAAGTGTGTTTTCGAGTTTGTTTAAAAAGCTATTTATCCAAGTGGCAACTTGATTGCTCTCTTTGTTAGCTTCATTTATATGGATACGTTTCGAATAATCCCCACTGTTTGCAAGCCCCATTACTGACCTAATGGAGTCAAAAAGTTCCCATATAGGCTGTAAAGATTTGTTTAAAATGAACAATACCAAAGCAAGCACTAGGGTTGCAATCACAGTAAGATAGGTCATGGTAAGTATGCTTTCATTTCGTATATCGCTTACATCAAAGACCATACTAACTGTGCCTAAAACTTCACCTTCTTTTGCATTGTGGCAACTCATACAGTCTATGTTTCCTTGTGAGCTAGCAGTGTAAGGAACTGTAAATCTCAGCTTAAGACCATTTGTGCTTTCGTAGAGTCTTTTTATGCTTTTACCTTGTTTTAAAACCTCTTTGTCGATATTGTCTCTAGGTAGTTCGCTTCTTAGTCCTATACCGTACTGTTTAACCACAGAAGATGACCGTGTTATCCACAGCTCATCTACATTTTTCATATTTTCGATATTTTGTAAAAAAAAGTCTCTATTGTCCATCATACCATTTGCCATGTGTGCAGTTAGACCGTTTTTTACTAGTTCAGTTGTAAGGTCAGCCTTTTGACTAGCTTGACTGTTTCCAATATTGTAAAATCCAAAGGCTATGATAGCAAGTAAGGCAGAAAATGCTAAAAATATTATCGTGATAAATAATAAAGAGAGCTTTTTTTGCGTTTTCATGCCTCCATCTACTCTACCGTTACACTTTTTGCTAGATTTCTTGGCATATCCACATCATTTCCTAGTCTTATGGATATCTCAAGTGCTAGAAGTTGGGTTATGAGCATCATCTCAAAAAACTCACACATTTCATGCTCTTGGTCTGAAGTTTTTATAAAATCATCAGCTATATCAAACTCTTTAGGCGATATAGCTAGTATGGTTGTATCTCTTGCTGAAAGTTCTTCAACATTGCTTTTTGTTTTCTCATATAGTACATTTTTTGGCATTAGCGCTATGGTAAAAAGTTCGCTATCCGCTAGGGCTATGGGACCGTGTTTCATCTCTCCTGCTGCGTAGCCTTCTGCGTGAAGATAGCTTATCTCTTTTAGCTTTAAAGCACCCTCTAGGGCTAGGGGATAAAATATATCTCTTCCTATGTAGAAAAACCCATGTCCATGTAGGTATCTTTTTGACAATCTATGTATCTTGTCGTGTAGGGTTTTTGGCACATTTACCACTTCAGGAATGTGTAAAATTGCCTTTATTTCCCTATCTAGTTCTTTTTTTGAAAGGGTTTTGTTGATTTTTGCAAGATATAAGGTCATGAGCCACAAAGTAGCTACTTGAGTTGCATAAGCTTTTGTGCTTGCAACCCCTTTTTCTATGCCCGCTCTTGTTAGTATGGTATTGTGGGCTAAGCGAACTATGGAAGAGTTGTCCACATTGCATATAGCTAGGGTTTTTAAGCCACTGTTTTTAGCTATCTTTAAAGCCTCGAGGGTATCAGCAGTTTCCCCACTTTGGCTGATAACTACAAAAAGAGTATCTTTGGTTAAAAGTGGACTTTTGTATCTAAATTCACTTGCTATTTCCACATCACATCTAAGTTTTGCTAATCTTTCAAAAAGATAACTAGCACTTAAGGCTGCATGGTAGCTTGTGCCACATGCACATATTTTTATGGCTTTAATATCTTTAAAAAAGTCTTCATCAAGCTCATCAAGGCTTATGCCATCTTCACTAACTCTTCCCATCAAGGTTTCACTTAAAACAGCACTTTGTTCGTAGATTTCTTTTTCCATAAAGTAACGATAGCCGTTTTTTTGGCTAGATAACTTGTCGCCTTTTAGGGGTTTAAAGTTTAGATTTTTTGCTTTTTTATGCTTGTCTTTTAATATTATTTCATCTCTTTTAAGCTCCCCATAGTCTCCATCTTCAAGATATATCACCTTGTTTGCATAGCCAAAAAGTGGAGCATCAGATGAGCTACAAAAGCTTTCATTTTCATCATTTTGCCCAACAAGCATAGGAACGGCATTTTTAGCAAAAAAGAGACTTTTCTCTTCCGCTTTACTCATGAGAAGTATTGCATAAGCTCCTTTTAGTTGGCTTACAGTTTTTTCAAATGCCTCAAAGGGTTTAAGATTGTTGTTTATGTGTTTTTCAAAAAGATGAACTATAACTTCTGTGTCTGTTTGGCTTAGAAAAACTACACCATCTTTTTCAAGCTCCTCTTTTAGCTCGGCATAGTTTTCTATGATGCCGTTGTGAACTACGTATGAAAACTTTCCTTCATGGGGGTGGGCATTTGTCTCAGTTGGTTTTCCGTGGGTTGCCCATCTGGTGTGACCCATGCCTATGCCAAAGTCTTTAGAGGAAAACTCTTGAGTTTTTTTTGTGAGATTTTCTAGTTTTCCAACACTCTTAAATGCATCTAATTTTCCATTTTTTAAAGTGGCAATCCCTGCTGAATCATAACCCCTATATTCTAACTCTTTAAGTCCTTGAAGCAAAAATTCTTTTTTTTCTTTATTTCCTATGTAGCCTACTATTCCGCACATTATTTACTCTTTACCTTTGTATAAAAATTACATTTTTCTTTATTGTCTCATAAAATTACTTAGTTTTTTATCAAATTAGATTGTTTTTGTATAAAATTATTGTTTTTTAAGTGTTTAAGCTATACGTTTCATTAAGTCATTTGATGATATAATTACTATAAAAATGAAAGAAGTTATCATGTTAGATGTTCAAAATGTAAAGTCAATCTCTGAGTTAATTCAGCTCTCAATAGCTCCTGTGTTTACTTTGGCTGCTGTGGCTGGATTTTTAGCTGTTTTTACAGGTAGAATGGCTAGAATTATCGATAGGTTAGAGAAGATAAACAAATATATAGCAAAAAATCAACACTCAAAAGATGATGAAGTTGTTGTAAGAAGAAAAACTACTCTTATCAAAAGGATGAAAAATACAAATCTAGCTATTTTGTTTATGTGTTTAACTGGGCTTTTTATCGCCCTTGTTATGATTAGTATGTTTTTAAGTTTTTCTTTTGGCTTTAATGACTCCATGCTTGTCTCAGCACTTTTTGTAAGTGCTATGTCTAGCTTAATAGTGGCACTGCTACTCTTTTTAAAAGAGATATTTTACACGGTTTCATCTGCCGATAAGATAACAGAACTTTTGTCGTAAGGAGTTTTTGTGAATAGTATCATAATCGTCTTAATAGTTGCAATAGTTTTTATATTGCTCTCTAAAAATTTTATACAAAATCCAGTTGTAAATCGTATCAGTTTGGATGATAAAAAAAACTTTAAAGGTGATTTGAAAAATCACGAAGCAGGGCTTTTGGTGGCTTTGATGGCAAAGGTTGCTAAAGCAGATGGAGTTGTAAGTGAATTAGAAGCCGAGCTTATAAAAAATACCTTAGACGATATAAGTAAAACCTTTGAAAATAGCGATGAAATAAGGCGTAAACTTCTCTCCATCTACTCTAAAGAAAAAGAGGACTTTTCAAATACATTAAAAATAGCTAAAAAGTATGCTGATTTAACAAAGTTTGACTATCAAAAACGTTTAGTTTTGCTTGAATATTTGTTGAATTTGGCATTTATTGATGGGGAGTTTGCAAAAAACGAGCAGATGATAACTGAAGATATCGCATCTGCTTTGGGTATAAAAAATCAAGATTATGAAAACTTAGTGTCTAGTTTTAGGGCTTTTTATGCTAAAAAACAATCTAGTAATCTAGGGGTAGATGGAGCTTATGAAGTGCTAGGTATTAGTAAAGAAAGTAGCTTTGATGAGGTTAAGAAAAGATACCGCGAACTTGTGAGAAAAAATCACCCTGATATACTAATGGGACAAGGCAAGGGCGAGGAAGATATCAAAAAAGCAACACTGGAGTTGCAAAAGATAAATGAAGCTTATGAGCTGATTAAAAATCAACAAAAAGGATAGAGATGAGGGCATTACTTAGTGTGAGTGATAAAGAGGGCATTTTTGAATTTGCTAAAGGTTTGGTTGAGCTTGGTTTTGAGCTTATTTCTACAGGTGGCACTTGTAAACTTTTAGTAGATGGAGGCTTAAAGGTAAAAGAAGTTAGTGATATCACGGGCTATCCTGAGATGTTTGATGGAAGAGTAAAAACCTTGCACCCTGTTGTTCATGGGGGTATTTTGCATAAAAGAGATGACAAAAATCATGTAAAAAGTGCAAAAGAGCATGGAGTAGATGGAGTGGATTTAGTATGCGTAAATCTATACCCTTTTAAGCAAACCATTGAGCAAACCGATGACTTTGATAAAATCATAGAAAACATCGACATAGGAGGACCTGCTATGATAAGGAGTGGGGCGAAAAATTTTAATGATGTTTTAGTTGTTACTGATGCAAAAGATTATGAAAAGGTTTTAGAAAACTTAAAAAATGATAAAGTAGATGGAGAGTTTAGAAGGGCTCTTATGATAAAAGCTTATGAGCATACAGCAGCTTATGATGCCATGATAGCAAACTATATGAATGAAAGGTTTAAAGGGGGTTTTGGGGATAAGCATTTTATCGTAGGAGATAAGGCCTTTGATACAAAATATGGAGAAAATCCTCACCAAAAAGGGGCTTTGTATGAGTTTGAAAAGTTTTATACGAAAAACTTTAAGGCCTTAAAAGGCGAGGCTAGTTTTAATAATCTTACAGACATTCATGGAGCTATGAAGTTAGCCTCCTCTTTTGGGAATGAAAAAGCAGTTGCCATCATAAAACACGCAAATCCTTGTGGTTTTGCTATAAAAGAGAGTTTATATGAAAGTTATGTAGAGGCTTTAAAATGCGACCCTCTCTCAGCATATGGCGGAGTTGTGGCGATAAATGGACGACTAGAAGAGGATTTGGCTAAAAAAATTAATGAAATCTACGTAGAAGTCATAATCGCAGCTTCAGTGAGTGAGGAGGCTTTAAAAGTCTTTGAAGCTAAAAAACGCATAAAGATATTTACCCAGCAGAGCGAATTTTTAAAAATAAGCGAAGATAAGTATGATTTTAAACATATTCACGGCGGTTTTGTTTTTCAAGATAGTGACAAAGTGAGCGAAGATGAGATAAAAAATGCAAGTTGTAAAACTAAAACAGAGGCAAGCAAAGAAGAGTTAAAAGACTTGCAAATTGCCTATAAGATTGCTTCTTTAACTAAATCAAACTGCGTGGTTTATGTGAAAAATGGAGCTATGGTTGCTGTTGGTATGGGTATGACAAGTAGGGTGGATGCTAGTAAATGTGCCTTAAGTAAAGCTAAAGATATGGGGCTTGAAGTAGATGGAGCGGTGTTGGCAAGTGAGGCGTTTTTTCCATTTCGTGATAGCATAGACTTAGCAGCTTCACAAGGCATAAAAGCCATCATAGAGCCGGGTGGAAGTATAAGAGATGATGAGGTTATAAAAGCAGCAGATGAGGCTGGGGTTGCTTTATATTTTACAGGCTTTAGACACTTTTTGCATTAGACAAAGGGGCAAATGCCCCTTGTTTTACTCTTGTGGCATGTCTTCTATTTCGTCAAAAGTTTTATTTTTTGTGTGATAATAGTATAGATAAATAAAACCAATAACCGAGATGAAAGGTGCAAAGACAAAGCATAAACTCATGGTTATTAGCTTCATGAGAAGAAAAAATATACCATCTACTAAGAAGAAATTGCTTCCAAAGATAAAATCCATTATGCTTTCGTAAACAAACCTTGAAAACGGGTATAAAAATAAGCAGATTGTGCAGACCACGATTAGAGCGATGTCTGTCTTCGCTTTTTCGTTTAAAAACATAGGAGCTAGTAATATTCCGGTTATGACTAGACCAAAGAAAAAATGTCTAAAATAATAAGCCTTATCTAGCCCACCAATGGTTTTTTGCAAAACGCTTTTTAACATTTAAAATCCTTTTCATTTTAAAAATAATCTGAGATTATAGCCAAAAAAAAAAAAAAAAAAAAAACGATTTTAGTTTTATTGTATTAACTACATATAAAATTAAAAAGCTAATCTTAGTGAGTTTACCCAGAGTAGATGGACATCCATCTACTCATTATTTACAGTTCTTTTCTACCTACACCCCACTCATAAAAACCTACATTAAGCCTTGATTATCTCTTATGCTTTCATGGCTTATATCTATGCCATTATCGGTTGCGTAAACATTCATATCGTGTATGATTTTTTGTTCCCCAAAGATAATAACTTAAAATCTCTTTACCATAATCACCAGTTAAATCTAAACTTGGTTCTTCCATTGTTTTTTACTCCTTTGTGTTTTTTTAATAATAATGAAAGCCTGTACCAGCTCCTGCATTTTTTAGATCCTCAACATGTCCTTTTTTTGATTTTTCATATATATAATTTACCGGTTTCCAAGTGTTCCCGCAGTTATCAGTTTTTTGTCTTCTTTTTTTATATTCAGTATATATATCTTCGTTAAACCATCTTTCAAAATTTTCTTTCTTTGATTTATTTAATTGGCTATGTAGCGGATAGATGCCAACACGCTCAAATGTAAAATCTTTTCCTAAAACAAAATTTCTGTCATTATATAAATTACCAAATATTATAACATTGATATATAAAATTGGTTTTTTAAAACCGGCTTTGTTTCCTTTGATTATAACATCTTGGGTTGTTATTGTTTTTTTCTTAAATTTAATATTACCATGCATTATGTCATCTGAAAATTCATGGTATGTATTATTTTTTTCCTCAATTATACGCTCTTGCTCTTTTTTTATAAGCTCAAACCAGTTTTCATGACTTAATTCATCACTTTCATAATATCCTATCACATATTTTTCCATATCAGTGCTACAAGGCTCATATACCATACAACTATATCTAGCAAGTCTTAGCTGTATGTCTCTTACTTTATTCATATAATCAACAATGCCTCTTTTATATCTCTCTTCTTTACTTAAAATCCTATCTTCACTTAAGCAATAGCCTTGCTGATATTTATAGTAGCTATAAGGACTTACAAAACTAAAACCATCTTCATGAGCATAATTTGGAACAGTTCTTACGAAAATTAAAAAAAGAGATAAAATGCCTAGTATATAAGCTAACATAACTTTAAATTTAAATACTTTTCTAAAATATATCAAAAATCCAACTATACTTAAAGCTATGCTTGTGTAGATGTATTCTAATTTATATATAGTGATGGTAAAGATAAAATCTATAGTATAATACCAAACAACACAAACACACATGCAAGAGATTACAAATGGTAGTATTATTTTTATTGTTTGCTTCACTTAGTTTTATCCTTTTATTTTATTTAACTTTAGAGACTAAAAGTGAAATTTTATCATATTAGTTCTTAGTAAAATATAAATTAAATAACCATTATCAAAATAATATTTTAATATTTATACGAAATTTTGTACAGTATTTTGACAGCTTTTTTGCTTGAATTTTCTTATGTTATTTTGTCAAATCCTCACAATGCGTTTCACCCCAAGAATGACTTAAGTCAAAATTTGGATATAGCTCATTTCCTATGTAATTATACATATAATATTCTCCCATTGATTGCCAACGTTTACATCTTTGATTGTTATCATTGATATACGAACCCAATGATAAAGATTTGTGAAATTCAACTGTTTTTTTATCAAACTTATAGATAAGAATTATTTCTTGTTGCTCTTTAAGATAAGCAAAATTAAATTTAAATTTAAACTTACAGTTTAAACTATTATTTTTAGTTCTTATGGTTTCCAAACAGTCTTTATAGAATTTATACTTATACCTTTCTTGTTTTTTTGTAAGCTTTATCAATCTATCAATACTCAATTTTTCTTTGTTTGCATTAATAGTTTCCCAAAACTCTCTTTCTTCATGCATAATAGCTTCATATAATAAAATTCTAGCCTTGCTGTATCTGTTAAAATAATAATCCAAAAAAGGATAAGAATATAAGATAAATATAAAACTGCAAAATACTAATAGGTTCCTAAATTGCTTCACTGAAGCACCTTTTTATACTGGTCATTCTTAATATGCTTATTTAAAAATGAAATTATAACATAATAGTATCTTTTTGCCCTATATCTGTTGTGAAAATCTAAGCTAAGTTTTATTGCTATGTTTATTGTAAGTGGCTTTAACTGATGTCTTGTTAGGTCAAGAGTTATTTGTCCATCTAGTGCTTGCTGTATTTTCTTTGTTTAGATAGGTTTTTTGATGGTTAAAATATTTGACAAGTTGTATGGTGTTATTTATTTGTGGGTTAAAATAATTTAAAGTTAGTCTAAGGTAAAAAAGTTTATTTTTTAAAAATCCATAGGTAAAATCTTTTAAAAATTCTAGGAATAAGATATATAAAATACACATCTTCTATTTTGCCATCATTTAAGTTCTTTAAGGCACTTTTGATTTGCTTAAACTGCTCTTTATCAAGTGGCGGCAAGATATAAGCTTTATCTATAAAACTTCTTTTTTTAAAAATGCAAACTGTATAGCCTATGATTAAATCATACTGCCAAGTATAATACAAAATATCCTCTGCCATAAGCTCTTTTTTGCCCCAAAATAGATAATCAAACACAAGTTTATTTTCAAAAATCTTAAAATCTTTTAAAGTATTTGAGATGCCATAAATCGAGATAAGCAAAAAGATACCCGCAGTTATATAAACCGTATCAAAAGCTACTAAAAGCCCGATAAGGCTAAAGGTAAATACGAAAACCAAAAGAAAAAATACCGAACTCGAACGGTTTTTTTCCAAACTAAAAAGCTCTTTACTCAATGTTCCACCTTTGAGCAGTTGTATCCAGCACATACGACCATTTCTATGTCAGCCTTTTTAAAGGCTACTTTGTTTTTAAGTATTTGTTCAAAGCTAGATAAAAATGGATATGAATTAAATGTTAAAAATCCTTTTTCCAAATAGCAACTATGTCGTATTATTATAAAATTAAAAATTTCTTTATTTTCTAACTCAAATGTGCCAAGTTTTAAGTATTGTATGATTGTTTTGTTTTTATATATTTGCATTTGCTTAAAACATACATTTGCAATTAAAAGTCTAAGTGAGACAAGGCAAAGCCAAGTTCCAAATGTTAAAAATAAAATGCCAAATAGTTTTATTTTCATAAGTCCTGTTATGACAAGTCCTATACCCACAATCAAATAAAGCGTATCTCTTATAAAAAGTGCCTTATCTCCTAAGTTTTTTTCATTTTTTATGGTTGCTAATTGCTCATGTGCTAGGGTTTGTTTATTTAAAGTGCTTAAAATTTGCTGATAATCTTCGTTGTTAATGGCAGGAATTGATATTTTTTTATCAAGCCATTTTTTGGTTTTTATTCTAAATAAAACTCTATTTGTTAAAAAATAATCACGACTAATCAAAATATCATCTGCTCTTAAAATCTCAATATTTGGCAAAAAATTATAATATATTTTTATCTTATTTTCATAGATTTCTAGTTTAGAAAATAAAATATTAGTTAAAATTATTTTTACAAAAAACAATGTGCTTAAGCTTGTTAGAAATAGTAAAACAAAAGTAAAATTCCAAAACCAAGAAAAAATTACATAGCAAACTATAAAAAATAAAAAAAGATAAATGTTTAGATGTGAATATATGAAAAATCTATCTCTTTTTTTGATGATAAAAAGCGGACTGCTCATGAAGCTAGATTTTAAACTCCAAAGGCTTAGCTAGCGTGATAGCATCTAAATTAATCTTATTTTGATAGACTAAAACTTCCACCCCTTCGTTGATGGCAAGTTTTAAGGTTTCATAGTAGGTTTTGTCTATCTCATGGGCTATGCGAAAAACATCGCTATCCATTCTTTGGGCGATGTAAAGCATTACGGCTCGGTGTCCCTCTTTTTTCATATCTATTAGCTCATGAAGATGTTTTGTGCCTCTTGTGGTAATGGCATCAGGGAAGGCTAGGGTGTTGCCAAGCTTTAGGCTTACGCTTTTGATTTCTATAAAACATTTTTCAGTTTCATTTTCTAGTAAAATGTCAATTCTTGAATTTTTACCGTATTTTTGTTCTGCTTTGATGGAATTATAGTCTAAAAGCTCTTTTATAGCTCCTTGCTCAATGGCTTCAAAACCCACTTTATTTGCATAGTTTGTGTTTGTGCAAATGAGTGAACCATCTAGGCAAGTTAGCTCTAAAGTGTATTTTAGTTTTCTTTTAGGATTATCATGAAAGCTCACATAAACATCACAGTTTGGCTCAATACAACTACTCATCGCACCGCTATTTGGCACATGAGCAGTTATTTCTTCGCCATTTTCTAAGATAATATCTGCTAAAAATCGTTTATATCGTTTTATGAGTTTGCCTTTGAATAATTGTGGTAATTTCATGAAGCTCTTTTTAGATAAAAATATCTCTTAAATTCGCTAAATTTTTGCTCTTCGATGGCTTTTCTCATCTGTGCCATTAGGCTTAAATAGTAGTGCAAATTGTGCAAAGAAGCAAGGCGAAAATATGTTATCTCTCCTGCACGAAATAGATGATTTAAGTAGGCTCTTGAAAAGTTTTGGCAAGTAAAACAATCGCATCTTTCATCTATGGGTTTGGTGTCAAGTTTAAAACGAACGGCTTTTATGTTTACTTTGCCAAACGAGGTAAAAAGTGTGCCATTTCTTGCATTTCTTGTAGGCATCACACAATCAAACATATCAACGCCCCTTTCAACATTTTCAACCAAATCTTCAGGAGTTCCAACGCCCATTAAGTATCTTGGTTTATCCCTTGGCATTAAAGGAGTGGTAAACTCCACTGTGTCGTACATCTCTTGGTTGCTCTCTCCTACGCTCAATCCTCCTATGGCAAAACCATCAAAAGGATTTGGTGTTAACTGTTGGGCTGAGATTTTTCTGTATTCATGACTTGTTCCACCTTGAATAATGGCAAAAAGATTTTGCGAAGGATTTAATGGGTTTTTGGGCAAAGATTTATGATAATCAAGTGCCTCTTTTGCCCATCTAGTGGTGCGTTTGATGGAGGCTTTTATTCTCTCGTCAGTGGCTGGAAGTGCTACTAAATCGTCAAGTACCATCATGATATCACTTCCTAGATTTCTTTGAATATCTATAATTTTTTTAGGGGTAAATCGGTGTGCTGAGCCGTCAATGTGGCTTTTAAAACTCACCCCATCTTCATCGGTTTTTGCTCCTCGTAAAGAAAAAGCTTGAAAGCCTCCGCTATCTGTTAAAAAACTATTTTTAAAACCTGTGAAGCTGTGAAGACCTCCTAAATCGGATACTATTTTATCGCTTGGTCTTAGATACATGTGGTAAGTATTTGCTAAAATTATCTGTGCTTGTAAAATATTTTGCATATCATGAGCATCGAGAGCTTTTACGGCTCCGACTGTACCAACGGGCATAAATACAGGAGTTTGTATGGTTGAGTTGGCAGTTTTTATCTCGCCACGTCTTGCATTTTTGTCGGTTTTAAGTAAAGTAAATTTCATTTTGGTATAATAGCCTTTTAAATTGGAGTTTGTATGAAAAAAATATTAATCATTGCTGATGGCATTTTAGCAAAACAATTCTTAGAAAAGATTATGAGTTTAAAAGGAAGCGAAAATGTTTATACTATTTTAGCTTACAAAAAAAAGACTCTCCCAGATGAGATAAGTTCAAAATATGATGTGCATTTTTTTGACCCGACTAGTTTTTCTAAACTATCAGAGGTTTTAAAATATGGTGCATTTTATCAAGTCTTGCTTGTTATGAGAAAGAAACAAGATATGATTGAGACTTACAAAAATGTACGCAGGCTTGATAAGGATGTAAATATCTCTCTTATCGATAGATGGGGTCTTGAGGCATACGAAGATGCAAATCTTTCTGTGCTTCAATCAAAGGATATCTTAGTCTCTAGGTTCGCTGATTTTTTACCTGATAGACCTAGGATTGCTAGAAATGTAGGGTTTGGGCAAGGCGAAGTCATGCAAGTGGATGTGTTAGCTGGCAGTTCTTATCTTTATAGGCATTTAGCTAGCATAGAGCAAAAAGATTGGCGAATAGTAGCGGTTTATAGAAAAGATAAGCTTTTGCTAGCTCGTCCAACTCTTATGATAAGACCAAATGATGTTTTGCTTTTGGTTGGAGAACCAAATATCTTAAACAATGTCTATAAGTCCATAAAGCAAGAATCAGGTCAGTTTCCTAGCCCATTTGGTAAAAATATTTATCTATTTTTAGATATGAAGAGCATGAAAGCAGAGCAAATGGAGTTTATTTTACACGCTACTATGCTTTTACACTCAAATCTAAATAGTTCAAAACTCCATATAAGTGTGGCAAATCCTACTTATTCAAAAATTTTCGAAAAAATTAAAGAGTACGAGAGTGCTCATGTGGTGGTTAATGTAAATTATAACAAAGCTGATGTTAAGAAGATTATCGTAGATGATATATCTCAGCTTGATATAGGGCTTATTGTCTCAGACAATATGCTTTTTGCTGAACATAAAGAACTTTTTTATAAACAAAAGCTTCCTGTTTTAAAGGTTGGAAAATACGGTTTTTCTGCCATCAAAGCAGGGGTTATACTTGCAACTAGCAATAAAGAGATAGAAAAAGAGAGTTCTGTTGTGTTTGATTTTTGTACTCAGCTTAATTTGGATATAAATCTGTACAATTTTGACCCAAATGACACAGATAGCACAAAGGATATAGTCGATCACTTTGAACATCTTTCTAAGCTTTTTGAAAAGGAAGTTAATGTTATAGAAGATGACAAAAATCCTTTGCTTAAACTAAAGCAAAAAGATGATTTTATTCAGTTTGTTCCTTTCAATGAAAAGATAATATCAAAAGAGATTTTTAATATCTTTTCAACAGATATGGATAAACTTTCATATAAACTTCAAGATAACTACCAGCTTTTCATACCAGCTGATGAATAAAACAATACAAAAAGGTTAAAAATGGTAAGTGTAAATAGTATAACTATGCGATTTGGTTCGCAACTTTTATTTGAAGATATCAATCTTAAACTAGATAGTGGTAAAAGATATGGGCTTATTGGTGCAAATGGCGCAGGGAAGAGTACTTTTATGAAAATACTTTCATCTCAGATTGAACCTACAAGTGGAAATGTATCTGTAAAAAATGGGCTTAGAGTCGGCGTTTTGGGTCAAAATCAGTTTGCATTTGAGGATGTGAGCTTAAAAGATGTGGTTTTGATGGGTAACAAAAGACTTTATGATGCAGTAAAAGAAAAAGAAAAGCTCTATATGGAGGGTGATTTTGAGGATGAAAAGGTAAATGAACGTTTAGGAGAGCTAGAAATTATTTGTGCCGAGGAAGACCCAACTTATGAGTATGATGTGCAGATTGAAAAAATCTTAGAAAGCTTAGGTTTTCCATCTGCTTTGCATGAAAACTTAATGAACTCCATCACAAGTGCTGAAAAGTTTAAGATTTTGCTAGCCCAAGTGCTTTTTCCAAGACCTGATGTACTGTTTTTAGATGAGCCAACAAACAACCTTGATATCGATGCTATTTCTTGGCTAGAAGAGCAGTTAAAACGCCATGAGGGAACTATGGTTGTTATTTCTCACGATAGACACTTTTTAAACTCAGTTTGTACAAATATCTTAGATGTGGATTTTAAAAAGATACGTGAGTTTACAGGAAGTTATGATGATTGGTATATAGCTTCAACTCTCATACAAAAGCAACAAGAGATGGAGAGAAATAAAAAGCTAAAAGAAAAAGATGAGCTTGAAAAGTTTATCCAAAGATTTTCAGCCAATGCTTCAAAAGCAAAGCAGGCAACCTCACGTCAAAAACAACTAGAAAAGCTTGATATTAGCGAGATTGAGACTAGTTCAAGAAGAGATCCTAGTATAGTTTTCAAAAGAAATCGTGACATTGGAAATGAAATACTTGAGGTAAGAAATGTTGATTTTTCTTACGGTGAGCATCAAATATATAAAAATTTTAGTCTCAAGGTTGAAAAAGGTGATAAGATAGCGCTTATCGGGGCAAATGGAGCTGGTAAAAGTACTTTGTGTAAACTTTTAACTCGTGAGCTTGAACCAAGTAGCGGTGAGGTTTTTTGGGGTGCAACTATAGAAAATACCTACTTCCCACAAGATACAACCGAGGTTATACAAGGAGATATGAGTCTTTATGAGTGGCTTGAGAGCAAAGACAGTGTGCAAAATATAGATGAGATAAGAAGATGTTTAGGTAGAATGCTTTTTACAGGTGAAGAGCAACAAAAAAGCGTAAAAGACATCAGTGGTGGAGAAAAGCACCGTATGATGCTAAGCCATATGATGCTAAAAAAAGGTAACTTTTTGATACTAGATGAGCCAAATAACCATCTTGACCTTGAAGCCATCATAGCCTTAGGCGAGGGGCTTTATAATTTTGATGGAAATGTAATCTGTGCTACCCATGACCGTGAACTTATAGATGCATTTGCAAATCGCATAATCCACATAAAAGAAGACGGAAGTATAACAGACTTCAGAGGAGATTATGAAAAATATAAGGAGAGCTTAGAGGCTTAGTGGTTTTAGTTGTTGTGTTTTTTGGGTAAAAAAGGTAAACGATATTGTTTATCTTTTGCCTTTTTTTTGTGGTACAATGTTTTAATGTTATTTTATAGCATAAATCTAGTACAAAGGATCGGCAATGTCTAAGCTAAGCAAAAGCAAAGCAAAAAAGGTCTCTTTAAAGGCTACTAAAAAAGTGGCTAAGAAAAAAGAGGTAAAAAAGGTTGCTAAAAAAGTAACTAGTAAGGTTTTATCAAAGGGCTTTAAAAAGGTCTCTAAGGCTAAAAAGTATGCTAAAAAAGCTGCTAAAAAAGCAGTGAAATAGTCCATCAAAGCCCCATATATTGGGGCTTTTCTTCTTTATTTATATCTGTTTAATCTTATTAAAGTATAATCTCCCCTTTTTTATAAAAGGATTTTATCTATGTTTTCACTGAAAAATTATACAAACCCAAATGCAAAAAATGATATTCTCTCAGGAGCAGTCGTTGCTGTGGCACTTGTTCCTGAAGCTATAGCCTTTGCTTTGGTGGCAAATTTTGACCCAATCGTAGGTCTTTATACGGCTTTTATGCTAGGACTTATAACCTCTTTGATAGGCGGAAAACCGGGTATGATAAGTGGGGCAACTGGAGCTATGGTTGTGGTTATGGCCTCACTTTCGCAAAGTCACGGTTTGCAGTATGTTCTGCTTGCGTCCATCTTGGCTGGACTTTTTCAAATATCCATAGGGGTTTTAAAACTTGGTAAATTTATACGCTTTGTTCCTCAGCCTGCTATATTTGGTTTTGTAAATGGTCTTGCTGTGGTTATAGCCTTAAGCCAATTTCAATTTTTTAAAGGTGCTGATTGGATTATGTATCCTTTGGTTATATCTACCATGCTTATTATGCACTTTTTACCAAAGATTACTAAGGTGTTGCCAGCTGGTTTAGTGGCCATAGTTAGTTTAAGTTTGATAGTTATATTTAGTGGAGCAGATACCAAAACCGTGGCTGATTTGGGAAATATAAAAGGTTCTTTGCCTAGTTTTTCTTTGCCAAATGTGCCATTTTCTTTTGAGACTTTAAAAGTTATATTGCCATATTCTATCATCCTTGCTTTGGTAGGACTCATAGAGTCGCTTTTGACTTTATCTGTGCTTGACGAGATGAGCGAGAGCAGAGGAAGTGCAAACAAAGAGTGCATAGCTCAAGGAGTGGGAAATGCTACTTGTGGATTTTTTGGAGCTATGGCAGGATGTGCTATGATAGGACAATCCATCATCAACTTTACATCCGGAGGATTAACTAGGCTTTCAAGTTTTGTGGCATCGATTTTGCTCATAACCTTTGTGGTTTTTGTGCCAAATATCATAGGTCTCATACCTATCGCTGTTTTGATGGGTATAATGTTTATGGTAAGTATAGAGACTTTTGAGTGGGCGAGTGTTAGTAGGCTTAAAAAGATGCACCGCTCTGACGCTTTTATACTACTTAGTGTTACTATCATAACTATATTTTTTGACCTTGCTATTGCGGTTATATCTGGGGTTATAATCTCTGCTTTAGTTTTTGCTTATCAACATGCAAAAATCACAAAACAAGAGCTTATAGAAGAAGATGGTGTTAAGGTTTATAAACTAGAGGGGCCTTTGTTTTTTGGTTCAGCCATGCAGTTTAGAAATGAGATATTTGATGTGGCAAATGACCCCCAAAATGTTGTGATAGATTTTACAAATACGAGGGTTATGGATAGTAGTGGAGTTGAAGCCATAGATAAGCTTACTAAAAAATACACAGACGCTGGAAAAAGTTTAAAATTAAGACATCTTAGTAAGGATTGTAAAGAATCTTTGAAAAACGCAGGGGAGTTTTGCACCCATGAGATAGATGACCCTACTTATAAGATTGTAAAGGATTTTTAGATGCGTTTGTGGCATGAGAAACTTATAGGACTTTTGCCAAGAGAGCAACTTTTAGGTCAGCATAGAGAGTGTTGTGCCTTGCGTGGAAATGGATGGGGCAAGAAGCATGCGACTGTGGATTATGTATTTTCCCATAGTCCATATAAACTTTTTTTGTATCATTGTCTCATAATGGACGAGATGAAATCTAGGGGTTATAATGTGGAGAGTAGATGGAGGGAGCCAGAGTACAGAGGAAAGAGCTGTTTTAGGCATAAAGAGGTGATAAAATGTAAAAAAACTTCGCCCATATATGACGAGCATGATGAGAGCTATATGGAGGAGTGCTTGGAAAATCTAAGACAAAAGGGTGTTAAGATTTGATATGTATCAATGAAAACTTGGTTTAATTTTTTTATAATGCCACAAAAAGGAGTAATTTATGCTGATAGATAAAAACGCTTTACCTGTGGTGGCTATGGAAAATATGAACGAGGTTCATTTTGAAGATGTTGATATTTTAAACTCTCTTAGTTCTTTAGTAGATGGATATGTAAAAGAGCCAAGTGATGAACTATTTTTAAAGATAAATGCTCAGTATGAGTTGTGGCAAGAGCATACAGTAAAACATTTTAGCGGTGAAGAAGAAATGATGCTAGAGAAAGGGTTTTTTGCCTATCCTATGCACAAAAGTGAGCATGAAAATGCCTTATTTGTTATGGGTGAGGTTTTTAAAAAATGGCAAGCTCAAAAAGATATATCAATACTGCAAAATTACATACAAAAAGATGTGCCAAATTGGTTAGTAAATCACATCTCAACTATGGATACCGTAACAGCTCTTTTTCTAAAAACTGGCCTTAGCCCTTGTCAGGCAAATGTCATCTAAGACTTTGCTTTTTGTTGATAAAATAGACCTACTATAATGAGGCTTAATCCTATAAGGGTAGATGGAAGTATTTTTTCTCCTAGAAATAAGTATATAAATACCAAGGATAGAAAAGGGGATATGAAGATGAGGTTTGCGATTTTGGCTGTATTTTTTGCATAATGCAAAGCTTTAAGCCATAAAAAAAAGGTAAAACCCATCTCAAAAAAACCTATATACATAGAACCTAAAAGAGCTTTAAAGGAGGGTAGATGGATATTTTGTGTAAAGGATATGTAAAGAGTTATGAAAATAAGTCCAGATGTAAAGTTTAAAAAAAGACCTAGTGTAGGATAAGTGTTGTATTTTTTGCTAAGTATCCAGTAAAATGCCCAAAGTATGGTCGAAATAAAGGCTAATAAAACTCCATCTACTCTACTAAACTCAAGGCTTAGAGTTCCTTTTGTGGCTATGACAAAAACTCCCATATAACAAATTAGCCCAGAGATGATATCATATTTACTTAATTTTTGTTTAAATATTAGGGCTGATAGATAGCTAAAGGTAAGTGCCCATGTGTAGTTTATAGCTTGGGCTTCTTGAGCTTTTAGTATATCATAAGCATTAAACAGAACTAGATAGTATAAAAAAGGGTTTAAAACTCCAAGCAACAACATGCTTAAAATCTTTTGAAAGTTTAGTTTTTTTAGCTCATATATCTCTTTTGTTGTAAAGCTTAAAACAGCAAGTATAAACCATGAGTAGATGGACGCATAAAATACCAACTCTATGGGTTTTAGATATTGTAAACTTAGTTTAAAAGCTGTAGCAACACTTGACCATAAAAAAACAGCACTAAGGGCATATATGTAAGATTTTTTTTGCATGAAGCATTATATCAAAAAATCATCAAAAGGCACTAAGATGCTAAGTTTTTTGCTTACCTAGTGCCTTTTATTTTAACAAGTGCTACCGTTTTGCTCAATAAGATTTGACTTCATTGCTCATCCTTTATAATAAAAATAATTATCATTATGTTATAATAAATTATCTTAAATTAAAGTAAATTTTGTACAATTGTTTAAAAAAAATAGGATATTTATGAAAGTAGCAATAGTCGGTGGTGGAGCTTCTGGCTTGGTAGCGGGCATAGTGTCAGCAAGAAATGGGGCTAAGGTTAGTATCTATGAAAAAAACAATAAATTAGGCAAAAAAATCTTAGCATCGGGAAATGGCAGATGCAATGTTACAAATAAAAACATAAACATTAGCAGGTATCATGGGCAAAATGTGGAGTTTGCAAAAGATATACTTAATGGTTTTGGTTTCAAAGAGTGCAAAGATTTTTTTAGTAGCTTAGGCATTGAGCTTGTTAGTGAGGGCAATAAGTGCTATCCTGCCTCTTTACAGTCGTCAAGCATCGTGGAAGTTTTAGAGTATGAGTTTAAGTCCCTTGGCGGAGAGATTTTTTTAAATACGTCCATAGATAAGATAGAAAAGATAGAAAAATCTAACTGTTTTTGTCTGCATTTTAAGGGGGAAAAACATAGAGCCGATAGGGTGCTTTTAGCTTGTGGAAGTTTGGCGATGAGCAAGCTTGGAGGCAGTGATGATGGGTATAGGTTTGCTAAAAGTTTTGGTCATAGCATAACTGCTTTGCTTCCATCTTTGGTTCAGCTAGTGTGTAAAGAGGACGCTTCTTTGGCAAGTGGTGTGAAGATAAAGGCTAGGGTTGAGCTTGAAGTAGATGGAGAAGTTTTGCAAAGCATTAAAAAAGATTTGCTCTTTACAAAATACGGCATATCAGGCTCTTCGGTTATCGATATAAGCCAAAAGACAGCTGTAAGTTTGCATGAAAAAAAAGATGTAAAGGTTTATATAGATTGTTTACCTGAGCTTAGTAAAGAAAAAGTAGTTAAAATTTTGAGCGATTTTGCTAAAAAGTCGCCTAAAAAATCTATATTGTTGATTTTAAATGGGCTTATAAATAAAAAACTCGCCCTTTTGGTACTTAAAAGAAGTAGAGTAGATGGAGCTAATTTTATGCTAAATAAAAAGCAGATAAATACTATAGTTTACAACCTTAAAAAGCTTATATTTACTCCTGTTGAAACTAAGGGTTTTGACTCTGCTGAAGTGGTAAGTGGCGGTGTTGATACAGACAAGGTTTGCCCAAAAACCCTAGCTTCAAAGTTAGTAGATGGACTTTATTTTAGCGGAGAGCTTTTAGACATAGTCGGAGACTGCGGAGGTTTTAATCTACACTGGGCATGGGCAAGTGGAAAACGATGCGGACAAGAGATGGTAAAAAAATAAGGAATTGTTTATGAAAATAAAAGTTTTATTTAAAAGTGTATTATTTGTCTTGATAATTTTAAGTTTAGCCAGTTGTAATGGTGAAAATGATAAAAAAGAAAACAAGATTAAAAATAAAAAACAAACCAACTTAACTCAAAAACTCCCCCAAACCCTTAAACTCACAACTCCAAAAGAAAAGATAATCAAAGATAAAAACTTAACACTAGAGCTAAAATATAAAAATGATAATCTCATCACAAAAGATATAACATGGATTACAACTCCAAAAGACAGCATACAACAATACAACTCAAACACCATTAAACCCCTAAAAGATGGCAATATAAACTTACAAGCAAAACACAACAATCAGCTTTCAAACAAAATAACTCTAAACATAAAATGGATAGTAGATGGGCATGAATTACCACCTATGCCAGATGAAAAGATAAACAATTCTACTCTTTTAGGTATAGATGTTAATCATAACGATGTAAGAGATGATGTGGAGAGATGGATATATGAGGAGTATAAAGATAAGCATCCTATTCACATAGATATTGCTATGCAAGCTGCAAGAGGGTATAAAAAAGTTCTTATGATGCCTGAAAGGGCTTTAGCGATAACTGAAGAAGTAAGTTCGTCAATTCAATGCGAGTGGTATTATAAGTATGATGCTGAGCGTTATGGGGATAAAATTTTAATAAATGACATGTTGAACAGAAAGTATTTTAGAAAAAAAATATATTTCAATACTAAAGAGCGATATAGAGTCTATTTAGAAGAATACGATAAAAGACTTAGTGGACACACTTTTAATTTACCATCAACACAAGAGGAGAAAAAAGCTTGTCATTTTGATACCTCTAAGTATGATAAATAAAATATAAAATAAGGGTTTATCATGAAAATAAAAGTATTACTTAAAAGTATATTATTTGTCTTGATAATTTTTAAGTTTAGCTAGTTGTAATGGCGAAAATGATAAAAAAGAAGATAATATTAAAAATAAAAAGCAAATCAACCAAATACAAAAACTCCCCCAAACTCTAAAATTAATAATTCCAAATGAAAAGATAATCAAAGATAAAAACCTAACTTTAACTCTTGAAGATAAAAATGGAAAAGCTATAGAAAAAAACATAACTTGGGTAACAAACCCAAACTACACCATAAGACAAAATGGCTCAAACATGATAGTGCCAATCGATGATAAAATTATAACTTTACAAGCAAAACACAACAATCAACTTTCAAACAAAATAATTCTAAACATAAAATGGATAGTAGATGGACATGAACTTCCACCAGAACCAGATGAAAAGATAAATAATTCTACTCTTTTAGGGGTTGATGTAAACAATAACGATGTTAGAGATGATGTGGAGAGATGGATTTATAAGACTTACTATCATCCTATAGAAAGAGGAATGTTTATGCAAAGTTCTAGGGCTTATCAAAAAATTATAGTTAATCCTGAAAATGCTCATAAAACAGTTAAGTATTCTGATAATGCATTTTCTTGTAGAGAGTATATGATAAATTCAATTCCTGAATTAAAAAGCAAATATGAATATTCCTATCCTACAAAAAAACTAAAATCAATGCAGTTTAATACACCAAAAAGATACATTGCCTATGATAGATATAATAGGGAATTCAATGGCGAAGTATTAAATATTCCGGAAGAGTCTAAGTCAGCTTGTGAATTTGATAATAATGGAAATTTAAGGTAAAAAGATGAGAAAAATATTTTTAATCTTAATATTAGTGCTAGGTTTGCAAGCAGAAGTAAATGAATGCGTAAGTGATATTTGTTTTGCAAATGAAGCGGGTGTAGTATTTCACGACGACTCTTTCTTGGAAAATGACACATAAAAAATCTTTACACGATAACTTGAAGTTTAAATACTATACTATAATCTCTAAATAACAAAAAAGAAAACAATTATCAAATTTAATTTATAGCTTTATTTTATATATTATTAGGTAGCATAATACTAAAATTGTTAATAATATTTAAAAAAGGGTTAGTTATGAAAGTAAAAGTTTTATTTAGAAATGTATTGATAGGTTCTTTGGTTTTAAGCTTAAGTGCTTGTAATGGCGGAAGTGATAAAGAAGAAGATAAGATTAAAAATAAAAAGCAAACCAACTTAACTCAAAAACTCCCCCAAACCCTTAAACTCACAACTCCAAAAGAAAAACCACTCAAAGATAAAAACATAACCCTAGAGTTAAAAGATAAAAATGGTAATCTCATCACAAAAGATATAACATGGATTACAACTCCAAAAGACAGCATACA